>Ga0123338_10002170_pt1 | contig 18427 bp, 13 predicted proteins | sample grotaG_FD_89793 | JGI IMG/M metagenome (GOLD analysis project Ga0123338, IMG submission 89793) | Glacier valley bacterial and archeal communities from Borup Fiord, Nunavut, Canada, to study Microbial Dark Matter (Phase II) -... | ecosystem: Environmental > Aquatic > Freshwater > Ice > Glacier ...
ATTCTAAGCAGCTGTCACTTGAATCATTTTAGGGTACAACCAGAGATCTTATATGTTTTTACCCCGAGTACTCGGGGTCAGGTCTGCGGTTGTACCCTTTTTTAATATTAAATGATCACATTCAGGCACTTACAGCGGTACAACCTACAACCAACATCTTTCGGAGAATTTTATTTCACTTTCACTTCCAATGACAGTTTTAACAAGGTAATGGGAATGAGCAATATTCAATTCTAACCAAATAAACCTAAAAAGTCGATACTGAGTTTTTCAGCAGACCCTACATATCCTGCTATTTCAACCTTGAGGGTAGTTGACTAAAAAAGTATAGAATGTAAATTGAGTAAATTGGTTTCTTCGCATCTTTAATTTGACACGCTCATCCCAATCCGACAATCCGACAATCCGACAGTAGCAATTCTTTTTAAAATAAAGTTGAGCCAATCCGAAAAACCTATTAGTCACAAAACCAAGAAGATACTAAGGAATAGAAAATATTGACACTCTATTGTATATTTATATGTGTCTCAGGGAACACTACATAACTATATAACAAATAAGACTTTTTGGAGTGGTCTCACAGCTTAATTCCTTATTTATCTCTGGTACTAAAGGAATAAAAAAACCTTGAATAAATCGTATTAAATATTGACTATCAATGTTTAATGGATCTGTAAAATTGTATATTCACACTTAATATGAATGTAGCAGAGCTATCTTTAAATCTTAAATGGAGTTAATTTTTCATAAGATATAGTTATTAAATGCTATCTCAACTTTGAAAACTAAAAATACTCAAGTGTCGGATTGTCGGATTGTCGGAAACAAAGGATTTACTTATTTTTCAACCAAGAATTACGATTAAGGTGGTTCAGATCACTTAATTGAAATAATCTACTTCCGGGCAACCTGTGGCTGATTCAGATTAATAACCCACCTACCCGGATTTAGATCCGATAATGCAAAGCCACTGGTGCTATAAGCGTTTCAGGCGCCTGTTATTTCCAGCATTTTGCATATTCAGAGCAGGCAATTGTATGTTTTAATATTCAGTAAAGTTCCGCAATTATGCAATTATGCAAGTTATGCATAACTTGCATAATTGCGGAACCAGAGATGAAAAAGGCTTTCTATATAGTGGCTATTTTCCTAGCTCCCCCGGATTTACACCTACGCTGATCAAAGCTGCTGGTGCAGAGTATGTCCTTTCACTTCAAAACATACTTTGCACCAGTCGAGGCACTTGGTAAACTACATGCGGCTGACCTAGCTACCTTGTGCACAAACTTTCTATCTTTGTATACCACCTTACAGTAGATTTTATTTTTATCCTCACAAATCGGCTTGTAATGATGAACTGTAAAAAATATTGAATTCCACATTTAATGTTTTATAACACTAATTTAAGATTCAGTTAACACTCATTATGGCCAGACAGCTTATCTTTGCATCGTTATCACACTGAAAGAATATATAGAAAATATATAAAGACATTTCATAAGTTTAGGTTTTATTGGTTTAGTTAGTTAGTTAGTTTAGGTTTAGTTAGTTTAGTTAGTTTAGGTTAGTTAGGTTTAGAGAAAGGGTAGATTAGAGAATCTATCCTTTCTTTTTTTTATATACTTATCCCTATTAAATCTTTCCAATTTATTTCTAATCCCTTCACGAGATTGAGGGCAGATCAATCATTATTACTTCCCTACAAAAAAAGCGAATAGCTATATTTTTTCTTTCCCTAAAGATTTTTAAAAGTATATTCACATAAAAAAACAAAGACAGGAAGTCGTATATCCGCTTCCTGTCTTTGTTTTTAACCTTTAATAAATTTCTGCTACAACTGTTTAAAGAAGTCGTTTCCTTTATCGTCTACTATGATAAAGGCAGGGAAGTTTTCAACGCGTATTTTGCGTATAGCTTCCATTCCCAATTCTTCAAAGTCGATTACCTCACTGGATTTTATACTTTGTTTGGCAAGGATAGCAGCCGGTCCACCAATGGAACCTAGATAAAAACCACCATGTTTTTTACAGGCATCAGTCACCATTTGTGTACGGTTTCCCTTGGCCACCATTATTTTTGAACCTCCCAGGCTCATCAAAAAGTCAACATACGGGTCCATACGACCTGCCGTTGTTGGACCGAAACTTCCGGAAGCCATTCCCTTGGGTGTTTTTGCAGGACCCGCATAGTATACCGGATATTTCTTCAAATATTCAGGCATTGGCTGTCCGGCATCCAGCATTTCTTTCAAACGGGCATGAGCCATGTCACGGGCTACGATCAAAGTACCTGACAAGTTCAGACGTGTTTTAATGGGATATTGCGATAAAATTTTCAGTACATCTTCGATGGGCTGATCAAGGTCGATGTCAATAGCAGGTTGCATAAAAGGCGCTGATGCAGGAAGGAAACGGGCTGGATTTTTTTCCAGTTCCTCAAGAAAGATACCCTCTTCAGTTATTTTAGCCTTGATGTTACGATCGGCACTACAACTTACACCAATGCCCACTGGACAAGAAGCTGCGTGGCGTGGCAAACGCACCACTTTCACATCATGTACAAAGTATTTTCCACCAAACTGAGCACCAATGGCACTTTCCTGACACATCTTTTCGACGCGTTTTTCCCATTCCAAATCGCGGAATGCTTGTCCGCCTTCGTTACCTTCGGTAGGTAAATGGTCAAGATATCCGGCAGAAGCTTTTTTAACAGTTGACAGGGTTAATTCAGCCGAGGTTCCACCAATTACCAGGGCCAAATGATAAGGAGGACAAGCAGATGTACCCAAATCCATGATTTTTTCTTTGATAAATTTGGTCAGACCTTCATCAGTGAGCAATGATTTGGTTTGCTGATACAGGTAAGTTTTGTTGGCCGAGCCACCCCCTTTGGTGATGAATAGGAAGTCATAGCTATTGCCTTTTTCTGAGTAAATATCAATTTGAGCAGGAAGGTTGGTTCCTGTATTTTTTTCGTTGAACATAGTCAAAGGAACAACCTGCGAATAACGCAAATTACGTTCCTGGTAGGTTTCATAAATACCTTTTGAAAGATATTCGGCATCGTTCACCCCGGTATAAACATCTTCTCCTTTTTTACCCAGTACAATGGCAGTTCCTGTGTCCTGACAAGTTGGCAATTCGCCTTCCGCCGCAACTACCTGATTGAGCAGCATGGTGTAGGCTACAAACCGATCATTATCAGAAGCTTCAGGATCATGAAGTATCTTTGTCAGCTTTTCAAGGTGCGATGCCCGAAGATAAAATGAAACATCGGCGAAAGCTTCTTTTGCCAATAATTCAAGCCCTTCAGGAGCAACTTTTAAGATCTTACGGCCATCGAATTCAACAGTAGACACGAAATCTTTGGTCAAAAGGCGATACGAGGTGGTATCATTCTTAATGGGAAATGGTTTTTGATAAGCGAAGTTGGACATTTTATTATGCTGTAAATGAGTTAATAATATATTCAGTTAAGATCAAACTAATGCATTTTAAACGGAGACAAATATAAGCAATTTGATACGATCAAAGATAATTTTGATCTGTGTTACTGTTAATAGTTAAGAGTATTAACAAAAAATTATTAACTCATCTTACGCATAAACACGGATATATATTAAAAAAGAAAAAAGAACACAGAATTTATAGAAAAAAAGAACGCTGATTTTTAAGAAAAAAGAAACACGGATGACACTAATCTTTTATCCTTGCTGTGAAATCCGAATAATCTTAATTTTTAAAGATCAGTGTAAATCCGTACGATCAGTGTCATCCGTGTTCCATTTTTTAGTGTTCTTGCGTAAGGTGAGGTATTAAGAGACCTAAAAGGTAAAAAATAGAATTTTCTTGCCAATTGGTTCAATTTGGAATTACATCGGTAAATAATGTAAATCTCAGATTGCATCTTAGAACAATGAGAAATATTCTATATTTGCCCAATTGGTAAAAGTCTGCAAATTTCACCCGCTCATAAAGACAAACAAAAATTACAAATGATGATTTCTATAAATCTTAAAAAAGTACTTCATAACCGGTTCGGAGGCATTCTGCTTCTGTATGTGGTTTTTATAGGTATTTCATTCATCAGCCGGACAGTTTTGCTTTTGATGTCGTTGGTAAATGTAAGTCTAAATCCGCTGAGCTTATTATGGGCTTATGGAGCCGGTTTATTCATGGATACGGTCGCTTTTTCCTATTTCATGATTCCATTCGTACTCTTTCTAACATTTATTTCTGATAGGTTTTTCAATTCACCCATTTATAAAAAGATATCCATTACCTTCTATTTTGCCACATTCTATATTCTTCTATTCAATGGAGTTGCTGAATATTTTTTCTGGGAAGAGTTTGGTGTCCGTTACAACTTTATAGCCATTGATTACCTGATATATACAACGGAGGTTCTTGGCAATATCCGGGAATCGTATCCCATGCCAATTTTGATATCGGCCATTCTGATTGCTGATATCGCCCTTACCTATTTTATAGTCAAGAAGAAGTTAATGGTTATTTGGCTTGAAAGCAAAAGCACTATAAAACAAAGGATGTTAGGAGGATTTATATTATTGATCATTCCAATTTTATCCTTCATCCTGATCAAAAACAGCACTGTTGAAATAACTAAAAACCATTATAACAATGAACTGGCAAAAAATGGAATTCACTCATTGTTTGCCGCTTTCCTGAACAACGAACTGGATTACGAAACTTTTTATGCAACCCAAAATGAAAAGGAAAATTTCAATCAACTGCATTCAATGCTGAAAAGTGAAAACAGTGAATATCTGAACAATGAAACATTTGATATTACCAGAAAAATTACCAATTCAGGAGAAGAGAAACGGTACAATATTGTGTTTATTACGGTAGAAAGTTTAAGTGCCAAGTTCCTGGGTTATAAAGGAGGTGAAGACACTCCCTATTTAAATGCTATTGCTGATAGTTCGATGCTTTTTACCAACCTGTATGCCATTGGAACACGCACCATTTACGGACTTGAGGCTGCAACGCTGGGAGCCCCGCCCAAACCAGGTCAAAGTGTAATTAAAAGAGCCAATAATGAAAACATGTATTCATTGGGCCAGGTTTTCAAAGAGCGTGGCTATCACTTGAAATACATTTACGGAGGCTACGGCTATTTTGATAATATGAATTATTTCTTTTCTCACAATGGATATGAAATTGTCGACCGGAATGATCTTGCCAAGGATGAAATCACTTTTGCTAATACCTGGGGGGCTTGTGATCAGGATATTTTTAACCGGACATTAAAAGAATGCGACAAATCTTTTGCAATGAACCAACCCTTCCTGAACCATATAATGACGACTTCTAATCACCGCCCATTTACTTATCCAGAAGGTATTATTGATATTCCATCTCATACGAGCCGTGCAGGTGGTGTTAAATACTGCGACTTTGCCATTGGCGAGTTTATTAAAAAAGCCAGCCTTAAACCATGGTTCAAAAATACAGTATTTGTAATTCTGGCCGATCATTGCGCCGGAAGTGCAGGACAAACCGAACTGCCATTTATGGAATACCAGATTCCGTTTATCATTTACAATACAGGCTTGCTAAAGCCGCAACATATCGACAAAATTTGCAGCCAGATTGATGTGGGGCCCACCTTGTTAGGATTAATGAACTGGACATACAAGAGTAAATTTTTTGGAAAAGACATCATCAAAATGATGCCGGATGAAGAACGTGCATTTATTTCTAATTATCAAAAACTCGGTTACATTAAAAATAACCGTTTAACTATATTAAGTCCCCAGCAAAAAGTAACAAACTACAAAATTGATGCTCAATCCGGAGAGATGCAACCTGTTGCAAATGATCATAAATTGCAAAATGAAGCAATCATTTATTATCAATCTGCCAGTTACCTGTACAAAAATAAACTTGATAAATGGGATGCAAAATGAGAGTTGCACAATTAGTTCATAGAATTTTAAAAGGGTATCTATTATTATTGATTCTTTTTCCCGTTGTCCTATCCGGTTATGCGGAATCGAAAAAAGACACACTGGTTTATAAAGCATGGAAAGATACTGTATGGTTGCAAAAAGCTCAGATTGTTAATTTTGAATCGAATGATTCAATGTTGTATTTTAGGCCAAAGCCTTTTCAGTTTGCTAAAAATGTACCCCTCGATCTCTATCAACTCGGAAAAACATCCTTCTCGAAGAAGAACTTACCAAAGTTAGCCTGCATTTTAGCTGGAACAGCCTTACTTGTGGCTGTCGATCAACCAATTACCGATGCGGCTCAGCAATTTGGACGATATATTCATCTGGATCCCAATCGCAGGAAAACAAAAACCATCATTGAAATTAATGGATCGAATGTATTAGATGTTCCAACAAGTGTCAACAATGCTTTTTATTTTTTAGGTGAAGGCTGGCCGAACTTATTGATTGCCGGTGGATTTTATAGCTATGGCCTCGCTGCCAATGATTATCGGGCATTGCAAACGACCTCCCAAATGGCAGAAATGTTTTTTGTGCTCGGAATTACTACTCAGCTCATCAAACGGGTTACAAGACGCGAAAGTCCATGGATAACAATGGGTTATGATGGATCCAAAAAAAAAGGCGGTAATTGGGATTTGTTTCCTATCTCTGGAATTTATCAAAAAAGCGGACCACGATACGATGCTTTTCCCTCTGGGCATTTGGTCACTGCAATGGCAACAATTACCATTCTTTCAGGCAATTATCCAGACAACAAGTATATTAAGCCAGTGGGTTATTCACTCATGGGCTTGCTGGGCTATTCAATGCTTAACAATGGTGTTCATTGGGCAAGTGATTATCCATTGGCAATTGCAATTGGTTATACTTGTGGCAAAATTGCCCTTTCGCACGGCATACAAGTCATCTCAAAAAAACTTAAAGACCATGGCATCTCTTCGTCATTAACACCAGTCTATTTAGGTCAGGGAAGTTTGGGAATGAGTTATCGACTGACTTTTTAAACCTTTTTATCCTTTAAATTTTACTGGGTTACAAATAAAAAAGCTCTGGAGAAATTGATTTTTCCAGAGCTTTTTTATCAACTACACTACTTTCCTTTTTCGCTTTTCTTTCTCAGGAAAAATAGCTGAAAAGAGAATGCTCAGTATTAAAGTTGCCGCGATGAAATATAAAGAATAGGACGATTTAAAACCAATCTCTTCAAGCCAGGAATGAGCAAGTAGTTTTACACCCACGAAAGTGAGCAATATACTTACCCCCACATTCAGGAACCTGAATTTATCGATCATATTGGCCAGCAGGAAGAACAACGAACGTAGCCCGATGATGGCGAAAATATTAGAAAAGAATACCACGTAAGGGTCAAGGGAAACTGAAAATACTGCCGGGATCGAATCAAGTGCAAATATAACATCGGTAAACTCAACAAGCACCAAGACAAGCATTAACGGAGTAAAAAATACCTTCCCATGGTGTTTAATTGCAAATTGATTGCCCACATATTCTTTGGAAATATTAAAGTATTTGGAAAGAAACTTTACAATCGCATAATCGTGAGGGTCTTTATGGTTGTCATCTTTTTTAATCAGAATACTAATACCCTGGTAAACCAGAAAGGCGCCAAAAATATACAATATCCAATCGAAACGCTGGATTAAAGCAGCACCTGCAAAAATGAAGATAAACCTTAATACAATGGCCCCTAAAACGCCCCAAAATAAAACGGTCTTATAATTTTTCAGTGGAACTGAAAAGCCCTGAAGAATCAACAGGATGACGAAAACATTGTCAATCGACAGTGTTTGTTCTATAAAATACCCAGCCAGATAGGCCATCGACATGTGATCTCGATATTCGCCCAACATTCCCTCAAAATCAGTTAACTTAAACCTGATCTCCGGTGCATATTTTCTTACTACCTCCATCAATTCGTCCTGCGATTCAATACCGTGCAGCAAATGGCCATAAAATTTAAGGAATACATAAAATCCCATGGCAAGCAACACCCAGACACTTGTCCAGCCCAAGGCTTCTCTGGTAGAAACAATGTGAGATTTTCGTCCCACAACCAATAAGTCAATCATTAAAACAAAAATGATCAACGTTAAAAAACCACCCATTAATAATACTTCTGTAGACATATTTATTTAATTAACTTTTGTTATACCTCCTGAAACTACAAATTTCATTACTTCTGATGGGCTCAATGAAATTGTTTTAACTGAGCTTTGAGAAACCAAATACAATTCACCGGAGAAATTGTATGAATGAGGAAAATAGACTGCAACCATGTCATGCAATCCAAATTCCTCCAGATTTTTTTCTGTAACAAACCCCAGTTTCCATAAATTATTTTCCTGATTCATACAAACCGTTACGGGCACATTAAACTTTTTCTCCTTTCCAACGAAAGCTGTAAACAAATCATTAAGAGAGGTATAGATTACATTTAACAAAGGTGCACGTTTAAGTAGCCTGTTGGTAAAATAAATGAAAGGCCTTGCAATGATGGTTTGTCCGACCAATCCCAATATGGTGAGTGTAATAAATAAAACCACGATTCCAATTCCCGGTATGTCAACTTGAAAGTGTTCTTTAAGCGGATCGCGCACCAGCCGATCCACAAAATTAACCATCAGAAATACAGTATATAAAGTTACTGCCAATGGTCCCAATAGCAATAAACCTTGCAGGAAATAGGTAAAAATGCGTTTCATATTTTTTTTGCGCAAGATACGATTTTTGGCCTACTCATATCATAAAGCACTATCTCAGCGTCTTAAATAATTGTTATATGTGATTTAAACAATTGTAGCTGCTGAATTGTATTCTATAAAAAACAGAGCGATGAAACAAGTAGGATTTTTAATAATGTTGGTATTGGCTTTGAGTGTCACTGGACAAGATAAGAATAATCAAAAGAAAGCTACAACTATGAAATACAATGAATTAAATGATGCTGAAAGATCCGTAATTGAGGGCAAAGGCACCGAGCGTCCCTATACGGGGGTGTATTACAAATTCGAAGAAAAAGGTACCTATGTGTGCAAAAAATGCAATGCCCCACTCTACCGCTCAGGCGATAAGTTTGATGCCCATTGCGGATGGCCAAGTTTTGACGACGAGATAAAGGGGGCCGTCAAACGCACCACTGATGCCGATGGCAGCAGAACGGAAATAACATGTGTAAACTGTGGGGCCCATTTGGGGCATGTATTTATGGGTGAAGGTTTGACATCCAAGAACACACGCCATTGCGTAAATTCAATTTCCCTGGATTTTCTTCCGGAGCCTAAGAAATGAAAATCATGTACTATTTTGGGTAGAAGCTGCACAAAGCACTTTGATCAAAACAAACAATTCAACATTGTTGAATAGTATTTTTTTATTGTTATATTACGGTTACAACCATTGTTCATGAGTTGCGGTCAAGACTTGTAATGTCTATACAAATATTTCTATCATAACGGATTAGGGTCGTGTCAGGGGTCATAAGTCGCAAGGTTATTTAAGGTTCTCCGTAACCATTCTCTCTTCAAATTTCCAGACAGATGATCTGTGAATAATACTTTGCACCTGGTATTTTATCCTTTGACGGCTCTTATAAAAGGGTAGGCTGCGCATAATGACCTTACCTTACTGATATGTAAAATGAAACTGGTCCTACTTTCCCGGTAACATTTTACCAAAGATGTCTTATACTTCTGCCATGGATTTTAGTTTTTAACTGATAGAATTGTCTTAACGTTATTCGAAGGTTATTCATAGGTTATTCGAAGGTTATTCGATGGTCGTTTATATGTATTCTAACTATCAACGAATAACTTTCTAACAACCAATGAATGATTTTCTAATAATTAAGAGTGTTTCCTGGTGACTCAGACCTGCACCAACCAGCCACATTGCTGATAATATATCAACTACTAAATGAGGCTTTCAATAGTATTACCTTTCTACCACCCATATTATGAAAGTGTTAGTACTTTTGTTGTGAAAAATATTTGGATTCACTACATTTGTGAATGTTAAAATATTATACAATTAATCATTTATGAAGTACTCAAAAAAAAATTATGCCTATATTTTTGGGTATTCAAGTTTTAAGTAATAAGTTTGTTTCTTAACTAAACAATTGCATTCAATCACTGATAATTAATTAAATTACAATAATACAAAGGAAGCATAATCCTTTCATAGAAATAAACATATTCATGGACATACAAATGGTTGATCTGCTGGGTCAGTACGAAAAGATAAAGTCTGAAATTGATACCCAGATTGGTGAAGTTATTCGTTCTTCTATATTCGTTAAAGGAGGTAAAGTAAATGAATTGGAGGAAAATCTTAAAAAATATCTGAACGTTGGTCATGTAATTGCCTGCGGAAATGGAACAGACGCGCTCCAAATAGCCCTTATGGCATTGGGATTAAATGAAGGCGACGAGGTAATCACTACCCCTTTTACCTTTGTATCAACACTCGAAGTTTTGGCTTTAATGAAACTAAAACCTGTTTTGGCAGATGTTGACCCCGACAACTTTAATATCAGACCTGAACTTGTAGCGAATTGCATCACCGATCAAACAAAAGCCATTATCCCGGTGCATCTTTATGGACAGTGTGCTAATTTGGAGTCGATCAACGCACTTGCCATCAAACATCACCTTTTTGTGATAGAAGATGCCTGTCAGGCGCTTGGCACTGATTATATTTACAGCGATGGTCATATTGTCAAAGCAGGTACTATAGGCGACATTGCAAGCAACTCCTTCTTTCCTACCAAGAATCTTGGAGCTTTTGGCGATGGCGGGGCGCTATTTACTAACAACAATGAAATGGCCCAACAAATGCGTTCCATTGCCAATCATGGAATGGGTAAACGTTATTATTATCAGCAAATTGGGATGAATTCAAGGTTGGATGCCATCCAGGCTGCTATATTGGATGTCAAACTAAATTACCTGGATCAGTTTGTGAAATCCAGACAAGAAGCGGCTGCATTTTATGATCGCGAACTATCCGGCATTCAGGAAATATCAATACCAACAAGGGTTTCATATAGTACACACAGTTTTCATCAATATACCCTTAAAGTTCATAACAAACGCGATGAGCTTCAAAAGTTCCTGCATTCAAAAGGAATTCCTTCCATGATTTATTATCCCTTATCCCTTCATCTTCAGGAAGCATACCATTACCTGGGCTACAAAAAGGGGGATTTCCCAGTATCGGAAGAACTTTCGCAACAAGTATTATCTTTGCCCATGCATACCGAATTGACCGATGAGCAACTCACATATATCACCGCGGCAATCCGTGAATTTTTCATATAATGGAACAAGTTTATTTTGCACACCAAACCGCTGTCATTGATCCAAATTGCAGTATCGGCGAAGGAACTAAAATATGGCACTTCTCACATATCATGTCAGATTGTATCATCGGCATCCAATGTTCTATTGGGCAAAATGTGGTTATATCGCCAGAAGTCAGGATTGGTAACCGGGTAAAAATACAGAACAATGTATCCGTATACACCGGGGTAATTTGTGAGGATGATGTTTTTCTGGGACCGTCGTGTGTATTTACCAATGTCATCAATCCGCGAAGCGCCATCATCCGTAAAAATGAATATCTGACAACTCTGGTACAAAAAGGGGCCACCATTGGGGCCAATGCAACCATTGTTTGCGGAATTACCATTGGCAGATACGCTTTTGTAGGAGCCGGAGCTGTTGTGATTAAAGATATTCCGGATTACGCGCTGGTAGTGGGCAACCCGTCACGACAGACTGGCTGGATGAGTGAATACGGACATAAATTAAAGTTTAATGAAGAAGGAAAGGCTGTTTGTTTTGAAAGTAAGGAGGAGTACCGGCTGGAGAAAGGGAAAGTAGGGAAGATTGAAGAAATAAAGATTAACGATTAACGATTGAGGATTGAGGATTAACGATGTAAAAAATAAGGAATAAGGAATAAGGAATAAGGAATAAAGAATAAAGATTTAACCATTCAACCATTCAACCATTGAACCATTGAACCATTTAAAATAGACTATGATATCTGAAAAAAAAATACGTTTTGCCGTTGTTGGACAAGGGCATATTGGCAAACGTCACGCAGAAATGATTCTTCGCAATCCGCAGTCGGAATTGGTGGCTGTATGTGATATCCGGACTGCGGAAGAATGTAAAACCTCGTATGAAGGAGTGGCCTTTTATCAGTCAGTCGACGAGTTGATTGAAAAAGAGAACAATCTGGATGTTTTAAACATCTGCACACCCAACGGCTTACATGCTGAAATAGCATTGAAGGCACTTGATAAAGGCCTGCATGTAGTCATTGAAAAGCCCATGGCGTTGACAAAAGCAGATGCAGAACGGGTAATTTTCAAATCGTTGGAGAAGCACAGGAATGTGTTTTGCGTGATGCAGAACCGCTACTCACCTCCTTCTGTATGGTTGAAAAGTGTGATCGGTCAAAACATCCTTGGACACATCTTTCATGTGCAGATCAACTGTTACTGGAACCGTGATGAACGTTATTATACACATCAAAACTGGCACGGCGATGGTCAATTGGATGGTGGTACGTTGTTTACACAATTTTCGCATTTTATAGATATTATGTATTGGCTCTTTGGGGATATAAAAAATATCAGCGGTCTGTTCAAGGATTTTAATCATAAGACACTGACTGATTTTGAAGATACAGGAATTGTCAATTTCGAGTTTGTAAATGAGGGAATTGGAACAATCAATTATTCTACCTCTATTTATAATGAAAATCTGGAAAGCAGCATGACTATAATTGGTGAAAAAGGGACCATCAAAGTAGCAGGCCAGTATATGAATGAAGTAGAATACTGTAACATTGAAGATTACGAGATGCCTGAACTGGAAGCCAGTGCACCGCCCAACGATTATGGGTTGTACAAAGGATCGGCCCAGAACCATCATCTTGTTATTGAAAATGTAGCAAATACTTTAAGCGGCCACTGTCCCATTAGCACCAATGCCTTGGAAGGAATGAAAGTTGTAGATATTATTGAACGCATTTACACGGTAAGAGATAAGGTATGGAAAAAATAAATTCTTCGAATTCCTATTTCTGGCATGCTGTTTACGTTAAATCCAGGGCGGAGAAAAAAGCACAGATGGAACTTGAGATTCAGGAAATTGAGTCATTCCTACCCCTTCAACGTAAGCTCAGGCAATGGAGCGATCGGCAAAAGTGGGTTGAAATGCCTTTAATTTCAGGTTATCTGTTTGTGCGTGCCAGCAGGAAAGAATATGATAAGATATTGCAATCAAATTATGTTGTAAGTTATGTAAGGTTCGATGGAAAAGCTGCTGTTGTACCTGACTATCAGATTGAATATCTGAAATTAATGCTCCAGCAGGATAATTTGGACATTGAAATTACAAGGGAAAAATTACAACCCGGACAATTGATTGAAGTCATTTCAGGCCCAATGATTGGGTTGAAAGGTACACTTCAGAAAATTAAAGGAAAAAACAAGGTGGCTGTCGAACTTGAACAGTTGGGTTATTCGGTTATGGTCGAAATACAATCGGAAGACATTGAGGTGAGAAGGTGAGAAAATAAGAAAGTGAGAAAGTGAGAATTTGGGATAGGTTTAGTAGATTGATAGATTTTCTCACTTTCTCATTTTCCCATTTTCTCACTCTCCCACTTTCTCACTTTCTCACTCGCAAATATAAGTATAAAAGCCTAAAGCCATTTCAACATTGTTACTTACATTTGATCCCTGTTCATTTTTAAAATAACAGCATGCATAAAAAGTAAATGGGAACAGTTCAACTTGTTGATATAGCTATCAATGCCTCCTTGCTGGCAGGTGAAAAAATAATGGAAGTATATGCATCCGGTGATTTTGAAATTGTCGAAAAGGATGATTCCAGTCCGCTGACCAAAGCTGACCTTCAAGCACATCTTATGATTTCAGATTTACTTGAATCTACGCAAATACCGGTCTTGAGTGAAGAAGGTATTCATCTGGCTTTTGCGGAAAGGAAACAATGGCAGATCTTTTGGCTGGTTGACCCGCTTGACGGAACCAAAGGATTTATCAGCCGCAACGATGAATTTACTGTGAACATTGCACTGATTTATGAAAATAAAAGCATCGCTGGAGTTGTTTATTCACCGGTTTCTAAAGAGTTGTATGTTGGGATTGTTGGTTTGGGAGCCTGGAAAATAGTGAATCCGGAAGCCAATTGTACGCTTGACTGGATTTCAAAACATGGCATGAAACTTCCTTTTGGCAAAACGAAAGATGAATTCACAGTTGCTGCAAGCCGGAATAATTTGGATGTTAAAACCGTTGCATTTATTGAAGATTTAAAAATACTTCATCCTGATCTTAAAATTATAAATAAAGGAAGTTCGCTTAAGTTTTGCCTCATTGCCGAAGCAACAGCTGATATTTATCCCCGCTTTGGGCCAACCATGGAATGGGATACCGCCGCCGGACATGCCATTATGAAAGCTTCAGGAAGGAATATTTTTCATATCGATCAACAGACAGAATTACACTATAACAAAGAAAATTTACTGAATCCACATTTTATCGCTTTATGACAGCGTTTCAATTAGCTTGATTCAGATCTTCCGGAAATTTAAACATCCAAAGAAATTAATAATAGTTTAAATCGTTGTTATATCTTGACCCTAAATATGAATAACAACCTATAAAAGAGCTAAAAGTATTATATTAGCAGACTTATAATAAAAATGGAAACAATATATATATGACAGAATATAGTCTTTCACATTTAAAAGAGCTGGAGGCCGAAGCCATCCACATTATCCGTGAAGTGGCGGCAGAATTTGAAAATCCGGTAATGCTTTACTCCATCGGAAAAGATTCGTCGGTAATGGTTCGCCTGGCCGAAAAAGCCTTTTACCCCGGTAAAGTGCCTTTCCCCTTAATGCACATTGATTCAAAATGGAAATTTAAGGAGATGATTGAATTTCGCGATAACTACGCCTTGGAAAACGGATGGAACCTGATTGTACATTCCAACATGGCAGCTTTTGAAGCAGGTGTTGGCCCATTCACCCACGGAAGCAAAGTGCATACTGATATAATGAAAACACAGGCTTTGCTCGCGGGACTTTCCAAATATAAATTTGATGCCGCTTTTGGAGGTGCACGGCGTGACGAAGAAAAATCGCGTGCCAAAGAACGTATCTTTTCTTTCAGGGATAAATTTCACCAATGGGATCCCAAAAACCAACGGCCTGAATTGTGGGACATTTACAATGCCCGCGTTCACAAGGGCGAATCAATAAGGGTATTTCCCATTTCCAACTGGACGGAACTGGACATTTGGCAATACATCCGTCTGGAAAAGATTCCGATTGTACCGCTTTACTTCGCCAAAGAACGTCCGGTAGTGAATGTTGACGGGAACCTGATCATGGTGGACGATGACCGTATGCCAAAAGAATTATCAGACAAAGCCGAGATGAAGATGGTTCGTTTTCGCACTTTGGGTTGTTATGCACTTACCGGAGCCGTTGAATCAGAAGCAGATACCATCGAAAAGATCGTGGAAGAAATGATGACTGTCACCGTTTCTGAGCGCACCACACGTGTAATTGACTTCGATCAGGACGGATCGATGGAACAGAAAAAGAGAGAAGGATATTTTTGAACAATGGATTTGAACAATGGGTTATACCACATTGTTGACATAATAAATTGTCAGTAAAGTAATAACATTTTCGCAAATCAAGATGACAGAAATTAATCAACTTATATCCACAGTAAATTCTCCAAACGGAGAATCAAGGGGAACCCTCGACATCAATACTTATCTTGATCAGGATGAGAAAAAAGACTTACTACGCCTGCTGACAGCCGGATCTGTTGACGATGGCAAATCGACACTGATCGGGCGTTTGCTATTCGACAGTAAGAAGATATATGAAGACCAGCTAGCAGCCCTTGAACGCGACAGTAAGCGCGTTGGACATGCAGGTGAGGAAATAGATTATGCTTTGCTGCTCGATGGCTTGAAAGCCGAACGGGAACAGGGAATTACCATCGATGTGGCTTACCGCTATTTCTCGACCAACAAACGTAAATTCATCATTGCTGATACGCCAGGGCATACGCAATATACCCGAAACATGGTTACGGGGGCATCCACTGCCAACCTTGCCATCATCCTCATTGATGCTTCAAAAGGAGTGATTACCCAAACACGCCGTCATACGTTCCTTGTTTCATTGCTGGGCATCAAACACGTGGTGCTGGCAGTCAATAAAATGGACTTGGTAAACTATGATCAGGCTGTATTCGACGAAATTTGTGCTGAGTACAAAGCTTTTATCACCCAGCTTGATGTTCCTGATGTGAATTTTATACCCATTTCGGCACTTAAAGGTGAGAATGTGGTTGAACCTACTACTTTGATGCCTTGGTATCATGGAAAAAGTATGCTTGAATTTCTGGAATCGGTGCACATCAGCAGCGACCGCAATTTCGACGATATGCGATTCCCGGTTCAATATGTACTTCGCCCTGATCTTGATTTCCGCGGATTCTCTGCTCGTGTGGCTTCGGGAATTATCCGCAAGGGCGAGAAGATTATGGTATTGCCTTCGCGTAAGACTTCTACCATTAAAGAGATTATTACTTATGATGGGAACCTTGATGAAGCCTTTCCGCCGCAATCAGTCACCATTACACTCGAAGACGAGATTGACATTTCGCGTGGCGACATGATCGTTTATCCGGATAATCTACCGCGCATTGAACGTCACTTTGAAGCCATGCTGGTATGGATGGATGAGAAACCAATGGATCCCAATGTGCAGTTATTCATTAAACATGCCAACAATACGACAAGGGTCAGGTTTGATAAAATTCAATATAAAGTCGATGTCAATACCCTTCAGAAATCATCTATCGATCGTTTTGAGCTGAATGAAATTGGGCGTGTGGTACTGACTACTAATAAAGCTCTTTTCTTTGACCCCTATAAAAAGAACCGCAGCACCGGCTCTTTTATCCTTATTGACCCTATGAGCAACAACACGGTGGCCGTAGGGATGATCATTGATAAACTGAGCGACGAAGACCTTCCGTCTAAAATTATCGACGATAAAACCCTTGAAGCCAACAAATTACGCATTACAAAAGGCGAATGTTTGATTTCAGAAGCTCAGCGGCAGAAACGATACAACCAACGGGGCACCACTTTGTGGATTACCGGTTTGCACGGATCAGGCAAAAATGAACTGGCCTTTACCCTTGAAAAAGAATTATTTGAGCAAGGTGCAACGGTTGTTTTACTTGATGGAAGTTCAGTCCGTCTAGGAATTTCGAATGAATTGGATTTCTCGCCCTCCGACCGTGCCGAACATCTACGTCGTGTGGCACATATCTGCAAACTGCTGAATGACCAGGGAATCATCACTATATGTTCATTTATCTCTCCGGATGAGAATATCCGTAAACAAATAATCCAGATCATTGGCGAAAACCGTTTTAAACTCATCTACATGGATGCAAGTTTGGAATTCTGCAAAAACAATAAGCCTGACCTGTACGAAAAATATGAGGAGGGTTTAATTGCCAACCTTCCCGGAGTCGACCTTCAATTTGTCACTCCTGAAAATCCCGCGATGGTGCTTCATCCTGAAAACAGGGCGCAGAATGTAAAGACCATTTTAGAGTATATGGCAGATTATAAGATATTTCCGATTGTATAGAGAAGAAGATATTAGATGATAGATATTAGACAAAGAGGCCCGGATGACGGGCCTTTTGTTGTTTGGTCAACTTAGGTGATCCATTCTTTATTCTTAAAAATAAGTGTTCTCTTTTTCAATGCTTCCTTTTTCCTGCCCCTTATGATGTGAATTTCTAAAAGCCTTTCCCTTTTATCCAAATCCATGCCAAATCAATACTAAATCAATACTAAGTCAATATAAACTCAATGGTAAACAGGTAGTAAACAGGTAGTAAATAGGTTGTAAATAGGTTTATTATTCGTATGCAAACCTATTTACAGCCTATTTAAAACCTATTTACTACCTGTTTACCATTGAGTTTGTATTGACTTAGTATTGATTTAATATTGACTTATCATGAAATAAATAAAAGGAATATACTTTGAAGGACGCATTGAATTCAAAGGTAAGTTTCAGAATACAGCAAGTGTCGTTTCTTCTGTTGTGTTAACAGCTAATGGGGGGCTTCTGGCATTACAGATTTGGATTGACCTTAAGACAATATTGGGGCAGAATATTGAATTCTATTTTCTTGTCGATAAATTGACTTGGGAAAGGGTAAAAAAAGAGAACACTGATGATATTTATTTTGCACAAATTGAATGATTGCGCAATCGTGCAATCATTCAATTTGTATTACTTCGTAGAATTCGTATTACTATTCACCCATTCCAA
>Ga0123338_10002175_pt1 | contig 18396 bp, 17 predicted proteins | sample grotaG_FD_89793 | JGI IMG/M metagenome (GOLD analysis project Ga0123338, IMG submission 89793) | Glacier valley bacterial and archeal communities from Borup Fiord, Nunavut, Canada, to study Microbial Dark Matter (Phase II) -... | ecosystem: Environmental > Aquatic > Freshwater > Ice > Glacier ...
CCGCTGCGCGGCTCGCTCAGGTGTCAATGGGGAACCGGCGGCAAATGCTGCCCCACCTGCTAACGACAGCATCATAGCCATTATCATCACCATTTCAATTTTGCAGAGCTTCCAATCATTCATGATAGTTTCTCCTTTGGTCGCTTATTAAAAGAGGTGTAAATAATCTTCTTGTAATATTGATCTGAATAGTCAAGAAGCAGGTATTATGCCAAATTTTATAAAAGACTATCTTTTCGAAATTACACAACAATGTGACTGGAGGTGGCGGTAGATGTCTGCATCTCGTCTCAAAATGAGATTTCTGTCTCAGAGTGCTAACGAACTGAGGTAAAAAATATTTAATGGATGACCCATCCGCTTCTGGGGAGCAGAGGTGGGGCGGTGCCGGGACCGAGCTGAATGATATAACATCCCTTTGATACATAGCGTTGTCCCGGTCCAAAGCTGATTCGTTCATAATCCAGCGCTACTACGTCCATCTGCATACTCATGACGTCAATCAGATGATCACGGTACAGGTTGTCGTAGATCAGATTCAGCCCCTGCAGGGTCGCCTGCTGCAGCATGGTGGTGCTGCGTGAAGCGATTCTGCGGTCGCCAAAATCTTTAGCACTCGCCAGAATCGGGACCTTGGCATCAAAACCGCCGGTCTTGGGGCCAACATAGGGTGTCAGGCGGTAGGGATAGGTAATATAGACCTTATCTCTAACAGTTTCCGCGATGGTCGCCGTTTTTTCCCCAAGGTAGCTGGATGAAACAAAAACCATCCCAGGGCCGCCAAGTTTGGGGATCAGCTTCGGCAGTCTTTGCAGCAGTCCGGCATCGGTCCAGAGGAGCAGCACCCCCGGCTTATGTTTTGCCAAGAGTTTACCCAAAGACATCTGATCCAAAAGCTGGCTTGCCGTCAGGGTGACGGACTTCACCGGTCGTCGCTCCAGTTCTTTCCAGCCAGTTTCAAAACCGGCAGCCAGTGCCTTTCCGGCTGGGGAATCCTGGATAATCTGGAGAATTTGAGTTTCAGCGGGAAGTTTATCCATACGATTGAGATAGTGGGCGACCGCTTCTCCTTCCTGGCCGTACCCTTTGTTGAAATAATACGTATACCATCCGGTTTCGGATACTACTGGAAAGTCAGTTATAGGGAAGAGGCATGGAAGGCGTTGTGCCTCGCAGAAATCGTGGACAGGGCGCCAATCTCTGTTGGATATGCCGCCCAGTACGGCGAAGACCGGTTTATTGTTATAGTAGGCGGCAAGCTGGTTTTGCCAGGTCTCCGGCGCCCCTTTCAGTTCCCAGACATCTAGGTGGGCGTTACGAAAGGCGTATTTCATCTCAGCGGTGGGAGCGTAGCCGAATTTGATAAAATCTTTATACATTCCCATCTGCTGATTCTTTTGAGCAATAAATCTCTGGAGCGGCATCAGCAGGGCCTGACGATCCTCCTGGCTGACATCGTCGCTGATAATGGTTGCAAACCTGAATTCACTGCTGCTTGCCCCAGGGGATGGTTCCGCAGAGAGCGTTTCAAGGTAGCTGATCAGGATCGACATGTCGCTGTCAGACAGTAAGTAACGTGGCATGACGTCATTGAAAACCTGTCCGGCCGGATCGATGCCTGTGCGCATTGCGATCGCCAGGGTTTCACGGGTGTAGGCGGGACGTTCAATTACGGTTTTGGCATAGATGAAACGTCCGGCCTGATCGACCGTATCACCCATGGATGGTGGACGCTGGTACGGTTTGTAAAGTTTGGTCCCCGTAGTTGGCGGAGTGACAACCCCTCCCTCGAACGAGCCTAGCCCTGCACGGAGATGGCAGCTGGAACAGGAAAAAAAGCTGCTGTCAACCTCGACATCGTCACGGATATAAGCCTCCATCACCTTGCCGGAGGGGAGGGTGCCGTTGCGATACATGCGCTCTCCCAGTCTTATGATCTCGGCTTTTGGTAGGTCTCGTGGGGGAGGGACGGCAGCGTAACTGTTTGTGGCACAAGATATGAACAGTAAAGCTGCAAGAAGAGTTATGGAGAATTGTATCCGGATCATTTACCCGCCACGCTTTGGTATTCTTCCAGTAATTCCATGGAACTCATTATGCCAAAGAGTCTGACCCATGTGCCGTTTTTGGGGTTCCGTATCATGTTCAACGGGTAGTGTGACATCTTGTCCGGGATATAGGCGTTAAACGCCTTCATCACCTTGTCTATGTCGGACCGGCTGCCGGTCAGAAAATCCCACCCCGGCTTGGCGCGGTAACGTTTCAGATAATTTTTCATTACCTTGGGAGAATCGTTTTCAGGGTCAATTGTGATTGATATCAGACGCGGCTGTTGCCCAAAAGTCAACAGCTTGTTCTGCAAGTTGACGAAGCCGGCTGAAAGCACAGGGCATATGGTAGTGCAGGTGCCATAGATAAAAGCAACAACCACCGGTTGATTGCTGTTCAACAGTGAAACAAGCCGTACTTTTTTTCCGTCCTGATTGATGAGGGTGATATCGGGTATATTGTATTTCTCAACTGTACGTTTGTACTTCCTGGCATCGGCATGGGCGGTGCTGGCTGCAAGAGCCGATGCAGCCGACACGATCAACATAAACAACAATAGAGCTTTATAAAATGTTTTCATCTCGCGGCTCCAGTACATTGTATTGTTTCATGGTCTTGGATTGAAGTTTCCAGGATCATTTTTGAGTCGGTGCTGCCGGTTTAACGGGTACAACCATATCCGGCTTAGCGCCACCATCTTTTTTAAACTCCAGTAGCTCAACTTCAAAGGCCAGAGTTGCACCGGGCAGAATCAGTTCGCCGGCGCCGTTGTCACCATATGCAAGGTTCGGCGGGCAGACGAGTCTGGCCTTTCCGCCCGGCTTCATCTTCTGTAGCCCCTCGACCCAGCACTTGATGACGTTGTCAAGTTTGAACTCCAGCGCTCTGCCGCGCTTGTAGGAACTGTCAAATTCTTTGCCGTCGATCAGTGTTCCGCGATAATTAACTTTTACGATGTCGTCACTTTTGGGAAACTCTCCCTTTCCTTCCGCCAGGGGCTTATAAACCATCCCGGAGGCTGTCTTGACCGCTCCTTTTTCTGCGGCAGCTTTTTCAAGAAAATCCTTGCCGGCATTGGCCTGTTTTTCTCCCAAGGCCTTGCGACGGGCTCTGGCCATTTCCTGGATCTTGACGTTATAGGAGGTCAGTTCAACATCCCCATTTTTTCCGGAAAAGGCGTCTGTTAGCCCCTGCTTGACATAGCCCAATTCCGCCGCTGTCAGGTCAAAAACGGATAGTGAACGGGCTACGGAAAGTCCTATGGCATACAGTGTCTTCTGCTCTTCGTTCATCGCAGCGGGTTCAGCAGCATGCAGTGTTACGCTCGTCAATAGTAGCGCTGCAATGCTGGCGGCAGTCATCGCAAGTCGTAGGCTTTGCGGTTTTACTGGTGGTTTCATTGGGCATCCTCCTCAGTGTGAACTGGATAATTAGGCAAGTATTGTCATAATCCGTGGGTTTTATTTGATAGCAAACTCTTAAGGTACATATTTTCTTCATGTTTGTCTGCAACCACATGCAACTCCCTCAGTAGTGCCAGAATCAACGATGGATTAACCGGTTTTTCAAAGTAGTGAGAAGCTCCAAGTGCAAGTGTAGTCTTTTTAAGCTCGTCATTGCCATATCCGGTGACAAGGATCACTTTTGCCTGAGGCAGCTCTTTGCGCGCGACGGACACTAAATGAACACCTTCTTCATTGCCAGCGCCCGCAAAGCGGACATCCGAAATAACAGCGAAGTAATCATTGTTTTTTAAAAAAACAATAGCGGCTTCAACACCATCGCAGATATCAAAACCAAACCGCTCACTTTCAAACAGTTTACGGTAGGCAAAACAGATCGCCGGTTCATCATCCACGATCAAAACCCGATGGTATTCAGGCTTTGTAGTTTCACCTGACGGTGAATTATTATGTGTCTCTTGAAAAATCATTGTAACTGTTTTAATCAAGAATCGTGCCGAGATAATCTGGTTATTTATGTGTGTTATATCCGACTGTTGGCGGGATGTATGCGTTTGGTTGGCCCCATGAGTGAGAATGTGTATCAGAATGAGACGCGTGGAGTGAGAATGGACTGCAGTTTTTACTCATTGTTCTGTTTGAGTCTGCGATAAAGCGTGGCTCGTGAAATGTTGAGGCTTTTTGCTGCCTTTTCGATGTTACCTCCCGTCTGATCGAGAACGGCTCTGATGTGCTCCCCTTCAACTTCCTGTACCGTTCGCCGGTTTGGTGCCGATAGATAAGTGCGGCTTTTTGTCAGAGCCGAGAAGTGAACCTGGCGAAGTGTAGCTTCGTGTGGGGTAAGCAGCAGTGCCCTCTCGAGAACATTTTTCAGCTCGCGAATGTTGCCGGGCCAGGAGTAGCCACGCAACGTTTTCATGATGTCGTCAGAAATAACCGTTGCTGTTGAGCCCAGGGACTGGAGCAGGTAGGCTACCAGCGCTGTCAGATCATCCATCCGCTCCCTTAGCGGGGGTAAGTGAATTGCCAACATGTTGATCCGGTACATGAGGTCCTGGCGAAATCGTCCAGAACTGACCAGCGAATCCAGCTCGTGATGCGTCGCGCAAATCAGGCGGAAATTACTCCTCAAAAGCTTTACATCTCCGAGTCTGCGATAGTTTTTGTCCTCCAGAACTTTGAGGAATTGCGCTTGGACATCGATACTCATGTCGCCTATTTCGTCCAGAAACAGCGTGCCGCGGTCTGCAACATCGAGCAAGCCTTTTCGGTCCTGATCGGCTGAGGTAAAGGCGCCTCTGACGTGTCCGAAAATTTCGCGCGAGAGCATTTCGCCACGCAGACCGGAGCAGTTCAGTTCCACGCATTCATTTGAAGCACGTGATCCATGTTGGTGAATCCATCTTGCCAGCATCCCTTTCCCGGTGCCGGTCTCACCGGTTATGAGCACCGGTATGTCACTAGCTGCGGCCGCCAGCATCAAATCATGTATCTCCCGCATGGCTCTGTTCTCGCCGATGAAAAAAGCATCCTTTTTTTCGAGATGTTTGCGCGCCGATAGTTGCTGTTTGAGGTGTCCTATCTCAAGAGTTTTGCGCATAAACACAGCCAGGGCGGCATTGTCAACCGGCTTGGTCAGGAAGTTGTCCGCTCCGCGCTGCATCGCCTCGACCGCCAGAGGGATGTCGCCTTCGCCGGTTATTACAATAATCGGGATGCAGGGGTCATTTGCCCGTGCCGTTTTGATGAAATCAATACCATTGCCGTCCGGCAGGTTGATGTCGAGGACCATGATATCAAAGTGTTGAACGGTCAATGCCGCTGCGGCTTCAGCCAGATTGGCCGCTTCAAAAACCTCATAGCCCTCTTGTGAAAAATAGCGCACAAAACCGAAACGGGTAGCGGTGTTGTCTTCGATCAATAGCACATGTGGTTTCATTTAATCTCCTCACGGTATAGTGGGATATGGACTTCGGCGGTACATCCTGGTGATGGGCTGTTGTTGGTGATCTGAACGGATCCGCCCATGTTTTCGATAAAATGCCTGACGAGTGCCAGTCCGAGACCGGTGCCACCTTTCCGGTCAGTATAGAAGGGGTCAAAAACGTGTGGTAGCTTATCTTCCGCAATGCCGGGTCCTTGATCAATTATCTGCACTACCGCCATGCCGTTACTAGTTTCGGGGCTGCTTCGCGTCAGCATAAAAGTAATCATGCTACCCTCCGGTGTGTGATGGCCGGCATTTTCCAGCAGGTTAAAAAATACCTGCTGCAGTTTGGGACCGTCAGCCAATACTTGAATCGAGGTGTCATCGCTGTCAGAGGAGAGGATAGCCCGCTTGTTTTTTGACATGCCGGTGGATTTCCACAGGACAAGCGTTTCACGGCAGATTTCATACAGAGGTGTTGGCTGAAGGTCCGCTGCCGGGATTGTTCTCCCCAAGTCAAGGAGATCGTTCATCAGGTGAACCAGGCGATTGACCTGAGTACGTATGTGATGAATAAATGGTTCGAATTCAGGATTGGAGGCGACCTCCTTTTCTCTGAAGAGGGCTTCGGTTATGGTGAGGATCGCGTTGAGAGGGTTACGGACCTCATGGGCAACGCCTCCGGCGATCTGCCCGATCGCTTCAAGCCGCTTAGCTGCCAGTAGCAGTCGTTCGAGCTGTTTTCGTTCGGAGATCTCAATCCTCAAGAGGGAGTTGATTTCTGTTAGATCTTTCGTCCTCTCGCTGATCTGATTCTCCAGTCCAAGTTGGATAATATTTAATTTATGTTCGGCCTCCTTTTGTAAGTCGATGTCGTAACAACTGCCAATGTAACCGGAAAACAAGCCATCTATACCGTTATAAGGAGTCCCGTGGTCATTAATCCAGCGATAGCTGCCGTCATAATAGCGCAGACGATATTCCATTTTAAATGGGCGCCTGTCCTGAAATGCTTTCATGTAAGTTGTTATACAGCGCTCCAAGTCATCAGGGTGTACACCTTCAGTCCAACCGTTCCCGAGCTCCTGTTTCAATGTGCGTCCGGTAAAAGCCAGCCATGTCTGGTTAAAATAATTGCAACTGGCGTCGGTACCTGATCTCCAGACAAGAGAGGGGAAAATGTCCAGTAACTTAGAGTGGTAGTCCCGAGATTTGGTTAGTGCCTCTTCCGATTTTTTTAACTCAAAAATGTGCTTCTGCTCAATTTCAAACATTTCGCGGAGAGTTATGGCTTTTTTGCGAAGACCCCAGAGAAATAAGCCCATAGTCATGGATATAACGACAATGGTTCCCAATAGCACAACCATCCAGATAGTCTTTGAAAGCGGTGCCATTACTTCGCTGATATCTACCTTGGCGACGAGTCCCCATTGAGTACCTGGTATGATTCTGGTTGCACTGAGCACCGCTGTATTTCGATAATCTACGCCTTCAAAGCTGCCCTCCTGGCCGAGAGCCGCCATGACCGCAGGAATGTTACGGTGCGTGAGCGGGAGGTAATACGGTTCGGTCGTTTTTTTGCGATATCTGAGTTCGTTCAGGAAATGGACGTTATTACCTTCACGTTGCACCAGTAAAGTTTCTGCTGTTGAACTGGATGCCGGCCATGATTGAATGAGTGGATAAAGACGCTTGGCTGGATCTATATCCAGAACCAGTACAGCGATGCAGTGTGAGTGGTTATCGTGAATAAGCATAATCGGAATAGCGAGGTTTATTTCGTATGGGTAGCTAGCACCGTCACTATGGAAGCTTGAAAGCAGTAACTCATTATCCTCAGCAGTTTCTGCTACCATGGTTAAATAATGCTGTGACAGTGGCTCTTTCAGTTCTGAGTCGGAGGCGATTACTTTACCATCCGGAGTAAAGAGGATCCCTTTGCTGTAACCACCCAGGTCGACCATATTGGCCATCCAGCGCTTGAACTCATTACGAATGCCAGTCTTGTCGCTGCCTTCGATGTAGTTATTGATGCGGTGGGCCATCATGGCGTTGGCGCGAATTGATGCCCCCTCGGCAAAACGCTCCTTACGCCATTGAACCAGTTGGGATGTTTTAAGATCGGCGATGGTTGATATTTCTTTGTGTTTCTCGTTCAACAGAAATTGCTTTTGATGCAAAATCAGGCCGTAGCCGGCACCGGCAACAAGTGTGATAAAAACGAGAATAATGGAAATATACCAGGTGTAATCCGCCCTGGTTGTTTTATGTAAGTCAGAAACGGTCTTGTTAATCCATGGTGTGGTGGGTGAGATTTTCATTCGTAACAAAAGATCTCCGTTTGAGGTTTACTTAAAATGGCCGATGTTTCATGCAGCTTTAAGCACGCTAACATTTCATACGCTTTTTTGTCCAATTATATTGAGTAAATATGTTTGGTTGTTAACCCGGAATCTGCGGTTGGTTGACAATGGCGGGCTGCTGTGATATCGAAAAGCAGAGAGGTAGGGTAAGATCATGAGAAACTTTATTCAGAAGACAGCAGACAAGGTGCTTGCAGGTGGAGTTGTTGGTGGCGAAGAGGCTATGAAGCTCTCCGGGGGAACCGGTTCCGACAGATATCTGCTGTTTGCGGAAGCGGCACGCATTCGCGACCATTTTGTCGGCAGCACCGTTCACCTATGTTCGATTATCAATGCCAAATCCGGGCGCTGTGCCGAGAATTGTGCTTTCTGTGCCCAGTCTTCGGCACATGCGACGGATATAGCGGTATATCCTCTGATTGATGAGGAAGAGATCGTGCGCTGTGCAAAGAGTGCCGAGCTGAACGGAGCGCGTTGCTACGGAATTGTCACCAGCGGGACCGGCATTCAGCCAGGTGAAGAGTTGGAAAGGATTTGCCGCGCAGTCAGCAGAATCCGCCGGGAAACTTCCGTCAATCCCTCCTGTTCGCTTGGCATAATGGATTATGATACGTCCCTTGTGCTCAAAGAGGCCGGGATGGTTACTTATCACCATAATCTGGAGACGGCGCGCAGTTTCTTTCCTTCCATCTGTACAACCCATGACTACGAGGATGATGTGGAAACGATCAGGTCCGCCAAACGTGCCGGCTTAAAAGTGTGCTGCGGCGGCATCTTCGGACTTGGGGAAACTTTTGCCCAGCGGATCGAAATGGCTGAGACTCTGCGGGAGCTGGATGTGGATACTGTGCCGATGAATTTTCTTGATCCGGTAGAGGGTACCAGACTTGAAAATGCCACATTCCTGACGCCGCTGGAATGCCTCCAGACGATCTCAGTATATCGTTTCATGTTGCCAAGTAAAAGTATCGCCGTTTGCGGAGGCCGCAGCACGAATCTGCGTGAGTTGCAGTCCTGGATATTTCTGGCTGGTGCAAGTGGCATGATGACCGGAAATTATCTGACCCAGCCGGGGCGTCCGCCCGAACTGGACCGGCAAATGCTGAATGATCTGGAGTTGACTACGGAGGTGTGCGCTTGAGTAAAGGAATTTTTGTAACCGGTACTGATACCGGTGTTGGCAAGACGATTGTTGCGGCTGCGCTGGCACGGCTGTTGCGGATGAAGGGACTCAACGTCGGCGTGATGAAGCCTGTTACCAGCGGTTGCCGTGACGAAAACGGTGCATTGGTATCCGATGATGCGCTTTTGCTCTGTCAGGCTGCCGGCATCCCGTATTGTGCCGATGTTGCCCCCTATTGTCTCCGGGAGCCGGTGGTTCCAGCCGAGGCCGCCAAGGCTGAAGGTGTGCGGATAGATTTATCGCATATCAAGGAGGCTTATGATCGACTTGCCGCTTCATATGATTATGTGATTGTCGAAGGGGCTGGCGGTTTAATGGTGCCGCTGTCTGGCGGACTTCTGATCGCAGATCTGGCGCGTGAGCTGGGGTTACCTCTGCTCGTCGTGGCACGCCCGGGACTCGGAACCATAAACCATACCGTGCTGACCTGTTTTGCCGCCCAGCAGATGGGGCTGGAAGTGGCAGGGGTAATCGTAAACGGCATGCCGGAAAATCCTGGGCTGGCGGAGAGTAGCGCCCCGCATCATATCGGCTCGTTGTGCGGCGCAGCGGTGTTGGGAATCTGGCCGCAGCTGAATGATGTCAACGAGATGGAAATCGTGGACGAGTTGGCAGGCTGGCTGGAGGGTCAGGCGGAGACGGATATTGTGCTACGTGAGTTAGGTGTATGAGCGTAGCTCTGTTTCGATAAAAGTTGCGGCACGCTTGGTCTCGCGTTCGAAATCTTCGACGATATCAGCAAGTGCAATATGTCTGCTGACTCCACCCAGTGATTCACTGATGCCGGTTGCGCGCAGGATCTGGCGCGCTTCTGCGTGTGCTTCCGCGACTTTGAACTTGATGCCTTCCCGTTCCAGCTCTTCTACAAGGTGCTCCAGCATGCTGGCGCCGGCCGCGTCGATATAGGGTGATGTGGAGAGGTCACATACCGCGAGCCTGACCGGTACTGTTTCTCTGTGAATTGCGTCAAGTACGGTCGAATTGATTGTGTCAACGTTGAAATAGAGCAGGGGGGCCTCAATCCGGAACAGAAACAGTCCCGGGAAGCGTTCGTTACTGGTATGGCGATCAGCGTCGCTGAAGCGCATGCTGCCCGGGATCTTGCCGAGAACGGCAACATGCGGGTTAGCCATCATCCGCAGCAGGAACAGGATCGAAACGATTACTGAAACCGTGACACCTTTTAAAATCCCCAGCAGCAGCACTCCCGTAAATGCTACCAGTGCTACATTGAACTCAAGCCGGCTGATGTGCCACAGGCGTTTAAAGTCATCAATCTTTATGAAACCGGATACAGCCACCAGGATGATGGCTGCCAGGACGCTGTCAGGAAGGTTGCGCAGCATTCCGGTAAGAAAGAAGAGCACCATCACGAGTGTCAATGATGCAAAGATCAGCGCAAGAGGTGTCCTGGCACCGGCCTTTTCATTGACAGCCGACTGTGATAATCCACCAGCTACCGGGTAGCCATGCCCAAGTGCCGCCACCAGATTGGCTGCGCCCAGCCCAAGAAGTTCCTGGCGCGGATCGACCGTGTAGTGATGTTTGGAGGCAAAGGCCCGCGCCGCAGCGATGCTTTCGACGTACGAGAGTAGGAAACAGGCAAAGGCCAGTTCCACCAGTCCCTCGATATGTTGAGTGTGGAAAGAGGGTAGTCCGATGGCCGGCAAGCCGGACGGTATGAATCCTACGACACCCACTCCCTGCTCGCCAAGTCCGAATGCCGATACGACCCCCGTGGCGACAACCACCACCGCCAGCGCCACCGGGCGGCCCGGAAACAGACATTCGCCGCAAACCAACAGCGCCAGTGAGATGACTCCCAAGGCTATGACGATGCCCTGTGCGCTACCGAGTTGTTGACCAGTCACCAGCAGGCGTTCAAAAAAATTATCGCCGCCGCCGCTTACGCCGAACAGTTTGGGGAGCTGCATGGAGGCGATGCTGAGAGCCGCACCGGCCTTGAAGCCAAGCAGGATTGATTCGGATATGAAGTTCACAAATGAACTGAGCCGCATGATCCAGGCAAGGAGGTAGAAGCAGCTGACCATCCCTGCGGTCGTGGCAGCGATGGTAGCATAGGTAGACAGGTCTCCAGCGGCCATTGTACCTACTACGCTGGCCACCATGACTGATATGGCGGCCGTGGGGCCGATTGACAGATGACGGGACGAAGCAAATAGTGCGTAGGCGATGCCGCCGAATATATAACAATAAAGCCCCGCTTGCGGAGTCAGCCCGGCCAGAGCGGCATAGGCCATCGCTACTGGTATGGCATAAGCCGCTAGTGTTACCCCCGCAATCAGGTCCGGCCCGAGCCAGGCGACCTGGTAACGCGGCAGCCAGTAAATGATCGGGAGCAGTTGTGCCAGTCTCTGTAAAATGATATTCATGGTTCATGGCCTATCATTATTCAAGGTGGTTAGTCAATTCCAGACCACGTCAGGCTGGAGCCGTGTGGCTGTTGCGCCGATTCTTCACACTGCTAAAGAAATAAACTTGACTACTTTACGTGTAAACAGATATCGTTTCATAAATAGCATAGCATACCAGCGGGGGGATTTATGTCGGATAAAATCAAATCATTTGAAACCCTTACACTTCATGCCGGCCAGACTCCGGATCCAGTAACGCTCTCGCGAGCGGTACCGCTCTATCAAACCGCTTCATATGTGTTCAAGAGTTCCGAACATGCGGCCAATCTTTTCGGGCTCAAGGAGTTCGGTAACATCTATACCAGGCTGATGAATCCGACGACTGATGTGCTTGAACAGCGTCTCGCTGCCCTCGATGGAGGTGTTGCTGCATTAGCAGTCGCCTCGGGGCAAGCGGCGATCACCTACGCAATTCTGAATATTGCCAAGGCGGGAGATTCAATTGTCTCCTCAACGTCCCTGTACGGTGGAACCTATAACCTCTTTCATTACACCCTGCCGCGCTTCGGTATCAACGTTACATTTGTGGATACTTCCGATCCTGAAAATGTTCGCCGCGCAATAACACCATCAACAAAGCTGGTCTACACAGAATCTGTTGGCAATCCAAAAAACAATATCGACGATTTTGAAGCTATCGCCGCCATCGCCCATGAGGCCGGTCTGCCGTTCGTTGTCGATAATACGGTTACAACCCCGTATCTCTTCAAGCCGCTCCAGCATGGCGCTGATATTGTTGTCTATTCGCTGACCAAGTTCATTGGCGGACATGGCACCAGTATTGGTGGTGCGGTCGTCGATGGGGGCAAGTTCCAGTGGGATAATGGAAACTTCCCGGAAATGACCGAGCCGGATCCCTCCTATCACGGCCTTAAGTACTGGGAAGCACTGGGCAACATTGCGTACATTATAAAAATGCGTGTGTCGCTGCTTCGCGATATGGGGGCCTGCATATCTCCGTTTAACTCACTCCAGTTTATTCAGGGACTTGAGACCCTGCATGTGCGCATGTCCCGCCATGTTGAAAACGCCCGCGCTGTGGCACTGTGGCTTGAAGCTCATCCTGACGTTGCCTGGGTTAATTATCCGGGGCTTTCCAGCCACAAGGATCATGTCCGTGCGCTCAAATATCTTCCGAAGGGGGAGGGGGCGATCATCGGGTTCGGCATCAAAGGCGGCATGGAAGCAGCCAAGAAATTTATCGATAATGTCAAGCTGCTGTCACATCTGGCCAATATCGGCGATGCCAAATCGCTGGTCATCCACCCCGCCTCAACTACCCATCAGCAGCTGACAGCTGAAGAGCAGATTGCAACCGGTGTAACGGCCGATTTCATCCGGATTTCTGTCGGGATCGAGGGTGTTGATGACATCATTGCCGATATCGAGCAGGCGTTAGCAGCTTCGCAGAGTTGATTCAATCTGTTTTTTAATTGAATGCATGGGCAACCCTTGTGGTTGCCCATTGTTTTGTGTATTATTGCCCGAAATGACTGAATTTATTTTTTAGATCAGAGGAGTCGTTTACAATGTATATGCTGACAATACGTACCAGTTTTGCTGCTGCACATAACCTTATCAATTATCAGGGTGATTGCGAAAATCTCCACGGCCACAACTGGAAAGTAGATGTGGCCGTCACGGCCAGAGAGTTGGACAAGGCCGGTTTGGGCATAGACTTTAAGGTGCTGAAGCGCGAAGCTGGTGCTATAATAAACGAACTTGATCATAAATACCTTAATGATAATCCTGCCTTCCGTGATAATTCGCCATCATCGGAATATATTTCCAAGTACCTTTATGAGCGCATCTCAGAGCGTATGAATAACGACAACATCAAAGTTGATTCAATTACTGTCTGGGAGTCAGATAACGCCTCAGCGCGCTATTATGAGTGATCCTGTTTATATAAGTGAAATTTTTTCGTCTATTCAGGGTGAAGGGATGCTTGCCGGGCGCAGGCAGATCTTTGTGCGTTTGATGGAATGCAATCTTGACTGCCGCTATTGCGACACCGACTTCGCAAAGTCCGATATTTGCCGTTTGGAATCGAAACCGGGGTCAGGTACGTTTCTCAATCTTCCGCAGCCTTTACCACTGCATAAAATAGCGGCAATATTTGACGATTGGCGTCTGCAGCTGCCAGGGGCACATCATTCGGTAAGTTTTACCGGCGGTGAACCTCTTCTCTATGCGGAGACCCTTGCAGAATGGTTTCCTGAAATCAGGAAGTCCCTGCCGATCCACCTTGAAACAAATGGCACCATGCACCTTGCTCTCCGGCGCGTAAAACAGCATCTGGATTATATCAGCATGGACATGAAGCTCCCTTCAACTGCCGGCTGCAAGGAACAGTTGTGGGATCAGCATGCCCTTTTCCTGCGCGAAGCGTATGGCAGTAATGTCTCAGTAAAAATAGTGATCGGTGAGTTGACGCCTGCCAGTGAGATTCAGCAGGTGTGCGATGTGATATCTGCGGTTGATGAAGCGTTGCCGCTTTTTTTACAGCCGTTGTCGTTGCCGGATGGTACAGTCGGCATTACCGCTGCGCGCATTCTGCGCCTTCAGGAGATGGCATCGTCCCGTCTGCCTGATGTGAGGGTCATCCCTCAAATGCATAACATGTTGGGGGCGCTTTGATTCTTGAAACGATAACTCTGAATACTGATCTCTCTGTTACCCTGCTTGATCAAACCCATCACTATTTTGGCGGTTACTATCACGTCAAGGTGCTTGCCTACTGCGACATTCCGCTGGAGCCGGGCTATTTTGAAAATGATGCCGAACTGGATGATGCCATTGTGAAAATGGGGACTTCGGTAAGATTTGAGCGGATGCTTGAAAAAATGGCTGTTCCCGAATCGGAAATAGAATCTGTTCGCAGCCAGTTGACACAATCCTTTCATGAAACGACGATCGCCTATCTGTCCGCTCCTGACTTTGCTCCCCGCTTTGTTCGCAGTGAATATCGGAAACGTGCAAATAAACCCACTCAAATTAGAAGTTCACGAGCGTAATGTGTCATTACCTGTAGCAGTAATAGATAAACTTGCCTTTGGCGGCAATGGTGTCTGCCGGATTGACGGCAAGGTCTGTTTTGTCCCCTTCAGCTGTCCTGGTGATGAAGTTTCTCTGCGGGTTACAGCCGATAAAAAATCGTACTGCACCGCTTCAATAGCTGAAATTTCAAATCCTTCCCCTTCCAGGACCGCTCCGGTATGTCCCATCTTCGGCAGTTGCGGTGGCTGCAGCTGGCAGCATGTCAGCTACCCGGTCCAGCTGGAGCAGAAGCGCAAAATCCTGGCAGAGACCTTCTGGAGGGGGGCGCGAGTTCCGGAAGAGCTGATTGATGATGTTGTGGCCGCAACGTTGCAGTACGGTTACCGTAGTCGTCTTCAGTTCAAGGTCTCATGGCGTAACGGAAAACTCAGCATAGGTTTTTACCGACAGGGTTCACATCAGGTAGAGGACGCCGCCGCCGGCTGCCCTGTTGCTCTGCCTGCGATCAATAAGGTGCTGGAGTGCTGCAGGGGCGTGCTTCAGTCATATCCTGATGTCCAGTCGATATCTCAACTAAGTATTGATGCCGGTGACAGCGGATTGGTTGTCGTCATACATCATGGCGGAGTCGTTACTGCAAAGAACAGGGCGTATTTTATTGAGCGGTCCGGCGATTTTGGACCTTGCACTGGGATTCTCCTTAAAGCCGACAATAAGCCGTCCTGTGAAAAGCTGTGGGGCAGTGCTGAAATATCCTATCGTATGAATCAGGCGGACCCCCGTCAGACCCCGCTGGAACTTACCTACTCTCCCGGCGGATTCGCACAGGTGAATCAACAGCAAAACATTTCCATGCTGAATGTGGTCAGGCGACTTGCTGCGTTCACTCCTGCTGATCAGCTTCTGGATCTGTATTGCGGTAATGGCAATTTTTCCCTCCCTCTGGCCGCCGAAGTTGCATCCGTGGTCGGGATTGAGGGGAATGCCGATTCAATTAAAGCTGCGGAGCATAATAGGGAACTCAACAAGGTTGCAAATGCCCGTTTTTTTTGTGATGATGTCACTGCCGCTGTCCTCCGTCTTGTTGACGAGGGGCAAAGATTCGACACAGTGCTGCTTGATCCACCCAGATCGGGTGCCGGAGATGCCGTCTCTGGTATTGCCAGTCTGCAGCCGGATAAAATCATCTATGTTTCGTGCGATCCGAGCACACTTGCCCGGGATTGCGGCTTGCTGGCCGGCCACGGTTATGGCGTTGTGCGGTCTGTCCCGATTGACATGTTTCCTCAGACCTACCACCTAGAGAGCGTTACGCTGCTCTGCAGGTCATAGAAAGGTATTGCTGTGAATTTTATTAGCCGCTTGTTTTCAAAGTCCCCGGCCGACCTGTTGGCCAAGGGCGACAGATATATGGCGTCAGACAGTTTCTTTGATGCCAGAACCTGCTATGAGGATGGTTTGCGGAGCTGTTCCGGAGAAGATGCCGGAGGCGATCTGAAAGCCGTCTTATCAGGGCGTATCGATACGGCCAACATCAGGCTGGCAGAGCGCAATCTTGATGAAGCTCTGATTGCGCATTCACACGGGGAGATCGACAAGGCGATTGATCATCTTCAGCTTGTTAAAACATTGACTAGTGACCCTGCTCTATGTGAAAAAGCAGATGGCTTGATCCTCAGCTATTCACAGCCGGAGAACGACGATGTCCAGCCGCCAACTATGTCATCTTGTGCCTCGTGTGCCGGTTCTTCAGCGGGTGACTGCTCTGACAGCCATGATTCGGATGATTCATTGCCACTGCTGGAATATTATGAACTGCTTATCCAGCAACTGCCGGATGATCAGTGCCAGCGCTACGCCCTGTTGGGGGAGGACTTTGCGCATGCGTACATAGCTGCCAGCCGGGACGAACATCAAAAAGCGCTAGTCGCATTTGAAAGCTGTTCCGATACTCTGCCTCATGATATCTACTGGTATGAAAAAGGGAAGGTCCTGCATCGGCTTGGAAATGATCCTGAAGCAGAAAAGTGTCTGCGTAAAGCGCTTGAGCTGAATAGTACTAATTCGCTCGCCTGGTTGACTCTGACGCTTGTGCTGCGGGAGAATCTTCGTTTTCAGGATGCTCTGGCAGCAACCGAAACAATGGTTGCAGAGCAGATAATGCCAGAACAGGCGCTGTTGTTGCGTGCCGATATATTTGAGGCGACCGGTGATCATGAAGGTGCCGTGAATCTGTATGTTGAATTGTTGCAGACCCCCTTCGCGCGTGCTGCTGCTGAAAAACTGTATGGGATCCTGCTGGAAATGGGTCGCCATGGTGATGCCGCAGTTATTCTTAAAAAATACTTGAATAAATCCTGTCATTAAGTAACAAGATATGACGTTTATCACTGCCAAGATAGCCCATTGCTTTATTTTCAGCCGGTATGACTACGATAATGGAGGGGTTCATGAACAAATCAGAACTTATCGAACAGTTAGCTTTGAAAAAAGATTTACCGATCAAACGGGCAGAAGAGCTTGTTAATCTGATCTTTTCTTCTATGGGCGAAGCGATGGTGCAGGGTGAGCGTATTGAAATTCGTGGTCTCGGTAGTTTTGTTATCAAGGAGTATGGAACGTACACCGGCCGCAATCCCAAAACAGGTGAGCCAATCAAGGTGAGCCCCAAAAAGCTGCCTTTTTTCAAGGTTGGTAAAGAACTTAAAGAAATGGTGCTCGGTTAACAAGCCCCTCTATTACAAGTGTGCTGCTGTGACGCCGGGTATTTTATTTTATGCCTGTCTGGATTTTTGCCTGTATCGGTACGCTGATACAGCGCTTGCACACCGGGAACAGTGAATGAATGATTATTGTGCCTCTATTGATTTCGGGACAAATACGGCCAGATTGCTGATCGCCGCGCGTTCGCCTGACGGAATAACACCCGTCCGTGTCGAGCGTGAGGTCGTGCGTTTGGGGGGTGGTTTTACCGATGAGTCAGGCTTGTCTGCCGAAGCCTGGGGACGGGGACTGGATTGCCTGCATAGATTCTCAGGGATCATTGCAGAATACGGGGTGAAGCAGGTTCGGGCATCCGCAACAAGCGCAGTACGAGACGCCGTCAACGGCCGCGCTTTTGTTGCCAAGGTTTTTACGGATACCGGAATAACTCTTGACGTCATCGACGGAGACGTGGAAGCACGTTTGACGCTCAAGGGCGTACTGTCCGGGCTGGATTCAACAAGTGATACCATTGTGGTTCTCGATGTCGGGGGGGGGAGCACAGAGTTTACTGTAGCATCCCAAGGTTCTCCTCTTTTTATCAAGAGTATGCCGATAGGCGTCGTAAGGCTTACAGAAGGTTTTCGCACCAGTGGCGAAATGCTTGGCCGTGTGAATTCTGTGGTAGATCAGCTTGAGAAAGACCTCTTCTCGGCAGGAATAGTTATTGCGGAAGATTCCGAGTTGGTGGGCACGGCCGGTACCGCAACTACGGTTGCAGCAATCAAGCTGGAGATGGTTGATTACGACTATCGCAAGGTTAATAATTACACCGTGAGCAGAACAGACATAGGCGAAATCTATCAGCGTTTGTCAAAGCTGACCCCTGTGGAACGGCTGTCAATCAAAGGGGTCGAAAAAGGACGTGAAGATTTGATTGTTGCCGGCCTGTTAATCATTCTATCCGTTATGGACAGATTTGGTTTCAAGCGGTTGAAGGTTAGTGATTTCGGCTTGCTGGAAGGTTTGGCACTTACAACGACATGAAGCGTTTTTCAGGGCGGTACGGACAGTCCTTTTATCTGAAATGTTCGGACGTAAGTTAAATAATCCACAAGTTCATCGGGGGTCAAAATGCTGGACAAACGTGGTTGTGGTGTGCTGTTGCACCCGACATCATTGCCGGGACCGGGTGGTATCGGTTCGCTGGGGGGTGATGCCCGTCGTTTTGTTGATCTTCTGGCGGATATGGGAATGTCGTATTGGCAGGTGC
>Ga0123338_10002176_pt1 | contig 18396 bp, 15 predicted proteins | sample grotaG_FD_89793 | JGI IMG/M metagenome (GOLD analysis project Ga0123338, IMG submission 89793) | Glacier valley bacterial and archeal communities from Borup Fiord, Nunavut, Canada, to study Microbial Dark Matter (Phase II) -... | ecosystem: Environmental > Aquatic > Freshwater > Ice > Glacier ...
ATGCACTCGCGCCGCCAGAGCGGCTCGAAGAGCGCGTTGCCGAAGCGCAGCGCCATCAGGTTCTGCACCGACGGCTTGCCGAGGTAATGATCGATGCGAAACGCCTGCTCCTCGCGGAACACAGAGCGGACGACGCGGTTGATCTCGCGGGCGCTGGCGAGGTCGTGGCCGAGCGGCTTCTCGAGCACGACGCGCACGTTGGCGCCGTTCAGACCGGCGGCGCCGAGCTGCGCGCACACCGTCGTGAAGAGATCGGGGCTGGTCGCCAGGTACATGACGACGACGTCGGCCGGCCGCTGCGCGAGCCAGTCCTTCAGGCGGCCATAGTCGTCGGCCTTCGAGAGGTCGAGGCGCAGGTAGTGGAGGAGGGCGCCGAAGCGGGCAAACTCGTCTTCGCTCGGCCGCTTCGCGCCTTCGACGTCGTGCGAGCGCTCGCGCAGCCAGTCGCGGTAGCCGTCGTCGTCGAGGTCTTGCCGCGAGACGGCGAGGATGCGGCCGCCTTCGGGCAGCTTGCCGTGGCGAAAGGCCTGGAACAGGGCCGGCATCAGCTTGCGCCAGGTCAGGTCGCCGGTGCCGCCGAAGAAGACGAGGTCGAAGGACATGGCGCGCAGGATACGATGCTTCGCACCGAGGAGACACCGATGACGAACAACAGGCGGACCCTGCTGCGCGCGGCCTTCGCGCTCGTCGCGGTGCCGTGGCTCGCGACCGCAGCGCGGGCTCAGGAACAGGTCAACGTGATCTGCTCCGTGCAGGCCGACTGGTGCAACATGATCCAGACGGTGTTCGCCAAGAGCACCGGCATCAAGGTCAACATGTCGCTGAGGGGTTCGGGCGAAGCGCTCGCCCAGCTCATCGCCGAGAAGGCCAATCCAAAGACCGACGTCTGGTTCGGCGGCACCGGCGACCCGCATCTGCAGGCGGCCGAGAACGACCTTACCGTGGCCTACCGGTCGGCCTCGTTGCCGCAGCTTCACGCCTGGGCGCAGCAGCAGGCGCTCCAGTCGGGCTACAAGACGGTCGGGATCTACTCGGGGCCGCTCGGCTTCGGCTACAACACCGAGCTCGTCGCCAAGAAGAAGCTCGCGGTGCCGAGGAGCTGGGCCGATCTCCTCAAGCCCGAATACAAGGGCGAGATCCAGGTCGCCAACCCGGCCTCGAGCGGAACCGCCTACACGATGGTCGCCACGCTCGTGCAACTGATGGGCGAGGACAAGGCCTTCGAGTACATGAAGGCGCTGCACAAGAACATCGGCCAGTACACGCGCTCCGGCACCGGCCCGATCAAGGCGGTGGCGCGCGGCGAGACGGCGGTCTCGATCAGCTTCGTGCACGACGGCCCGGGCGAAAAGCTGCAGGGCTTTCCAGTCGAGACGGTGACGCCCGCAGAAGGCACCGGCGCCGAGATCGGCTCGATGAGCATCGTCAAGGGCGCCCGCAACATGGCAGCCGCGAAGAGGTTCTACGAGTGGGCGCTGACGCCGCAGGCGCAGCAGTTCGGCGCTGCGACGAAGCAGTTCCAGCTGCCGTCGAACAAGGCGACACCGGTCGATCCGCGTGTGCCCGACTTCAAGAAGATCAGGTTCATCGACTACGACTACGCGAAGTACGGTTCGAGCGCGGAAAGGAAGCGCCTGATCTCGCGCTGGGAGAAAGACGTGAACTCGCTGCCGCGGTGACGGCGGCGCGCCACGTCGAGGTCGACCGCGACCGCCGCGTCGCGGCTGGCTGGCTGCTGCTCGGCGTTGCCGCGTTCGCGCTCCTGCCGTGGTACCTGCCGGCCGGCGATGGCGACAGTGGCGCGTTCCATGCGATGCGCCACGGCCGATGGTGGCTGCTGTCTGCCGCGATCGGCCTCGGCATCGCGCTCGCCGGCCTGCTCGCCACCGCGCGGCGCTGGCAGGGCGTCGGCCTCGCGGCAGGCGCCGGCCTCGCCCTCGTCGCCCTGCTCGGCAGCGGCTTCGCCATCGGCGCCGGCCAGCCCGGCATCGGTCTCGGCGGCGTCCTCACCCTGCTCGCATTGCTCATGCTGCTCGGCGCCGGCAGTGCGCGCCTCGGCGCCTTTCGCGGCGACCTCTTCACGGCTTGCGCGGTGGTCCTCTGCAGCGCCTCTTTGTTGCTCTTCGTCGCACTGCCGGTGGCGAAGGCGCTGGCCGGCGCCTTCCTCGACGAGCTCGGCCACCCGTCTCTCCCCGCGCTCGCCGAGCGCATCGGCAACGAGCGCACCTGGGGCCTCGGTTGCCTCGCCGGGGGCGTGCGCTGCGGCGTCGCCTGGAACACGCTCTTTCTCGCCTTGCTCACGGCCGCCGGCACGACGCTGCTCGGCACCCTGATCGCGCTCGTTGCCGAGCGCGGCGTCTCGCGCCTGAAGAAGCCGCTCAACCTGCTGGCACTGTTGCCGATCATCACGCCGCCCTTCGTCGTCGGCCTCGGCCTCATCCTCCTGTTCGGCCGCGCCGGCATCGTCAACCAGCTGCTCGAGAGCGCCTTCGGCATCACGCCGACGCGCTGGTTCTACGGCCTCTTCGGCATTTGGCTGGCGCAGCTGTTCGCGTTCACGCCGATCGCTTTCATGATCGTGCGCGGCGTCGTCGCCGGCATCAGCCCGTCGCTCGAGGAAGCGGCGCAAACCTTGCGCGCCGACCGCCGCAAGGCCTTCTTCACGGTGACGCTGCCGCTCCTCAAGCCGGGCCTCGCCAACGCCTTCCTGGTCGGCTTCATCGAGAGCATCGCCGACTTCGGCAACCCGATCATCGTCGGCGGCCAGTTCTCGGTGCTCTCGACCGACATCTTCTTCGCCATCGTCGGCGCCCAGTACGACCAGGGCCGCGCCGCTTCGCTCGCGCTCATCCTCAGCGCCTTCGCGCTCGCCGTGTTCTGGGCCCAGCAGCGGCTGCTCGGCCGATCGAACTTCACGACGCTCACCGGCAAGGGCGACAGCGGCCTGCCGACGCCGCTGCCGGCCGGCCTGCAGCGCGTCTGCCTCGCTGTCGTGCTGCCGTGGCTGGCGTTCACGGTCGTCGTGTACGTGTTCGCCTTCGTCGGCGGCTTCGTACAGACCTGGGGCCGCGACTACACGCCGACGCTGCGCCACTTCATCACCGCCTTCGACATCCAGCGCGGCAACGCCGACGTCGGCGGCGGCTGGGTCTTCGCGGGCACGGCATGGAATTCGCTGTTCACCACGCTCAAGCTCTCTGCCGCCGCGGCGCCGTTCTGTGCTGCGCTCGGCCTGTTGATCGCGTGGCTCATCGCCCGCACCGATTTCCGCGGCCGGAGCCTCTTCGAGTTCGGCGCGTTGCTCGCCTTCGCGATCCCCGGCACCGTGCTCGGCGTCAGCTACATCCTGGCCTTCAACGTGCCGCCGTTCGAGCTCACCGGCACCGGCCTGATCATCGTGATCTGCTTCGTGTTTCGCAATCTCCCGGTCGGCGTGCGCGCCGGCAGCGCCGCCTTCCGGCAGATCGACCGTTCGCTCGACGAAGCCTCGACGATGCTGCGCGCGCGCACCTCGCAGACGCTGCGCCGTGTCGTGCTGCCGCTGCTCAGGCCGGCGCTGGTGGCGGCGCTCGTCTACTGCTTCGTGCGCTCCATGACGACGGTTTCGGCCGTGGTCTTTCTCGTGACCGCCGAGAACGAGCTGGCCACGACCTACATCATCGGCCGCGTCGGCAACGGCGACTACGGCGTCGCGCTCGCCTACTGCACGGTGTTGATCGTGCTGATGTCGCTGGCGGTGGCGCTGATCCAGCGTCTGGTCGGCGAGCGCATGCTCGGCCGCCGCGGCGTCGTGCTCGCGGCGGCGTGAAACGAGAGGCGTCCATGGAAGAGCAGGCCAACACCGCGGGCATCGAATTCAGAGCCGTCTCCAAGCGCTACGGCAGCGACCCGCGGGCACCGCTCGCCGTCGATGCCATCGGCTTCCACGTGCCCCGCGGCACGCTCACGACGATCCTCGGCCCGAGCGGCTGCGGCAAGACGACGACCCTGCGGATGATCGCCGGCCTCGAGCAGCCGACCTCCGGGCGGGTCTTCATCGCCGGCCGCGACGTGACCCGGCTGCAGGCCTCGGAGCGCGACGTGAGCATGGTGTTCCAGAGCTACGCGCTCTTCCCGCACATGGACGTGCTCGCCAACGTCGGCTATGGCCTCGCGGTTTCTGGCACCGGTCGCGACGAGACGAAGCGGCGCGCGCAGGCCGCACTCGAATCGGTCGGCCTCGTCGGCCTCGACCACCGCCTGACCAGCGAGCTTTCCGGCGGCCAGCAGCAACGCGTGGCGCTGGCGCGCGCGCTCGTCCTCGAGCCTTCCGTGCTGCTGTTCGACGAGCCGCTCTCGAACCTCGACGCCCGCCTGCGCCGCTCGATGCGCGAGGAGATCCGCGGCCTGCAGCGGCGGCTCGGCCTCACCGTCGCGTACGTGACCCACGACCAGGCCGAGGCGATGGCGGTGAGCGACCAGATCATCGTCATGGACCAGGGCCGCATCGCCCAGGTCGGCACACCGAGGGAGCTCTACGAGCGGCCGCGCAGTGCCTTCGTTGCCGCCTTCATGGGCGAGGCGACGCTGTTCGACGGCGTCGCGTCGACCGACGGCACCGTGCGCCTCGGGCCGCTCGTCCTGCGCGCGGATGCCGGCGCACCGGCCGGTCCGGTCCGGGTCGCGGTGCGGCCCGAGGCCTGGCAGGTGCGCGGGCCGGGCGAAGCGCCGCTGCCGGCGGTGGTGGCCAAGGCGGCCTACCTCGGCAGCGTCCACGAGTACACCTTCGATACCGCGATCGGCGCCGTCTTCGTCTCGATCGGTCGCGACGCCGAGGTGCGCGAGCCGGGAGATGCCGCCAGCCTCGGCCTCGGCGATCACGGCTGGGCCGTCGTCGCGGCCTGAGCGCGGCGACCTCGGCAAGCGCGGGTTCGCGGCATGATGCCGGCATGACTTCATCACCTTCTTCTTCGACGCCGCCGACGCCGCGCTGCGACCGCACGGCCGCATGGGCGGCACTCGCCGGCCACTACGAGGCGCACGGTCGCGCCTTCGACCTGCGCGAGGCATTCGCTCGCGACGCCGGCCGTTTCGAGTCGCTGTCGTTCAACGCGCCCGAGCTCTTCGTCGACCTCTCGAAGAACCTGATCGACGCCGCGGCGCTGCGCTTTCTCGTCGATCTCGCCCGCGAATGCGGCGTCGAGGCGCAGCGCGACGCGATGCTCGGTGGCGAAGCGATCAACCGCAGCGAAGGCCGCGCCGTGCTGCACACGGCCTTGCGCGCGCCGCCCGGCGCCGGCCCGTTCTCGAGCGAAGTGCACGGCGTGCTCGACGCGATGCTCGCCTGCGCCGAGGCCATGCGCGGTCGCGCCACCGGCGAGCCGGGGTCGCTGCGCCACATCGTCAACATCGGCATCGGCGGCAGCGACCTCGGCCCGCAGATGGCGATCCCGGCGCTGGCCGCGTTCGCGCACCCGTGGCTGCAGTTCCACTTCGTCTCGAACGTCGACGGCAACGACATCGCTTCGGTGCTGGCGAAGATCGAGCCGCGCGAGACGCTCTTCATCGTCGCCAGCAAGACCTTCACGACGCAGGAGACGATGGCCAACGCCGAGACCGCGAAGACCTGGTTCCTGGCCGGCGGCGACGGTGCCCGCATCGAAGAACATTTCGTGGCCGCGACGACCAACGTCGACGCGGCAGCGCGCTTCGGCATTGCCACCACCTTCGGCTTCTGGGACTGGGTCGGCGGCCGCTATTCGCTGTGGTCGGCGATCGGCTTGCCGATCGCGATCGCGATCGGCGCCGCCGGCTTTCGCGAGCTGCTCGCCGGTGCCCGCGCCATGGACGGCCACTTCGCCACGGCGCCGATCGAGGACAACGTGCCGATGCTGCTCGGCCTCGTCGACGTCTGGTATCGCAACTTCCACCGCTTCACGAGCCGCAGCGTCGCGCCGTATGCGCAGGGCCTGAAGCGCCTGCCGGCCTATCTTCAGCAGCTCGAGATGGAGAGCAACGGCAAGCGCGTCGACCGCCGCGGCGAGACGCTGCCGTTCGCGACCAGCCCGGTCGTCTGGGGCGAGCCGGGCACCAACGGCCAACACGCCTACTTCCAGATGCTGCACCAGGGCAGCGACGTCGTGCCGGTCGAGTTCATCCTGGTGGCGCATCGCGATGCTGCCGGCGCGGCGCAGGGTGCCACGATCGGCGAGCGTCTCGATGCGCAGCACCGCATGCTGCTGGCCAACGGCCTGGCGCAGTCGCAGGCCTTGATGCAGGGCCGCAGCGCCGACGAAGCGCGTGCGCAACGCCCAGGCTCCGGCCGATCGGTCAGCGACGAGTCCGCGCTCGCCGCCCAGCGCGCGTTTCCCGGCAATCGGCCGAGCACGACGCTGCTGCTCGAGCGGCTGACGCCGCGTTCGCTCGGCGCCCTCGTCGCGATGTACGAGCACCGCGTCTTCACCAGCGGCGCGCTCTGGGGCATCAACAGCTTCGACCAGTGGGGCGTCGAGCTCGGCAAGGAGCTCGGCCAGCGGCTGCTGCCGCTGCTAGAAGCTGGCAGCCTCGACGCCGCTGCGGTCGGCAGCCTCGACGCTTCGACGCTGGCCCTGCTGCGTCGCCTGCGCTAGCGATCCGGGACCGCGGCGCGGGACTCGATACTCGCCGGTGGAAGCGAGTCATCAGGGAGCGCCATGAACGAGTCGTCGAAGTCGAAGCGTCGGTTCACGCAGCCGCAGCGTGCCGCCTTGGCAGGCACGGTGCTGGACATCGGCGCCGGCGCCGACCCGGTCGCCCCGGGCGCCGTGGTGTTCGATCTCGGCCAGGGCGACGCCAACCGGATCTCGGGCCTCGAACCCGCCTCGTTCGACTGCGTCTACTCGTCCCATTGCCTCGAGCACATGATCGATCCGGTCGCGAGCCTCGCCAACTGGTGGACTTTCGTGCGACCGGGTGGCGCCCTCTTCCTCATCGTTCCCGACGAGGACCTCTATGAGCAGGGCGTGTTTCCGAGCCGCTTCAATTCCGACCACAAGGCCACCTTCACGATCGCGAAGAAGGAGAGCTGGTCGACCCGCTCGTTCAACGTGTTCGAGATGTGCCAGGCTTTGCCGGGCGCGCGCGTCGAGAGCCTGTACCTCAACGACATTGCCTACGACCGCGGCCGGACCTTTCATGGCGATCGAACGGGCGGCCTGCTGCGGCGATGGCGGCGCCTCTACGACAAGGCGGTCCGCAAGAAATGGATCTCGCGTCGCGACGACTTCGAGCGGCAGACCGCGAGCGTCGTGACTCTTGACCAGACCGCGGGGCCGGCACTCGCGCAGATCGAGATCCTGGTCCGCAAGGAGGCGGCTAACGCGATGCGGTCCGATCAGTCGCCGATGGCGCGGTAGAACGCCGAAGTCACCCCCGCGGCCGTGATGTCGGCCATCGAAGCGCTACCGACGACGGCAGCCATGCTCGAGCCGGCAGCGAGCCGCATCGTCGGGTCGATCTGCGTGAACAGGCCGACGCCTGGAATGCCCATGGCGGCGGCCACGTGCATCAGGCCGCCGTCGGGCCCGATGAAGGCGGCACATCCGCGGATCAGCGCGGCCGCTTCGACGATGCTCGTCTGCCCGATGCGCGCGTCGCAATGGCGAAGCACGTCGGCGCAAAGGCCTGCGAGGTCGTGGCCGGCGCCGGCCGTGCCCAGGAGCAAGAAGCGGATCGGCCGTCGATCGGCCGGCCAGGTCGAGAGCAGTTCGCGGAGAACGGCATCCCAGCTCGCGAAGGCACGACGCGGGTCTCTCGCTCCGAGGGCGACGGCGACCTGGAAGCTGCCCTGCGAGCCCGCCGGTGGCGCGTCGAGGCGAAGCCTCGGGACCGGCGGCGGCGCTGTCGGCAACTCGAACAGATGGCGGATGCGGGCGTCGACGAAAGCGGTCCGGTCGAAGTGCTCGCCGATCATGTAGTTGAGGACAGGCGCGAAAGGCACGGCTGGCAGCCGGCGACGCTTCTCCGCGAGCGAGTGCGACGACAGCTCGTGGATCACCACGAAATCGTAGTCGCCATCGCAGTCCTCGATCCTCGAGAAGACGGCGCCGAAGCGCGGCTCGCCCGCGTAGAGGCCCGCGAGTGCCGGTGCGATGCACAGATCGAGTCGGACATGCGTCGGGATGCTGTCGCGGGCCGCCAGGTCCATGACCGAGTCGCCGAGCGTCGTCCAGTTGAAGAGCCACAGGACCTTCCGCGCCGCAGTCGGTGCCCGTTCGACGCACAGCCGGGCCTGGCCGGAAAGGAAGATGCCGAGGTCTCGCTGCAATGCCTTTCGCATCATCCGCCAGCGTCGACGGAAGAGCTTGGCCCGCCACTCCTCCCTCAGCCGGTTGTGGACGCTGCCGCTGAAGGGCAGCCCGTAGATCGGATGCTTGCCACCCCTGAACATGCGAATGCCATACATGGTTTCGGAGGCTCGTGGCCAGGTGGGTGACGGCCGCCGGACGGAGTCGGGCGCCTGCCCGCGCTCGGCAGTTGCCGCATGTCGAGCCCGACTCTATCCGTATCGCTGGACGGCCCTTCGTCAGCCGCCGTTCCACAATGGCCCCTCATGACGCCGATCGAGAAGTTCCTGCTCCTGGTGGCTGCGCCGACGGTTCTCCTGCTGGCGCTCCTCGAAGGCGTGATCCTGTCGAGGCGGGCGCGCTACGACTGGCGCGCGTTCGGCATCTCTGCGCTCGACCTGGTCGCGCGCATCGCGTTCGGCCTGCTGGTGCCGCTGTCGATCGCCACGCCGATCGTGATCTGGGCGATCCACCATCGGCTTTTCGTCATCGAGATCGACGGTTGGGTCGCGGTGCTGCTGCTCTTCCTCGGCCAGGAGTTCTGCTATTACTGGTACCACCGGGCTGCCCATCGCATCCGCTGGTTCTGGGCCAACCACGCCGTGCATCACTCACCGAACGAGCTCAACCTGTCGGCCGCTGTGCGCATCGGCATCGTCGGCAAGCTCACGGGGGTGACGCTGTTCTTCGTGCCCCTGATCTGGATCGGCTTCGACGTGCGCACGGTGTTCTCGGTGCTCACGCTCAACCTGCTCTACCAGTTCTGGATCCACGCCACCTGGATCCCGAAGCTCGGCTGGCTCGAGTACGTGCTGAACACGCCGTCGGCACACCGAGTGCACCACGCGGCGAACCCCGAATACCTCGACGCCAACTACGGCGGCGTGCTGATCGTGTTCGACCGCCTGTTCGGCACCTACGTCGCCGAACGCGACGACCTGCCGTGCCGCTACGGCCTCGTTCATCCGATGACGAGCTACAACCCGCTGCGGGTCGAGTTCACTCAATGGATCGAGCTGGCTCGCGATCTTCGCGGCGTGCGCAGTGTGCGCGCCGCCCTCGGCACCCTCTTCATGCCGCCGGGCTGGTCAACCGACGGCAGCGACCCGGCTTACGCCCGCAGCCGCGGCGGCGCCGCCAGCCAGGCCTCGGCCATCCGCACCCAGAGCGAGCCGCCGAGCGGGATCAGGTCGTCGTTGAAGTCATAGCTGGGGTTGTGCAGCATGCACGGGCCCATGCCGTGGCCCATCTCGCGGTGGGCGCCGTCGCCGTTGCCGATCAGGAAGTAGCAGCCGGGCTTGGCCTGCAGGAAGTAGCTGAAGTCCTCGGCGCCCATGGTCGGCTCGAACTCGATCACGTTGTCGGCGCCGACCATGTCGGTCATCACCCGGCGCGCGAAGGCGGTCTCGTCGGGATGGTTGATGGTCGGCGGGTAGTTGCGCTTGAACTCGAATTCGCACTCGGCGCCGAACGCCAGGCAGGTGTGCTCGGCGACTTCCTGCATGCGCTTCTCGATCAGGTCGAGGACCTCGTGCGTGAAGGTGCGCACGGTGCCGCGCATCTCGCAGCTGTCGGGCACGACGTTGGTCGCCTCGCCGGCGTGGACCATCGTCACCGAGATGACGCCGGCGTCGATCGGCCGCTTGTTGCGGCTGATGATGGTCTGGAACGCGCTCACCATCTGGCAGGCGACCGGCACCGGGTCGATGCCGTTGTGCGGCATCGCCGCGTGCGCGCCCTTGCCGCGGATGACGATCCGGAACTCGTTGCTCGATGCGAACGCCGGCCCGCTCTTCAGCGAGAACTGGCCGACGGTGAGGCCGGGCCAGTTGTGGGCGCCGAAGATCGCCTCCATCGGGAACTTCTCGAACAGACCGTCCTTGATCATCTCGCGGGCGCCGCCGCCGCCTTCTTCGGCCGGCTGGAAGATCAGGTAGACGGTGCCGTCGAAGTTGCGGTGCTTCGACAGGTGCTTGGCCGCGGCGAGCAGCATCGCGGTGTGGCCGTCGTGGCCGCAGGCGTGCATCTTTCCCGGCACCGTGCTCTTGTGGTCGAAGGTGTTGAACTCGGTGATCGGCAAAGCGTCCATGTCGGCGCGCAGGCCGACGGCGCGATCGCTGGTGCCGTTCTTGAAGATCGCGACGATGCCGGTCGTGCCCATGCCGCGGTGGATCGGCACCCCCCAGTCGGTGAGCTGCTTGGCGATCACGTCGGCGGTGCGGCGCTCCTCGAAGCAGAGTTCGGGATGGGCGTGGAGGTCGCGGCGCACGGCGGCGATCTGGGCGGCGTCGGCGAGGATCGATTCGATGACTTGCATGGCGTAGCTCCTGTCCGGTCAGTTTACTCGTGGCCCTCTGCCGACGAAAGTGCTGTGCCATCATTTCAGGATGCCCTCGACGACGGTTCGCGCCGCCTGCCCGCACGACTGCCCGGACACCTGCGCCATGCTGGTGACGGTGGAAAACGGCATCGCGGTGAGCGTGCGCGGCGACCCGGACCATCCGACCACCCACGGCGCGCTTTGCACGAAGGTGTCGCGCTACCCGGAGCGCACGTATCACCCGGAGCGCGTGCTTCACCCGATGAAGCGCAGGGGGCCGAAGGGCAGCGGCCGCTTCGGGCGCGTTTCATGGGCCGAGGCGCTGGCCGACATCGCCGGCCGACTGCGCGCCATCGCCGGTGCCGACGGTGCCCATGCCGAAGCCATCGTTCCCTACAGCTATGCCGGCACGATGGGCATGGTGCAGGGCGAGAGCATGGCGCAGCGCTTCTTCCATACGCTCGGCGCGTCGCGGCTCGATCGCACGATCTGCTCGTCGGCCGGCGGCGAGGCGCTCGCCGCGACCTACGGCGCCAAGGTCGGCATGCACGTCGAGCACTATGCGGAGAGCCGGCTCATCGTCATCTGGGGCAGCAACTCGATCACCTCGAACCTGCACTTCTGGACTTACGCGCAGGAAGCGAAGCGCGCCGGCGCACGCTTGATCTGCATCGATCCGCGGCGCACCGACACGGCGGCGAAGTGCCACGAGCACATCGCCCTGCTGCCCGGTACCGATGGCGCCCTTGCGCTCGGTGTGATGCACGAGCTGATCGTGAACGAATGGCTCGACCACGACTACATTGACCGTCATACGGAAGGCTGGCCAGCGCTGCGCGAGCGGGCGCTGCAGTGGCCGCCCGAGCGCGCCGCTGCGACCTGCGGCATCGACGCCGCGCAGGTGAAGAGCCTGGCCCGCGACTACGGCACGACGACGCCGGCCGCGATCCGCCTCAACTACGGCATGCAGCGCACCCGTGGCGGCGGCAACGCGACGCGGCTGATCGCGATCCTGCCGTGCCTCGTCGGCGCCTGGCGGCACCGCGCCGGCGGCCTGCTGCTGTCGAGCTCGGGCTGGTTTCGCAACGTGCGCGACGACGCGGCGCTGTCGCGACCCGACCTCCTCGGCGCGCGGCGGCCGCGCGTCCTCAACATGAGCACGATCGGCGACGACCTGCTGCGCGAGAGCGGCGAAGTGCTCGCCGATGGCAGCCGCTTCGGGCCGAGGATCGAGGCGCTCGTCGTCTACAACAGCAACCCGGTCGCGGTGGCGCCGCAGTCGCCGAAGGTCGTGCAGGGTTTCGCACGCGACGATCTCTTCACGGTGGTGCTCGAGCACTTCATGACCGACACCGCCGACCACGCCGACTACGTGCTGCCCGCGACGACGCAGCTCGAGCACCTCGACGTCCACACCGCTTACGGCCACACCTGCGTGCTCGTCAACGAGGCCGCGGTGGCGCCGCTCGGCGAGGCGAAGCCGAACACGCAGATCTTTCGCGAGCTGGCTGCCGCCATGGGCTTCGACGATCCCTGCTTCGCCGACAGCGACGAGGCCCTGGCGCGCATGGCCTTCCGGCCGGCCCGCGAAGGCAACGTCGACTTCGACGCACTGCGCGAACACGGCTGGGTCCAGCTCGCCATCGCCGAGGCGCCGTTCGCCGACGGCGGCTTTCCGACCGCGAGCGGCAAGTGCCTGATTCACTCGCCGGGACTCGGCATTCCCGATCACGTCGCCGCGTACGAATCGGCAGCGAGCGCGCCGGCGCTGGCCGCGCGCTTCCCGCTGGCGATGATCTCGCCGCCGGCCCGCAACTTCCTCAACTCGAGCTTCGTCAACGTCAAGAGCCTGCGCGCGATCGAAGGCGAGCCGGTGCTCGAGATCTCGGCGGCCGACGCGGCACAGCGCGCGATCGCCCCGGGGCAAAACGTGCGCGTGTTCAACGACCGCGGCAGCATCGTCTGCAGGGCGGTGGTCGGCGAGCGGGCGCGGGCCGGCGTCGTCAACGGGCTCGGCGTCTGGTGGCGAAAGCTGGGCGGCGACGGCAAGAACGTCAACGAGCTGACGCATCAGCATCTCACCGACATCGGCCGCGCGCCGAGCTTCTACGACTGCCTCGTCGAGGTCGAGCCGGCACCGCTGGTTGCGGCTGCGTTGCCTTCGCCGGTGTGAAGCGTGGCCGGCTGATGGCGGGTCTGGGCATCGGCGGCGTGATCGTCGCCACGGTGATCGCGACCGTCGCGGTCTGCACGACTTCCGGCTGCAGCACGCTCGGTTACTACGCGCAGTCGGCACGCGGCCACGTCGAGCTCGTCGCCGCGGCACGACCGGTCGCCGACTGGCTGGCCGACCCGTCGACACCGGCGCCGCTGAAGGCGCGCCTCGAGCTCTCGCAGCGCATCCGCGACTTCGCCGTCGCCGAACTCGGCGAGCCCGACAACGCCAGCTACCGTCGTTACGCCGACCTGCAGCGACCGGCGGCGGTGTGGAACGTCGTGGCTGCGCCGGAGCTGAGTCTCGACCTCAAGACCTGGTGCTTCGCGGTCGTCGGCTGCGTCGGCTACCGCGGCTACTACCGCCAGGCCGACGCCGATGCCGAAGCGGCCGCCCTGCGAACCGCCGGCCTCGAGGCGATCGTTTATCCGGTGCCCGCGTACTCGACGCTCGGCAAGCTGCCCGGTCGCTGGTTCGCGGACCCGTTGCTCAACACCTTCATCCAGTATCCCGAAGGCGAGCTGGCCCGGCTGGTGTTTCACGAACTCGCCCACCAGGTCGCGTTCGCGCCGGGCGACACCCTCTTCAACGAGTCGTTCGCGACGGCCGTGGAGCGGATCGGCGGCATGCGCTGGCTGGCCGCGAACGGCAGCGACGCCGCCCGCGCCGAACAAGCGCGCGCCGATGCCCGCCGTGCCGACTTTCGCGCCCTGACGCAGCGCTATCGCGAGCGCCTGCTCGCGCTCTATGCGAATGGGGAGGACGACGCCACGAAGCGCGACGCCAAGGCCGCCGTGTTCGCATCGATGCGCGCCGACCACGCCGCGATGAAGGCCGGCCCGTGGAATGGCTACGCCGGCTACGACGGCTGGTTCGCATCGGCCAACAACGCCTCGCTCGGCGTGCTCGCTGCCTACAACGAGCTGGTGCCCGACTTCGAGCGCCTGTTCGATCGCGAGGGGCGCGACTTCACGCGCTTCTACGACGAGGTGCGCCGCCTCGCTGCCCTGCCGCTGCCCGAGCGACGGCGGGCGCTGAGCGCGGGCGCGCGGCCTGCCACGGCTTCCACGAACCTGCCCTGAGGATTCTCGACATGGCCCAGATCCACATCCACCGCGCCCACCGGCTCGGCCTCGCAAAGGCCCGCAAGACGGCCTGGCAATGGGCCGAGGCGGTCGAGAAGAAGTTCGAGATGGATTGCACCGTGATCGAGGGCGAGACGAGCGACGTCGTCGAGTTCGCGCGCCCCGGCGTCGAGGGTCGCCTCGTCGTCGAGGCTGACGCCTTCGACCTCACCGCCAAGCTCGGCTTCCTGCTCGGCGCCTTCAGCAGCCGGATCGAATCGGAGATCGAGGCCCAGCTGGACCAGCTACTCGAAGAGCCCCCCGCGAAAACGACGGCGCCCGGCAAAAAGCGAGCGGCGCCGCGCAAGGTTTGAACTCGTGTGATTGACAACTATTGATAGTTTGGTCAAGATGGTGGCATGAGCAGGAACACCATGAGCTTCGCCTTGCCTGAGGCGCTTCACGACTACATCGACCAGCGTGTGCGTTCGGGCCAATACGGCAACACCAGCGAATACCTGCGCGACCTGATCCGGCGCGATCAGGACGACCAGGCGAAAAGGCGCTTGCGCGGGCTGATCCAGGAAGGCCTGCAGTCCGGCCCGGGCCGCGAACTGACACCGGCGTTCACGGCAGGGTTGCGCAGGCAGGCGCTCGACCCCGGGAAGTGAAGGCAGCCAGGCTGCGGCCGCGCGCCGAGCGCGATTTGCTGGACGCCGCTCGCTACTACGAACAGCATGGCGGCCGCCGGCTGGCTGCCAAGGCGTTCGACGGCGCCGTGGCAGCGCTCGACTCGCTCGTTCGGATGCCGGGGCTCGGTTCGCCGCGGATCGGTCAGGATTGCGACGTGCCCGGCCTGCTGTCGTGGGGCATCACCGGGTTCCCAATGCAGTGGTTCTACTTCGAGGCCAACGACCATCTCGACGTGGTGCGATTGCTCGGGGACCGGCAGGACATCGCCACGACCCTGAACCCGGAGCACTGACCGGTCGAGGACCCGCCACGGTCCTCGAGATCCTTCGCTGCGCTCAGGATGACTTGCAGCGCGCTGCGCCGAAGGTCACTTCAGCGACTCGACGAGTCCAACGTATTCCGTCATCGCCTCGTCGTTCGTCTTGCCCTTGAGGCCGTTCCAGGCATCCCACTTCGCGCGGCCGACCATGTCGGTGAAGCCCGGCCGCTTGCCGTCGGCGTCGCCGCTCGAGGCCTGCTTGTAGAGCGCGTAGAGCTTGAGCATCGTCATGTTGTCGGGCTTCTCGTCGAGGCTCTTCGAATCGGTGACGGCTTGCGCGAACTGCGCCTTGAGATCGGCCATGGAGTGTCTCCTTCTCGGGTGTGATTCGTAGTGAAAGTCGCGATTGACGCGAGTGATGTTAGCGACGATCTTCGGCCGATGAACCTCGCTCTCGCCCGCTCCCGCCATGAACGCATGTCGCGCGTCGACACCGCATGGCTGCGCATGGACAACGACGTCAACCTGATGATGATCGTCGGCGTCTGGCTGCTGACTCCGAAGCTCGGCTACGACGCGCTCTGCCGGCGCATCGAGGACAAGCTGCTGAAGTACCCGCGCTTTCGCCAGGTCGTCGGGCGCGATGCCACCGGTGCCCACTGGCGCGACGACGACTCGTTCGATATCGCCCATCACGTCGTTCGCGAAATGCTCGTCGTCGGCCGCGGCCAGAGCGAGCGAGCCGCGCTGCAGGCGCGCGCCGGCGAGCTCGCTTCGACTCCGCTCGACCCCGACCGGCCGCTCTGGCAGTTCCACCTGATCGAGCGCTACGACGGCGGCAGCGCCCTGATCGCGCGCGTGCACCACTGCATCGGCGACGGCATCGCCCTCATCTCCGTGATGATGACGATCACCGATGGCGGCAGCGACCCGCCCAGCCGCAAGAAACGCGTCATCGACGAATCCGGCGACGGTGGCGACTGGCTGAGCGAAGCCGTGCTGAAGCCGCTCGGCGGCCTCTCGGCGAAGGCGGCCGGTCTCGTCGAGGCCGGCATCGCGCGCTCGCTCGAGCTGCTCGCCGATCCGCAGCAAGGCCTGCTCGGCAGCCTCGACCAGGCCCGCCTCGGTGCCCGCGTGATGAAAGACATCGCCGCGATGGCGCTCATGCCCGACGACTCGCCGACGATGCTCAAAGGCAAGCCGAGCGGCGTCAAGCACGTCGCCTGGGGCGAGCCGATTTCGCTCGATCAGGTCAAGGCGATCGGCAAGGCGCTCGGCTGCTCGATCAACGACGTGCTGCTCGCCTGCGCGTCGGGCGCCATCGGCGGCTGGCTGACCGAGCAGGGCGACGCGCCTGCCGGGAAGGAGATCCGCGCCATGGTGCCGGTGAACCTGCGGCCGCTCGAGCATGCGTGGCAACTCGGCAACCGCTTCGGCCTGGCGCCGCTGGTGCTGCCGGTCGGCATCGCCAGTCCGCTCGAGCGCGTGTATGCCGTGCGGGCGCGCATGAACGAGCTGAAGGCGAGCTACCAGCCGATGCTCGCCTTCGCCGTGCTCGCCGTCGCCGGCCAGAGCCCGAAGCCGGTGCAGGACATGATCCTCGGCCTGTTCGCGAAGAAGTCGACCGCGGTGATGACCAACGTGCCGGGCCCGGCGGTGCCGCTCAAGTTCTGCGGCTCGACGCTGCGCCAGACCATGTTCTGGGTGCCGGCCTCGGGCGACATCGGCGTCGGCGTGAGCATCCTGTCGTACGGAGGCGGCGTCCAGTTCGGGCTCATCACCGACGACGCGCTCTGTGCCGACCCGCAGGACATCGTCGATCGCTTCGAGCCCGAGTTCGAGCAGCTGCTGCTGCTCACGATGATGCTGCCGTGGGCCGGCGAGACGCAATAATTCCATCCCGACCGGCCGCTCTTCACTCCCATGCTGCTGATGAAACTCCGCACCTTTGCTCTTTCAATGACGGCGCTGGCCATCGCGACCGCCGCCTTCCCACTGCGCGCAGCGCCCCCCGTGGCGGCTGTCAAGCCGGTGGTCGACTCCTACTTCGGCAAAGCGGTGAGCGACCCCTACCGTTACATGGAAGACGTCTCGCTGCCCGAAGTGCAGCAGTGGGCGAAGGCGCAGAGCGAGGCGACTCGCGACGTGCTCGACGGTATCCCGGCGAGGGCCCGGCTGCTCGCCCGCATCCAGGAGCTCGAGGCGTCGGTCGAGGCGCGCGTCAGCACCGTGCTCCGCTTGCCTGGTGACCTCTGGTTCTACGAGAAGCGCGGCGCTGCCGACAACCAGTTCAAGCTGTTCGTTCGACGCGGCCTCAAAGGCCAGGACACGTTGCTCGTCGACCCCGAGGCGCTGACGAAGGCCAGCGGGTCGCCCCATGCGATCACCTTCTACAGCCCGTCCGACAGCGGCCGTTACGTCGCCTACGGGATGTCGGAGGGCGGCTCCGAAGAGGCACTCATCCATGTCATCGAGGTGGCAACGAAGAAGGAGGTGATGGCGCCGATCGACCGCGCTCATTACAGCAACGCGTCGTGGCTGCCCGACGACTCCGGCTTCTTCTACTTTCGCCAGCGCGACTTGCCGAAGGGCACGCCGGAAACCGAGAAGTACCGGTTCCAAACCGCCTATCTCCACCGCTTGGCGGGCGAAGGCGCCGACCGGGTGATCGTCGAAGCCGGCAAGCCGGGCGCCATCGAGATCAAGGCCGAGGAATTTCCGACCGTCTTTGCGATTCCCGGCACGCCGTACGTCGGCGCCATCCCGGGCAACGGGGTGCAGAACGAATTTTCGCTCTACATCACGACGCTCGGCAGTCTGGCCCGGCCGCAGCCGACCTGGCGCAAGCTCTTCGACGCCAAGGACGACGTCACCGGCTTCGCCATCCACGGCGACGACCTCTACGTCGTGTCCCACCGCGACGCGCCCCGCTTCAAGGTGCTGCGCACCAGCGTCGACAGGCCGGATCTGGTGCGGGCGCAAGTCGTGGTCGCGCCGGGAAGGGAAGTGGTGGTCGGCATCAGCGCCGCGAAGGACGCGCTCTATGTGCGTTCGCGCGAAGGCGTCGTCGGCAAGCTGTACAACCTGCCGTACGGTCGTGGTCCGACCGCAAAGCCGATCGCGCTGCCGCGAGAAGGCTCGCTCGAGATCGCCTCGGCGGACCCGCGCATCGCCGGCGTCGTGATCTCGATGGGCTCGTGGACGCGCGACTTCGGCTACTACACGCTCGACCGGCGGAGTGGCCGCTTCGCCGACACCGGCCTGCAGTCGCTCGGTCCCTTCGGCGCGCCGGCAGGTCTGGCCACCCAGGAGGTCATGGTCAAGAGCTGGGACGGGGTCGAGGTTCCGCTGTCGCTCGTCTACCCGAAGGATGCCAAGCGCGATGGCTCGAACCCGACGCTGCTTTACGGCTACGGAGCCTATGGCATCACCGACGATCCCGTCTACGTGCTGCGCTTCCTCGCCTGGTACGAGCTCGGCGGCGTGCGCGCCACCTGCCACGTGCGCGGTGGCGGTGCCTATGGCGAAGAGTGGCACCTGGC
>Ga0123338_10002179_pt1 | contig 18370 bp, 13 predicted proteins | sample grotaG_FD_89793 | JGI IMG/M metagenome (GOLD analysis project Ga0123338, IMG submission 89793) | Glacier valley bacterial and archeal communities from Borup Fiord, Nunavut, Canada, to study Microbial Dark Matter (Phase II) -... | ecosystem: Environmental > Aquatic > Freshwater > Ice > Glacier ...
CTATAGCGTCTTCCAGCCCCTAGACGATCAACGCAACCGGTACTCTAGAGACCGGCCTGGTCCGCCGCTAACCTTCCAGTCCACATCCACTCAGCACCAACGGCCCGCCCTCCCCGCCGTCCCACGTCGTCGGAACGCCCCGCACCAGCACGGGGTCGCCGGTGTTCAGCGCGGCAAGGCGGTTCAGCGTCGCCGGATCGTCGGCGGCCAGGACGCACACGACCTCCCCGCGCGATCCCGTGCCGTCCGGCGCGGCGCCGGGCAGCCCGATGCTGATCACCGCCGCACGGAGCGGAACCTCCTGCAACCCCCCGCCGAACCACCGCACGTTCCATTCCGTGCGGGGGCGGATGCGCAGGAACCCGGCCTGCACCAGCAGGGGGCGGTCGCGGTGCAGGGCCTCGAACCGCAACGGGCCGAACGACGCGGCCTCCCGCACCAAGTCGCGGGCCAGGACGGCGCCGGGCGCGCCGGGCAGCACGGTGATGGGCACGCGCGCCGCCAGGGTAAAGGCGCCCTCGAAGCGTGGGACGTAGTACAGCCGCACCTCGCCCTGGCCCGGCGGACCCGGAGGGATGGTCAGGCGCAGCCGCTTGGCCTCAATGGGCGTGCTGCCGGCGGCAAAGGCTTGGGCGTCGGCAACCGCCTCCGGTGCATCGGCGGCCACGGCGATCAGGCGGTGGTTCGACCCGGCGCGCAGCCCGGTTGCGTCCAGGTCCAGCGCAATGCCATCGGTCAGGCGCACGGTGGCCTTGGCGGGGCGAAGCCACACGGCCGCCGCCGGGGCTTGCGGGCCGGGCGTCGCCGGGCCTGATACCGCTGGACCGGCCAGGGACGCCGCGGCGGGCGCTGGGACGGCCGGCACGGGCGCCGGTCCCAAACGAAGCCGGGCAAGCGGCGCGAAGGCCCCGGCCGGGTAGGCGTTCAGGTAGGCCTGGTAGGCGGCCGGGCTGTCCATGCCGCGGGCGGACTCCCAGAACGCCAGCTCCTCCGCCGGCTGCGCCTGGGCCGCCAGGGGCACCAGCGCGGCCAGCAGCAGGGCGCGCCTCATCGCACGGTCAGGCCCGCCCGCGCCAGCACCTCGTTGCGGCCGTCCGGGTTGTACTGGCGGGAGACGTAGCGGACCTCATACGACCCCGGCGTCAGGGCCGGAATGGGGAACAGCGGGATGCCCGCGTGCTCGCCGTCGTACAGGTGCGCCAGGCTCTTGGCCGCCATCTGGGCGTCGTCCAGCCCGCCCGCAGGAGTGAAGTCCGGGGTGCCGGCGCGCACGACGACGACCAGGTCATACAGGGCCGGCGGCAGGAAGCCGTGGGTGCGGACGGTCACGGCCTGCCCGCGCGCCGCCACCGCCGGCATGACCTCAAGCCGATACAGATTGACCCCGGCGGGAGGCGTCGGCGCAGGGGGCGGGCTGCCGCCTTGCAGGCGCAGGCGGGCCAGGGCGGCGAAACGGCCCTGCGGGAACAGCAGCAGGTAGCCCTCGTAGTCGGACGGCAGGCCGCGCGCAGTCACGGCCTGCCACAACCCGATCTCCGCGGCGGTGTCGTCCTCCGCCGGGCCAGCCGCCAGGACGGGACCGGAGAGGGCCAGCAGCAGGACAGCGAGCGCGAGCGGGTGCCGTGTCATCGGATGGTGAAGGCGGCCGTCGCCTTCAGCTCCAAGCGTATGGGGGCGTCGTTGTTGTACAGCTTCGTCATCCAGCGCACCTCGTAGGCGCCCGGCGCGAAGGGGCCGGCCTCGAAGGTCGAGCCGACGCAGTTCTTTGCGTACTCGCTGAACAGGACCTTGGTCTGTTCGCGTGGAAGGTTCGGAGCCATCACCGGCGTGCCCGACGGCACGACGACGATCTGGTCATAGATGTTGTCTTTCAACTCCGGGAAGTTGACGCAGGTGATGGTGAAGCGCTGCCCCACCCGGCCGGCCGGCGGCGTCACTGTCAGGGAGGGGTCCGGCATGGCGTCCAGCACCGGTGGTGCGGGCGGCGTGGCGGGCCTGGCAGCGGCGGCCGGCACCGGGCTGGGAGCTGGGGAGGGTGCAGGCCCGTTGTTCAGCTCGTTCAGTTTGATGCGCGCCAACTCCGCGAAGCGGCCGTTGGGATAGGTCTGCAGGTAGAGCTTGAACTCGTCTGGATTCTTGCTGGCCTGGATGGACTGCCAAAACACGAGGTCGGCTGAGTCCTGCGCCCGGGCGCCCGGCACCGCCGCGGCCAACGCCGCAGCCAGGGTCCATGCAAAAATTTGCGGATGTCTCATGCTTGTGGCCTCCGTGCCGGCGCAGTCTGCCCCAATATGCGGGAATATACCCATGTAGCGCAATGAACACAATGCGCATTGGGAACGGATGCAACACCCTGGCCGCTGGCCGGCGCGGCCCGGCGTGGATGCTGTCAGGAAGGCTGCTCCGGTGGCGGCCACGCCAGCAACACGCCGCCGCAGGCCAAGCCAGCACCAAAGCCGCCCAGGTGGGCCAGCCAGTCCACGCTGGGCGCAAAGCTGTACAGGGCGTTGATCCCGACGGTCTGCGCAACCCAGGAGCCGCTGATCTCCGGATGCCGTCCGCTCGAATAGAACATGACGACCACGCCCAGCAGCCCGGCGACCGCGCCCGACGCCCCGACCCCCACCACCTGCGGATGCCCCCAGGCGCTGAGCAAGCTGGCCGCCAAGCCGCACGCCGTGTAGGCCGCCAACACCCGGAGCCGGCCGATCCGCGGCTCGACGTAGCTCCCGATGATTCCCAGCAGGATCATGTTGCCGGCGATGTGCGTCAGGCTGGCGTGCAGGTAGGTGGCGCTCAGCAGCCGCCAGGGCTGGCCGTGCAGGCTCAGCGCCCCGAGGTCGCCGCCCCATGCCAGCAGCTCCCGGGCGGTGAAGCTCAGATGGTCCAGCCTGTAGGCCATCAGCACGTACAGGCCGACGTTGAGGGCGATGACGGTCAGCAGCACGGCGTTGTCTCCGGTAACTGGGGTGACGGGGGACGGCGCGCTGCGCCCCGGTCCCGGGGTATGCCGCGGGTGTTCCCCACGGCGCCATGCCGGGATCGCGCAACACCGCGGCGGGACGGTCCTTGTCTCGGCAACCTGGCACAGGACCCGGCGACGGCGGCCCCGGCCTGGGCCGGCTCAGGCGTACGGCGGCGGGCCATGCCGGACAGCCGCGACAGTCCGGCGCCGCGTGCCGTCAGCGGCAGGTCAGGACCGCCGACACCCCATGCCTCGCCGTCGCCAAGGCTTTGGTATCAAGGGTCGGGTAGAGCGCCCACAGCTCCGCCATCCGCCCGCCGTCGAGCACGAGGCTGCCGGCCTCGGCCAGCACCTCCTCGTAACGGGACGACAGCGCCGTAGATGACGGGTCGAGGCCGCGGACCGCCACGAGGCCGGTCGGCGGGCAATCGAGGATGGAGACGCGCAGGTCCGGACGGAACAGCTTGAAGGCGTACAGGATCTTCCAGACGTCCCCCGTCCAGGCCCACCGCAACTCGCCCTCGTCCTCCGGCCCGGCCTGATAAGCCCGCTCGGCCATGCGCGGGCTGAGCGGAAGGCAGTCGTGCATCAGGATCAAGGACCGCGGATGGCACAGCCGCTCCGTGTTGATGAAGTCCCGAAGCAGGTACTCGAACAGGTGCATGCCATCCAGGAACGCGATGTCGGGGCCGCGCGGCAGGTAGCGGTGCAGGTCCTCCTCGCGGAAGAAGTCATCGGAGGTCATCTGGAACAGAAAGGAGCGCCGGCGCGGGGTCCAGACGTTGCGCTCGATGACGAACTCCGGATCAACGCAGACGGCGTCGCAGGAGAAGCGCTCGACCGAGGACCCGGTGTTCGTCCCGATCTCGAAATAGGCGCGGGGCGCCAACTGCCGGTCCAGCAGGGTCAGCAAGTCGAGGTAGTTGACCCCCGGATGCATCCATGGCGGGCCAGGACCTGCATCCGCCATCAAATGCATCCTCCGGCCTGCACGGCCCGCCATGTCTCCATCTTGCACATCCTGCACGTCCCATCCCGCCGCATCCGTCAGGCCGCCCCTGCGATGGACCGGGCATTGCCGGGCAGGGCCGTCCCGGCGTCGGCCAGCGCGTCCCGCGTGGCTTCCAGGTAGGCCCGGCCCCAGCGCGCATCCGGCTCGAGTACTGTGCCCTCTCCCCATTCGTTCCAGGCGTTCACGAACACAAGCCGCTCATCCGCCGGCCAGCCCTCCTGCACATCGCGCACGGCGCTTTCCAACCAAGCGCGGTAGCCGCCCGGCGTCGCATTCATGAAGATCGCCGGGGTGTCCTGGTAGCGTGCCGTGTTGTCCCAGGCCGCCATCACGGTGCGCCAGCGCGGGTAAGGCGGCAGGGGCGCCGTGGCGTAGCGCAGCACAGTCTCCCGGTAGTCGAAGATCGCGCCGGCGAACGCCGGGTTCAGCATGTCCGGCAGCGGCGGCAATATGCCGCTGCCGCCATGCGGCGGAAACTCGACGGAAGAGTCGAAGCCGAGCGGGCGCGCATCGCGGCCGGCCCAGGCGAACTCGCCGCTCTCGACCATGGCCAGATGCACCCGTTCCACGCCGGCCCCGCGCAGCAAGGCCCGCAGCCGGTCCAGGTAGCCCGGCAGGCCCGGCAGCACATCCGCGCGGTAGATCAGCAACAGCGGCGCGCCGGCAACCTGGATGTAGCGCGGGTCCGTCAGGTAGCGCGCCAGCTCCGCGGCGTGGCGGGCGTCGTCGTCGTCGGAGTAGGCGTGGTCGTGGATCACCTCGTCGCCCCCGGCCCACTTGCGCGTCCAAGGCTCGTTCGCCCAGCACAAGCAGAACGGCATGTCTGGGCTGCGCGTGTCGCGCAACCGCTCCAGCGGCATCGCGAGCGGCTTCTTGCCGTTGAACCAGTACCAATAGAAGCAGAAGCCGTGGATGCCGTATTGCTGGGCCAGCGCGGCCTGGCGCTCCATCACGCCGGGGGTGCGCAGGTCGTAGTAGCCGAACTCGCCGGGCCGGCGGGGCTGGTCGTGGCCCGGAAAGTTCGGCCGCGCCTGGCGCACGTTCCGCCACTCCGTGAAGCCCTCGCCCCAGTTGCGGTCGTTCTCGGGGATCGGGTGGAACTGCGGCAGGTAGAAGGCGATGACGCGCGGCGCCGGCGCATGGTCCTGTGGGCCGCCCGGGGCGGACCCGGCGGCCAGCGTCCGGCCGCGCCGCCGGGCGATCTCGGCTTGCAGGGCGGCATGGTCCTCCTCCGGCGGGCGAGGGCCGCGGCACGCCGCCTCCATCGCGGGCATGTCGGCCTCGGTCAGCCGGTACGGGTCGGCGCCGGACAGGCGAAACGCCGCTGGGGCGAACAGCGCGTTCGGGTTGCGGCCCTCGGCAAGTCCGGTGACCACGAAGTGCAGCAGCGGGTTGACCCCCGCCGCAGCCACGTCCGGATACCGGGAAAGGTAGTGGCCGGTGTCGAACAAGGGATGCGGGTTCAGCCCCTCCGTCCATCCCACCCGCAAGTAGTGGGACAGCGGGTCCTCCTTCGTGTCGCGCAGCGCCGGCACGGCGGTGACATAAAGCCAGGAGTGGAACAGCGGGTTCGGCCTGCGCCCTTCCAGTCCGCCGTAGTGCAGATAGTGGAACAGCGGGTTGACCCCTGCTTCGGGGACGTCCGGGTTCTGGAGGTTGTAGTAGGCGCTGTCGAACAAGGGATGCGTCCGCAGCCCAAGCCGCCATCCGTCCCGGACGTAGTGCGCCATCGCACTACCAGCCAGGCACAGGGCGCCTGCGTCGGTGCGGTAGTAGGCGGGGTCGAACAGACGGAGCGGCAGCAAGCCTCCGGCCTCGCCCTCCAGGACGTAATGCCGGATGAGGTCGCCACCGGCCTCCAGGCCGCGCCCCTGCAGTTGCTGCTTGTAGAAGTGCGGATCGAACAGGCGGGAGGCCAGGATGGCCTCGATGTCATCCGCGGGGTTGCCCGGAGCGTTCGCGGCACGGTCCACCGTTGCAAGGGGTGCCGCCTGGGGCGGGTCTAGGGGCACTGCCAGGGCGCTGCCATCAACGCTCGCGGCGGGTTCCGGGTGGTCGGGGATGGCTGGAACGGCGCTGGCCGGCACGTCCACGGCGCCAGCGACGTCCAGGTAGGCCGCCATGAACTCCGACACGATGTGGCCGACATGCTCCCGCTGGACATGGCGCCGGTCGGGCAGCCAGGCCAGCGACGGGTCGGACAGCATGACGATCTCGTACGACGGGAAGTAGTCCACGAAGTCCAGCTCGTGCGCCAAGTCCTGGGCCACGCTCCGCAGCACGGCTTTGGAGTAGGTGTTCGCCACCACCACGTCCTGGCCGGAGAAGGTATCGCTGAACGGGACCGGGGACACCGTGAGCACCACCTTCACGGCCGGGTTCACGGACCGCAAGTAGTCCAGCAGACGCAGCGCCGCGGCCCGGTTCTCGGCATAGTCGGTGATCCGCAGCTCGAACCGATCGGCCTGGCGGTGGAACAGGTTGTAGGGCGAGGTATTGAGGTAGGTGCCCGTCGTGCGGTCGAACCATGCCTCGACCAGGCCCAAGGTGATGATGACCGCGTCCGCCGTCTGCGCGTTGCGGTGGATGTCGATCACCCGGCGGCGGTTCCGGATCGTCTCCTCCGCCGTCGGCCAGGTGCCGTAGCCTGTGAAGTCCGTGTATCCCTTGTCGCCGGCCGCGACGACGTTGGCTTCGTCATAGGCCCGCCCTGCGGCGAACTCGAAGTCGTTGATGATGCTGAACGTGTTGTAGCGGTGGAACAGTTCGCCGGGAAGGTCCAGGCCGGGGTGCCAGCTCCGCACGGCCTGGCCAGCCAGATGCAGCGCCAATTCGATCTCGCGCGCAAAGCACGACCCGGCCGTGAAGAAGGTGCAGCCATCCGGCAGGCGGAACTTCGGCGTAATCCGCAGCTGCAGCCGTCCGTTGAACGCCCGGGCGCCCCCGTTGCCCGGCGACGTGGCCTCGTACCCCAACAGGCCGGTTTCCGGCGACGGCACCGACCAGACCGAGTAGGGCCGGCTCGACTGCCGGTTGCGGACCGCCGCCTTCGTTTCAATGATGATCATGCGGGTCCGCCCCTGGCTGGCTGCGCGCGGACCTTATCGTGTTCGCAGTCCTGGGCAAGGAAGCCACCCCCTGACGCCAGTGCGTTCCAGGCTCCAGCGGGCCAGCTAGGGTCTGCGTGCGCGCAGACTGGCCGGGGTTCGCCCAGGGCGCAGCGCGCCGGCGCTGGACCGCGGCGCCTCATGTGGGATGCACGGACGCCAGCCTCTTGCGCGCTGGGCGCCGGGGCCGCGCCGCCGCACTGGCTCCCTTGGCGTCCAAGGGGACGGGCGGCGCCCCGTGCCGGTCCCCTGCGGCCGCCATCCCCAGTGCCGCCAGCACCGCCTTGCCCACCGCCGCCGGGCCGTGGCCGGCCTTGATCCGCGCTTGCGCCCGTGCGCCCAGCGCCCGCGCCTCCGCCGGATGCCCATGTACCCAGCGCATGTGCGTTGCAGCCGCCGCGGTGTCCGGCTCGGCCCAGCGCTGGCCTTCCACTCCCACGTACTCGTCCGGCGCCACCGGCACCAGCCGGCAGGGCACCAGCAGCGCCACGTCCGCATCCGCAAAGTCCTGCGTGCCGGAGTAGTCCGTCAGGATCACCGGCTTGCCCAGCAGCATCGCCTCGGCCGGGCCTCGGCCGAAGCCCTCCGCCCGGTGCAGCGACACGAAGGCGTCGGCGCCGGCCACTAGGCTCAGCACGGCGTCGCGGCTGGTGTACTCGTCCCGCACCTGTACCCGGGGATCGTCGGACAGCGCGCGCAAGCCCTGCATCACCTCGGGGAAGTCCGCGCCGTGGTGGGTCTTGATGACCAGCCGCACCGGCTCGTCCCCATCCGGGAAGGCCTCGGCAAAGGCGCGGACCACGCCGTCCGGGTTCTTGCGGGCGGTGAAGGAGTGCGGGTCGAACATGAACAGGAACACCGTTTCCGTCCCGGTCCAGCCGAGGGCGGCGCGGGGCAGGGGAACGAAGCCGTCCGGCAGCAGGATCGGCTGCGGCACGGTGCGGGTGGGACGCAAGCCGGGCTTGGCCAGCGCCGCGGTCGTGAAGGTGCTGATGCCCCAGACCTCGTCATAGAAGTTGTAGGACGGCAACCAGCGGGACGGCAACGCCTCCAGCTCCCACGCCCACCAGCCGATGGTGCGGCCGGCGTGTACGCCCGCCGACTGCATCCAGGCCCAGTCTTCCAGCGCGGTCTCGGCGTTCATGTGGACCAGGTTGCAGTCCACGTGCAGCGGCGTGCCGGCCGGCAGCGGCGTGCCGTCCGCCCACTGCATCCGCCCGCGCGGACGGTCCACGACCACGAAGTCGCTGAACCCGCAGCGGCGCAGCGACAGGACGGTGCCGCGCAGGAACTCGCCGATCCCGGACTTCCCCGACCAGTATCCGGTCAGCGCCAGCGGCGCCCGGACGGGCGGCGGGGCGTCCGGGGCGGCGGCGGGGAACACGGTCCGGCCCGCCGGCGTGCCGCCGTACTCGGTCCGCAGGAAGCTGGCGCACCAGTCGCCGAACTCGCGCCGCCCGTCCGGCGCCGCCAGGTCGAACCCGTGCTCCAGGTCCGCGCGGGACCCGTGCAGCAGCACCCCCAGCCACGGCAGCCCCGGCAGGCCCGGCGCATCCCCCGCCAGCCGGCGGGCCAGGTCCGGGTCGAGGTCCGCGACCTCCAGCCCCAACTCCTGCAAGCCGTGCACTGCCAGCCACAGCAGGTAGTCGCGCCGCGTCCCCGGATCGAACAGCGGGTGCGCCGCCGCCACGTCGGTGCGCAGCCACCACAGCACCATCGCCGCGCGGTTGAGGGTGAAGCCTGCGGCGGACACCTCGCTCCGTTCGCCGAACCAGGCGCGGACCGGGGCGGCCAGCGCGTCCGGCCAGCCTAGGCGCCCGGGCGCCAGGTAGGCGAACCACAGGGCATGGGTCAGCCGCGCCTTGCGATCCGCAGGGAAGCCCGGCGCCGGTGGCAGCAGCCCGTGGCCGAGGGTGCAGCCTTGCGTCAGCGCCAGCGCCCGCGTGACCGGAACGTCGGGGGAGGGCATGTCCGGCGCCGGCTGGTTCAGCCAGTCCAGCAGCGCGCCGGCCAGCATGGCGGGCTGCACCGACCCCTCCTGCATGCCGTTGGTCAGGCACCAGCCGACGAAGCTTTCCAGCCCGGGCCGGGTTCGGATTGGGAAGTGATGCTGCAGGTCGGTGCGCCGCTCCCAGACCAGGGCCAGGCCGCGGGTCAGCACGGCCGGCGCGCCCTCCAGGTCGAACCACAGTTCCCCGGCCAGGAAACTGCCCGCCCCGGCTGCCGGGCCGGACCAAGGAGTGGCGGCCACCGGCAGCCAGGGCGGGGGGGTGTCTGGGAAGGAGAACGGCAATCCCAGCCGGCGCACGGCCACGATGCTGCGCGGGTCCACGCCGCTGGCCCGGGCGTCGCCGGACAGGAACCAGGTCCGGTAGCCCTCCACTCCTGCTGCGGTGGACAGCGGAAAGTGCGTCTGCAAGTCCGCGCGGTCCAGCCAAATCTGGTGCATCAGCCGGGTCACGGGCGCCGCCGCGGGCGCGGAGTCGTCCACCTGGTCGAAGTGGTTGGAGCCGATCCCCGTGGGCGCCTGCGGGTCCAGCCGCCCGCTGTCCACCGCGCGCAGCAGCCACCGGCGCATCGCCGGCTCAATCCGGCGCCCGTCGGGAAAGCGGCTGTAGGCGTAGGGCAACCGGTTGCTGGCCGCCCAGCCATTGCCCAGGACCAGCTTGCGGTAGCGGGCGCACAGCGCGGCCATCGGCGCGGGCAGGGTGCCGATGGTGTAGCGGTCCTGGTGCTTGGAGAAGCTGCTGCCGTCGTCCGGCTTGATGCCGCTGAAGTGCGCGAACACCAGCGTCTGCCCGTCCACCGTGAAGCCGCGCGCCACCGTGCCCGCCACCGTCCGGTGCGGCAGGTTCCAGTAGGCCAGGTTGCAGCCGGGGTGGCGCAGGATCAGCACCCGGGGAACGAGTGCCGGCGCCAGGTCCATCCAGCGCTGGTCGGTGAACATGTGCCCGGCGATGTCCACCCGGCAGCCGGTCAGCAGCCGGTCCGCCCACCACCGCGCCAGCCGGGTGCCGTCCACGTCCCCGCACAGGCCGAGGAAACCCAGGTTGTAGACGCCCGCCTTCATGATCTGCAGGTCGCCGGGCTGGCCGCCGTCCTGCAGCGGCTGCATGTGGTGTGGCGTCAGCACGCAGCTATGGCCGTCCAGCCCATCCCAGACGGGCGCCAGCGGTGCCGTCACCAGGATGTCCGGATCGAGGTAAACGACCTGGCCGAAGCCCCGGCCGAACAGGTGCAGGAACGCCGACGGCTTCACGGCCGTGTTCATCTCCATCACGTCGTACCAGAGCGTCATCTTCCCGAACCCGGCGATGCCGCACTGGTCCGCCGGCAGCACCTCGGCCGCCAGGTCCAGCCCCGGGAAGTCCTGCGCTGCGTCCACGAGGATGATGAACCGGGCGGCATCCGGCTGCTGCGCCCGTACGGACTGCATCAGGGTCGCCGCGAACGCGATGTAGTTGGCCGATACGATGGTGAACACGGCCCGCCTGGCCAGGGTCGCGGGGAGGCCCGGCGGCGGGCGGGGCGGCTTGCGTGGCATCGTAAGGACGCTAGCAGAGCCGGACGGGGTTGGTTAGTCCTTGAGCGGCGGCTCACGTCCTGCGTGCGTCGGCCGCGGTCCTGCAGGCGCGCGGGCCGCACGGCTGCGGACGCCGGTCGGCCTAAGGCGGGTCCATCAGGGCGCGTCCATCCCCAGCACCTCGCCCGTGGCGGCAACGGCAACGGCGCCGCTGGGGCGCGTGACCTGGCCCTCCAGGGTGATGATGTGCCCGCCCAGGGACCGCTTGGCCGCGACGCCTTTGATCGTCCAGCCCATCGTCACCAGGTCCCCGGCACGGACGGCGGCGCGCAGGCGGAAGGTGAAGCCCAGCCCCACCCCCGGTCCCAGCGGCTGGAAGAACGCCGCTACCATCGCCATCAGCAGCGACGTGACGTGCGGCCCAGACGCGATAATGCCGCCGAACCGGCTGGCCGCGGCGTAGGCCGGGTCATGGTGCAGCGGGTTGGTGTCCCCGCAGGACGCGGCGAACGCCGAGATCCCAGCCGGGTCGAACAGGACCTGCTTGCTGAAGCTGCGTCCCACGAGGTCGAGGTATGCCTGAACTGCCATGCCGCACAAAACAATGCGTCCCACCCGGCCCGTCAAGGCCCGGCGACGTCCGCCGCAGGGACCCCCCCGCGTCCAAGGGCTGCTCGCGGCGACGCCGGAGGGCGCCACTGCGCCAGGCCTTTGGTGTACTACGGCCCAAACCCCGTGAAGGCACACCCCCGATGACCGACACCATCCTGATGAACGAGGCCGGCGGCGTGCTGGAGTTGCGTTTCAATCGCCCGGACAAGAAGAACGCCATCCTGGGTGCGATGTACGACGCCCTGACCGCCGCCCTGCACGACGCCGCCGCCCGCCCGGATGTGCGCGCCGTGCTGATCGGGGCGGAGGGCGACGCCTTCACCGCCGGCAACGACATCCGGGACTTCCTGGCGATGCAGGGCGGCCTGGGCGACGCGCCGCCCGCGCGCTTCATCCACGCCATAGCCACATGCCCTAAGCCGCTGGTCGCCGCCGTGCAGGGACCGGCCGTCGGAGTCGGCACCACGCTGCTGCTGCACTGCGACCTGGTCTATGCCAGCCCGGCCGCCACCTTCAGCGTGCCCTTCGTGGACCTCGGCCTGGTGCCCGAGGCCGGGAGCAGCCTGCTCCTGCCCGCCCGCATCGGACACGTCCGCGCCGCCGCGTTGTTGATGCTTGGTGAGGTCATGGACGCCGGCGCCGCCCTGCAATCTGGCCTGCTGACGGGCATCGTCCCCGCGGCGGAGTTGACCGGCCATGCCCGAGCCAAGGCCCGCGCCCTGGCCGCCAAGCCCGCCGCCGCCCTGGCCGCCACGCGCGTCCTGATGCGTGGCGACCCCGCCGCCCTGCACGACCGGATGCGGGCGGAGGAAGCCGCCTTCACAACGGCGCTCGCCAGTCCGGAGGCCCGCGCCGCCTTCTCCGCCTTCCTGGACCGCCGGACCGCCAAGCCGTCCTGAGCCGTCCTGGACGGCGCTGCCCTTCCGCCGGCCCGCCCATCCCACGTCTGGAAGCCGCACGATGCCTGCACGGCCGGCCCCGGCCTGTGGCCAGGACGGCGCGGTGTGCTGCCGTCTGCGGCAGCGGAGTAACGCAACGGTCATCGTTGGTTGACAAACCCGGTCCGCCGTTCTGTTACTCACCCACAAAACTGCGCCGGCCGTGACCGGCGCTTATGGGAGGACGTCGTTGTGCTAAACCGTGTGCCCTTGCGGCTGTGCTTGCTGGCGTCCGCCGCCGTGCTGGAATTGGCAATGGGCAGTGGCTCCGCCCACGCCGCAGCGTTCCAATTGAAGGAGAATAGCGCGGTCGGCCTGGGCACGGCCTTCGCCGGCGCCGGCTCGGCGGCAAACTCCTCGGCCACCGTGTTCAACAACCCCGCCGGCATGACGCAACTGCCCGGCATCCAGGTCTCGCTCGGCGGCAGCCTGATCGTGCCGCAGGCGGAGTTCAACGGCACCGCGCGCGACGCCTTCGGGCGCACCATCAGCGGCGGCGGCCAGAACGACGGCGGCAACCCGGCGCTGGTGCCGCACGGCTACATCACGTGGAAGCCCGACGGCAGCCGGTTCGCGTTCGGCCTCGGCATCACCTCGCCCTTTGGGTTGGCCACGACCTACGGCGGCAGCTTCGTCGGCCGCTACCAGGGGAACAAGACCGACCTGCGCACCATAGACATCAACCCCGCCGTCGCGTTCGAGGTCGCGCCGTGGCTGTCGCTGGGTGCGGGCGTATCGGCGCAGTACGGCCGGGCCGTGTTCTCGTCGGAGATCAACTCCTCTACCATCGCCACCAGCCTGTTCCGCCGCCCGACCGCCCTGCCGGACGGGCTGACCAACCTGAACGGCAACGACTTCGCGTTCGGCTACAACTTCGGCGCGCTGCTCAAGCCGGGGCCGCAGACCAACATCGGCCTGACCTACCGCTCCCGCGTGCAGCACGAGTTCGAGGGCGGGGTGAACTTCGCCGTGCCGGCGCCGCTGAACCTGTCGCCCAGCTTCCAGTCCTCGGCGGCGCGGGCCAAGCTGGTGCTGCCGGACACCATCGGCCTCAGCATCACCCAGGGCTTCGGCCCCCGGCTGACCGTGTCGTCGGACGTGACTTGGACCAACTGGAGCCAGTTCAAGACGCTGAAAGCCTTCCGCACCGACGGGACGCAGCTTACCAATACGCCGCAGCACTACGACAACAGCTTCTTCGTGTCGCTTGGCGCGGAGTACCGGCTCACCGACAAGCTGGCGGTGCGCGGCGGCACGGCGTTTGACAAGTCGCCGGTGTCCAACGCCTACCGCACGGTGCGGGTGCCGGACGGGGACCGCTACTGGCTGGCCATCGGCGCCAGCTATCAGGTGCTGCCCAGCACAACTGTGGATGCGGGCTATGCCCATATCTTCGTGAACAGCCCGCGCATCGGGGAGGTGTCGGGGACCAACGACGTGCTGACCGGCAAGTACAGCAATGCGATTGATATTCTCTCGTTCGGGACGCGCAGCCGGTTCTGATGCGGCGGAGCCGGCCGCAGGAGTAGCCAGCAGGGGCGTGCTGGAATGGCAGGGGGTGGGGTGATGGACGGCGTGGACCAGGCGGCGCGTCCCTGGCTGGACAACTACCCGGCAGGCCTGGACTGGCACGCGCCCATCCCGGCCGCCCCGCTGCACACCATGCTGCAAGACGCCGGGGTGCGCTTCGGCGCGCGCCCGGCCTTCGATTTCCTGGGCCGCCGCACGACCTGGGCGGTGGCGGCCAACACCGCGTCCCGCTTGGCCGCCGGCTTGCAGCGGCTCGGGCTGCACAAGGGCGACCGCATCGGCCTGCTGCTGCCCAACTGCCCGGCCTACGTCTTGCTCTACTTCGGCGCGCTGCAAGCCGGCCTGGTCGTGGTCAACTTCAACCCGCTCTACACGAAGCGCGAGCTGGAGCATCAGGCCCGCGACGCCGGCATCCGGATGCTGGCAACCCTGGACCTGCAAGCCACCTACCCCAAGGCCGCGGCGCTGCTACAGGCCGGCGTCGTCGAGCGCATCCTGGTCTGCCCCTTCGCTGACATGCTGCCCGGCAACAAGCGCACCCTGTTCCGCATCCTCAAGCGCCGCGACCGCGCCCAGCCGCCACACGACGACGCTCACGCCTGGTTCGCCGACCTCGCAGCCCCCGGCGCAGCGCCCACCCCGGTGGACATTGACCCGCATTGCGACGTCGCCGTCCTGCAATACACGGGCGGCACCAGCGGCGTCCCCAAGGGCGCCATGCTCAGCCACGCCAACCTATATGCCAACGCCGCCCAGGGCGTCATGTGGTTCAAGGACACTCGCCCCGGCGAGGAGCGCGTGCTGGCCGCCCTGCCATTCTTCCACGTCTTCGCCATGACGACGGTCCTGCTGTTCGCCGTCTTCAGCGGCGCCGAGATCATCATGCTGCCGCGGTTCGAGCTGAAGAACGCCGTCGCCACCATCGGCCGCCGCCGCCCGACCTTCATGCCTGGCGTCCCCACCATGTTCAACGCCATCGCCGGCTACAAGGGCCGCGCCGACCTGACCAGCATCCGCTTCTGCATCAGCGGCGGCGCACCCCTGCCGCCCGAGGTCAAGGCCCGGTTCGAGGCCCGCACCGGCTGCGTCGTCGTCGAGGGCTACGGCCTGACCGAAACCAGCCCCTGCGTCATCTGCAACCCCCCCAGCGGCCTGAACAAAGCCGGCAGCATCGGCATCCCCCTGCCCGGCACCGAAGCCGAACTCCGCGACCCCAAGGACCCCCTCCGCCGCGTCCCCCAAGGCGAGCGCGGCGAGGTCTGCCTCCGCGGCCCCCAAGTCATGCTGGGCTACTGGAACCGCCCGGCGGACACCGCCGCCAGCACCACCCCGGACGGCTTCTTCCGCACCGCCGACATCGGCGTCATGGACGCCCAGGGCTACTTCAGCATCGTGGACCGCATCAAGGACCTGATCCTGGCCGGCGGCTACAACGTCTATCCCCGCATCGTCGAAAACGCGATCTACCAGCACCAAGCCGTCGCCGAATGCACCGTGATCGGCGTCCCTGACCCCTATCGCGGCGAGACCGTAAAGGCCTTCGTCGTCCTCCGCCCCGGCCAGGCCCTGACGTCCGAAGCCCTGCTGGCCTTCCTGAAGGACCACATCTCGCCCATCGAAATGCCCAAGCAAGTCGAGTTCCGCGCCAGCCTTCCCAAGACTCTGATCGGCAAGCTGTCCAAGAAGGAACTGGTCGAAGAGGAGCGCGCAAAACGCGAAGCCGCTGCCTCTGCTCCCTCTCCCTCCGGGAGAGGGTTGGGGTGAGGGGGTCTTGCGGTGCGGACCCAGCCGACGCGAGACCGTGTGCCGAAAGCACCCACTGTCTCCCGCGCCGCAGCCAAGACCCCCTCACCCCAACCCTCTCCCGAGGGGAGAGGGAGCAAAACTCTTGACCCCCACCCCAGCCTACTTTACGTATACGTCAACATCCTAACCGGAGCGGCATAGGTGGCGGAACTCTTCACCATCGGCGAGCTGGCAACGGCGTTCTCGCTGTCCCCCCGCGCCATACGTTTCTACGAGGACCAGGGCCTCCTGGCGCCCGAGCGCGTCGGCACCCAGCGCGTCTACACCAAGCGCGACCGCGCCCGCCTGCAACTGATTCTGCGCGGCAAGCGCCTGGGCTTCTCCCTCGCCGACATCCGCGAGTTCCTGGACCTCTACGACGCCGACCGCAGCAAGCACCTCCAGATGGAGATGACCCTCGGCCGCACCCGCGCGCGCATCCGCGACCTGGAGCAGCAGTTGGAGGACATCACCATCACCCTGGCCGAGTTGCGCGACATGGAGGCGGAGGTCGCCGCCTACACCGGCACTGCAACCCCGCAGCCCGGCCCTGCCAAGGGCAGCCCTGCCCAATCCGGCCACTCCCAATCCGGCCACTCCCAATCCAGCCACGCCCAATCCAGCCACGCCCAATCCGGTGCCAAGACGCCCCGCTCCGACAGCCCCGCCCCCCGCGGCGCCAAGCCGCACGTTACGAGGACCGACGCATGACCGCATCCGCACGCCAGGCCGTGATCGCCGGCTACGCCCGCTCCCCCTTCACCCCGGCCGGCAAGGGCGCCCTGGCCCGCGTGCGCCCCGACGACCTGATGGCCCAGGTCGTCCGCGCCCTGATCGAGCGCACCGGCGCCAAGCCCGAGGACATCGAGGACATCATCATCGGCTGCGCCTTCCCCGAGGGCGAGCAGGGCTTCAACATCGGCCGCGTCGTCGGCTTCCTGGCCGACCTGCCGATCACCGCCGCAGGCTCCCAGGTCAACCGCTGGTGCGGCAGCAGCATGACCGCCATCCACATGGCCGCCGGCGCCATCGCCGCCGGGGCCGGGGACCTGTTCGTATGCGGCGGCGTCGAGAGCATGAGCCGCGTGCCCATGCTCGGCTTCAACCCCGTGCTGAACCCGCGCCTGCAGAAGGAGAAGCCGGACAGCTACATCGGCATGGGCATGACCGCCGAGAACCTGGCCCAGCGCTACCAAATTGACCGCCAGGCCCAGCAGCACTTCGCCGTCACCAGCCAGCAGCGCGCCGCCGCCGCCGCCGCCGGCGGGCACTTTGCCGACGAGATCGTGCCGATTGCCACCAAGGCCGGCACCGTGGACCAGGACGGCTGCATCCGCGCCGACACGACGGAGGAGGGGCTGAGCGGCCTCAAGCCCGCCTTCCTGGCAACCGGCACCGTCACCGCCGGCACCAGCTCCCCCCTGACCGACGGCGCATCCGCCGTGCTGGTGTGCAGCGCGGACTATGCGGAGAAGAACGGCCTGCACGTGATGGCGCGCATCGCGGGCATGTCCGTCGCCGGCTGCGCCCCGGACATCATGGGCATCGGCCCGGTGCCCGCCGCCCGCAAGGCGCTGCACCGCGCCGGGCTGGAGATGGGCGCGGTGGACATCATCGAGCTGAACGAGGCCTTCGCCGCCCAGGCCCTGGCCGTGGAGCGCGACCTGATGATGGACCACGCCAAGGTCAACCTGGACGGCGGCGCCATCGCGCTCGGCCACCCGCTGGGCGCGTCGGGCGCGCGGATCACCGGCAAGGCGGCGTCCCTGCTGGCCCGCACCGGCGGCAAGCACGCCCTGGCGACCATGTGCGTCGGCGGCGGCCAGGGCGTCGCCACCGTGCTGACGCGGGCATAGGAGGAGGGCTGGGACCATGGCAATCGAACGCTGCGCCGTACTGGGCGCGGGCCTGATGGGCAGCGGCATCGCCGCCCACCTGGCCAATGCCGGCCTCCCCGTCCTGCTGCTGGACATGCCGGCCAAGGAAGGTCCCCGCAGCGGCGTCGCCGCCGGGGCCATCGAACGCCTGAAGAAGGCCGACCCGCAACCCCTGATGACGCCCGACGCGGCCCGCCTCATCACGCCGGGCAACTTCGACGACGACTTGGCCAAAATCGCCGATTGCGACTGGATCATCGAGGTCATCGTCGAGGACCTCGGCGCCAAGCGCGCCATGTACGACCGCGTTGACGCCGCCCGCAAGCCCGGCAGCATCGTCAGCAGCAACACCAGCACCATCCCGTTGCGCGCCCTGTCCAGTAAGCAGTCCCCAGCCTTCAAGGCCGACTTCTGCATCACCCACTTCTTCAACCCGCCCCGCTACATGCGCCTGCTGGAACTGGTCAGCGGCCCCGACACCCGGCCCGAAGTGACCGCCGAACTCCAGCAGTTGTGCGACGTGCGCCTCGGCAAGGGCGTCGTCCACTGCAAGGACACCCCGGGCTTCATCGCCAATCGCATCGGCACCTACTGGATCACCTGCGCCGTCAACGAGGCCATCGCCCGCGGCATCCCGGTCGAGGACGCCGACGCCGCCCACCGCCCCATGGGCATCCCCAAGACCGGCGTCTTCGGCCTCGTGGACCTCGTGGGCCTGGACCTGATGCCCCTCATCAGCAAGTCCCTGCTGGCGACCCTGCCGCCTGCCGACGACTTCCGCCGCGTCGTCCGCGACCAGCCCCTGCTGACCCGCATGATTGCGGAAGGCAACACCGGTCGGAAGGGCAAGGGCGGCTTCTACAAGCTCGGCAAGGATCGCCAGAAGCAGGCGCTGGACCTGCAAACCGGCGAGTACCGCCCGGCCAGCAAGCCCAAGCTGGACGCCGTGGACGCCGGCCGCCGCGACCTCGGCGCCCTCGCCCGGCACCCCAGCCCCATCGGCGAATACTCCAGCGCCGTC
>Ga0123338_10002182_pt1 | contig 18363 bp, 14 predicted proteins | sample grotaG_FD_89793 | JGI IMG/M metagenome (GOLD analysis project Ga0123338, IMG submission 89793) | Glacier valley bacterial and archeal communities from Borup Fiord, Nunavut, Canada, to study Microbial Dark Matter (Phase II) -... | ecosystem: Environmental > Aquatic > Freshwater > Ice > Glacier ...
CGTCAAATGAACGTCCATACCCATTGCAGCCAGGAACAGGCCGGTGAGCCCGCCAATGGTGAAAAGGCCGATAAAGCCCAACGCATACAACATGGGCGTCGCTAGTTCAACGGAACCTTTATAAAGCGTGGCCGACCAGTTGAAAACTTTGATTGCTGACGGAATGGCTACCAAATAACTAAGCACTGAAAACACCATGCCCGCATAAATGGACTGGCTGGACACGAACATATGGTGTCCCCATACCAGAAAGCCAAAGATGGCGATGGCCACGCTGGACATGGCGATGAAGGAGTAACCCATAGGCTGCCGGCGCGAAAAAGTCGAGATGATTTCGCTAACTACGCCCATGGAGGGCAGAATCATGATGTAAACGGCCGGGTGCGAATAGAACCAGAAGAGATGCTGGAAAAGAACCGGGTCGCCGCCTAGAGCGGGATCGAAAATTCCGATATGGAGTCCACGCTCGAGGGCCAGAAGCAATAAGGTGACTGCGAGAACCGGAGTACCGAGAATTTGCAGCAAGCTGGTCGCGTAATGAGCCCAAACAAATAAAGGCAGGCGGAACCAGGTCATGCCGGGCGCTCGCATGCGGTGGATAGTGACCACGAAGTTGAGCCCAGTGAGGATTGACGAGAACCCGGCGATAAAAACGCCCGTGGCGGTCGCCATCACGTACCCATTTGAATAGGTGGTACTGAACGGAGTGTAAAAGGTCCAGCCGGTATCGACGCCGCCGGTAACCATTACATAAAGAATGAACAGGCCGCCGATGACGTAGATATACCAGCTGAGCAGGTTAATTCGCGGGAAAGCCAGATCTTTCGCGCCGATCATGGGCGGAATAAGAAAGTTGCCCAGCACGGCTGGGATGGAAGGCACCAGAAAGAGGAACACCATGATGATGCCATGCATGGTGAAGAGTTTGTTGTAAGTGTTCGATTCAACAAGATCGGCACCCGGGGTTGCGAGTTCCGCGCGGATGCCCGCGGCAAAAAGCCCCCCTAAAAAGAAGAAGAACGTTACGGAGATCAGGTACAGAACAGCTATGCGCTTGTGATCTTCCGTGAGCAGCCAGCTCTTCAGACCATACTGGGCATTTATGTAATTCCGGGGTGCTTCCACCTCGACTGGAGCAGTGGTAATCATATGTCTTGCTGTAGTTTTATTCTAACGTTTTAACGGCCGCAAATCATCGGCTCTGCGGCATGCCGGCCTTCGGATTGCCATCGACGCGGTTCGCCGGGGCGGGACCGCTGCCTGCAGCGGAACCTCCGGGGTTAATTTTACCCCCGCCGGCGGCATCGCCCGCAGTCGGCCCGATCGATTTTACATACTCAATTAGTTGTTGGAGACCGTCTTCCGTAACCAGGCCTTGGAATGTGGGCATGATATTCTGATATCCCTCCACAATTTTGGCGCCGGGGTTCAAGATCGATTCGCGCACATAACTTGCGTCGGCAACAAAGACTCCCGCGTTGGTACGCTGCGGCTTGCCGAAGACCCCAACAAGGTTCGGGCACCGGCCTTGGCCATCGGTCAAGTGGCAGTTGCTACACCCAAGCTGTTGAAAAAGTGCTTCACCTTTCTGCGCCAAACTACCCTGCCCACTGCCACCGGCAAGCCAAGCCTGGTACGCGGCTGGCTCCATTACAAAGACGGTGCCGATCATGTTCGAATGCCGGGTACCGCAATATTCTGCGCAAAAAATATGATACTGGCCCACTTTGGTCGGACGGAACCACTCGGTGGAATAGCGGCCGGGAACCACGTCGGACTTTGACCGAAAGGCGGGAACGAAGAAATCGTGAATAACGTCTTCCGAGGTCATGGTGAGTTTGACATTCCGATTCACCGGAACGTGCAGCTCGTTCATCTCGCGCTGCCCTTCCATGTGTTGCAGTTTCCACATCCACTGTTTGCCGGTTACATAGATTTCCATGGAATCGGACGGGGGCCTGGATTCCGTAAAGAAGATTTGAGCACCCCAGGCGAACATCACCATGGACAAGCCCAACGGAATCACGGACCAGATAATTTCCAGAATCAAACCGCCATGCACCGGGCCAGGAATATAATCATCCGAGCGACGCCTGTACTTTACAGCGAAATAAACGATCAGCCCCGCAATTAAAAGCGAGAAAAAGGCCGTTACCAGAACCAGGAAGGCATAAAGCGCGTCCACGTTGCCTGCAATTGAGGATGCTTGTTCCGGAAAGAACGGGATTGAATTAGTAGTGTCCATGTGTTTTTGCTTGCGGCTCAGGCTGGCGTCAGCCTACTTTGTGCTCCCTTGCGTCCCGCCGGAAATTGATAAAAACGAACCCAACCAGCATCAAGAGTGTGGCGACACCAGCTATGCGGAGGCCGGTAAACGCGATAGGCGTATATTTTCCGGTCGTAGGATCGTAGTGGTAACAGAAAAGTAGAAGTTGATCGACGGGATTCCCAATCTTGTTCTGGGCCGCTTCTACCAAACCGAGCCGAATATCCTTAGGTGAATACTCCACGCCGTAAAAGTATTTAGAAAGTTGGCCTTCAGGGGTCAGGATCATGATCCCGCTGGCATGGGCGAACTGGTTTGTGTGGGCGTCGTATGAAAAATGGAACCCAACCGCTTGGGTGAGCGCGTTAATGGACTTCAATTCACCCGTTAACAGGTGCCAACCCCTGGCCGTCTCAGGACGGTGATACGCGTTCAGAATGCCCATCTTCTTTTCTGCGGCAAGCGGCGGTTTTTCGCGCGCATCAAAGCTGACCACGACGACTTCAAACTCGTCCCCAGGGTTGAAAGTTACCGCACGTAGACTGCTTTCCACCCCGTTCAGGATCTGGGTGCATAGCATGGGGCAGGAATAGTACACGAGCGCCAGAAGCACGGGCTTCTTTCCGAAATAGTCCCCTAGATGTACATCGCGGCCAGCGTCGTCTTTAAACGGAAGGTCCAGCGGAATGTTTGAACCCAGCTTCTGATCGATCCCCACATTTTTCAGCGGGTTCGGCCGGTCCACGCCCTTCATGTTGAGCAGGTCCTGCTGCGCCGGGGCAAGCCCAAGGCACACAAACAGAAAGCCGATGGTGAAACGGAGCATCATTGCGCTATTTTCTCGAAAGTCCGTCCACTGCTCGATTTTTCAGGAAGCAACCGATAGCCTTCGCTGTCCAAACCTTCTCCACCCTGCAAAGGCTTCCACGGCAATCCGCGTTTGGCCAGCATCCCGATTGCTTCTTCGACGGGAATACGCGCGTTGGTCTTTGCGGCCGGATCGGACCAGTTGTATTGCGTAAGCTGCTCCTCTTCCGCTTGGCGGTATTCCCGCAAATCCAGCTTCGGCGTGGACTGCAGCCGGGGCTCAGGAGGAAGAATGGACTTTCGCGATTCAATCACCGATGGCGGCAACTTGGTCACTTCCAAGGTCTGCTGATTCTGGAACCAGGCAAACAAGCCCCACATGGCGGAGGCGGCAACCACCACTCCAAATGCGAGCGCGATGGCATACTTCGAGACCGTGAATACATCGGCGTCGCCATGCTCGTAGGCAACCCGCGGATTGTCGTCCGGATCTTCGTGCGGCGGTTGATGTTTAGTGGTGATGTCGTCCATGGTTCAACGTCTTTTCAAGGTCGGGCGCATTCAGAGGAAGAATGGGCCGTTCAATAAGATTTCGGAAAAAATAAGCCAGCCAGAGTCCACCGATACCGATGGGTGCAACAATATCCAGCCAGTGCAGTTGGAAATGCGATCCCGAGAAGTTGGGCTCCACCAGCCAGAATACATCTATGATGCGCACGAAGATCACATAGATGGCGATCATCTGGATCGTTTTCGGATTCTTCTTCAACGCCTGGGACAGCAGCATCAGGAAGGGGAAACCGAAGTGGAATATTAAGAGAACGGCCCCAACGTACTGCCAGCCTCCGTTAAGCCGGTCGATATACCAGGTAATTTCTTCCGGAAGATTTCCAGACCAGATCAGGATGAGCTGAGAGAACGACAGGTATGCCCAAAGCATGGTGAAAGCCAGCAACAGCTTACCCATATCGTGTAAATGCCGCTTGGTGATGATGGATGCGATCGGCTCAAATTTGCTCAACAGCACGATGGTGGCAACCACCAATGCCATCGCGGACAACGTCTGATCCACACAAAGTAAAAGTCCGTAGATGGTGGAGAACCAATGTGGAGTAAGCGACATTATCCAGTCCGTCGCTGCAAAACTCATCGTAAACGCGTAGATCAAAATTCCGGGAGCACTCAGGCTTTCGAGTCTCTTTGCGTACTTCGGGTCGCCCGTCCGGTCCTGCTCGAGGGACCAACGATTCAGAAGAGTAATGATAGTGCCCCAGATCAGGTAATACAGCACGGCGCGGAAAATGAAGAAAGGAACATTCAGGTAGAACTGTTTATCCTGAATCACCTTGTCATGCGCGACTACTGCGGGCTGTGCCCAACTGTAGAGTTCGTGAACACCCAACAGAATCGGCAATACCAGAACGGCGGACAACATCCAGGTGCGGGTTCCGGCTTCCAATATGCGCCGGAGCATCATGCCCCAGGCACCGCCGGACATGTACTGGATCATCAAAATACCCCAGCAACCCAGCGTCATGCCGTTCCAGAACAGAAAGCCAACCAGGTAAGCGCGCAAAAACTGCTGTGTTGGTGTAGTAAAAAATCCAATCACTAGCGCGACTAAACCTATGATCCCGGCAATCAGCGCAATGCGCTGAAACTTGCGAAGATCCACACCCGCCGCGGGAGCGAGCGTATATTGATTTTCAACCAACATTGCTTGCGCGCTCATTTCTTGGCCGCCCCCGCTTGCTGAGGCGTTGGACTCGTGGGAGTCGCAGGCGCCCCGGCGGGCAGATTGGGACTGTTCGGCGAATCTTTACGTTCCGGTTCGCGCGCGGGAACGGTAGTTTCCTCCAGGGCTCCACCCTCTTTCTTGAACTTCGGAGCATCCAGTTTTGCGCGCATTTCAGCCGTGATATCCGCCGCCTGCACATTCTGGCTCAACTGCAAAGCTCGGATATAGCTAATTACCGCCCACCGGTCACGCGGCGGAATCTGCGCCGCGTAGTTATACATGGAGCCGTAGCCATTCGTGATCACGTCATAAAAGTGACCTACGGGCGCATCGCGCAGCCGCTGAATATGGTACGAAGGAGGCGCTTTGAAACCGCGCTTCACAATCATTCCGGCGCCGTTGCCTAAGCGTCCGTGGCATGGCGAACAGAACACGTCGAAGCGCTGGTGCCCGCGTTCAATTACGTCGCGCGTGATCGGCATCGGGAAGTAATCCAAGTCCACTTTGGCATCGGCTGAGGCTTTGCCGGTATAGAATTCGGTGGCATCCCTCAGATCGCCGCGCGCAACAGTGTTCGGCAGCAAAGGCCGCGACTGCCGCTTGTCGGCGAAAAAGTTACTTTCCCTCAGCGGCTTATATTTTGGTTGATCGTGCATGTCCTGCCGGCAACCGGTAAGTAAGATGGCGGCGGCGAACGATACAGGAATCAGAAGCGTCTTAATTAGCAACTTCAGACACCTCGTAAGCCCCTAAACTATCCATGAACTCGCCCGTCTTCGTGCGGTCGAACTTTGGATCCGTCGCTTCAATGCAAAGAAAAAAACCGTCCTGTGAAGCGCGCGCAAACCGGGGCACGTTAAAAACCGGATGGTATGGCATGGGCAAACCGTTCAGCAGCAGCATTCCGATCGCGGAGGTCAGACCTGCTGCAAGAATTGTGCACTCGAAGGTGATGGGAATGAACATCGGCGCGCTAATCATGGGGCGGCCGCCCACGTTGAGCGGATACGACACGGTATTCACCCAGGAAAGAAATCCAAAGCCGAACGTCGCACCGCAGATGCCCGCCAGTAAAACAAATAGCGAGATACGGTTGTCGTGCAGATCCAGCGGCTCTTCCAGGTCTTCGACCGGATAGGGCGTATACGCATCCATCCGGCGGTAGCCCGCCTCTTTAGCTTTTTCAGCCGCATTCACAAGATCCGCTGCGTTCGTGAATTCAGCCATGACGCCGTAAATCGGCGTAGTTTCGATGATGCCGGAATGGCTCATATGCGGTTGACCGGCTCCTTAGAGGCTACAGGTGTCTTGGTCTCGGGAGGCACGAGCAAGCGTAGCTCATGCATGGTGATCATGGGGATGGATCGCATGAAGACAAAAATCAGGGTCATGAAGAGCCCGATGGTGCCGGCATAGATCGCCCAATCCCAGGCGGTAGGAGCATAGTGGCCCCAGGACGAGGGAAGAAAATCCCGGTGAAGACTGGTAATGACGATCACGAACCGTTCCAGCCACATACCGATGTTCACGATAATGCTGACACACCAGAGAATGACCAGATTCGTTCTGACGCGTTTGAACCAAAGAAATTGCGGTGTCACGATGTTGCAGAAAATGAGGCACCAGTAATATGGCGCATAAGGGCCGAACATACGGTTGTTCATCATGAAGCCTTCATAGATGTTCGCGCTGTAATGCGCATAGAAGACTTCCATCATGTAGCCGTAGCCGACAATTAAACCCGTAGTCAGCATCACCTTCGCCATATTGTTGATGTGACGCATGGTGACCAATGATTCAAGGCCATATATCTTACGCACGGGAATCATAAGGGTAAGCACCATGGCGAACCCGGAGTACACCGCGCCTGCAACAAAATAAGGCGGGAAAATAGTGGTGTGCCAGCCGGGGAGAATCGCCACGGCGAAGTCAAAACTAACCACTGTATGAACGGAAAGCACAAGGGGCGTTGCCAGCCCTGCTAGCAAGAGTGAAGCCTTTTCATAACGCTGCCAGTGCCGTGCTGAACCACGCCACCCCATGGCGAGCGCGCCGTAAAACGTTTGCTGCCATCTGTGTTGTGCCTGATCGCGTAGAGAAGCCGCATCGGGAATCAGACCCACATACCAGAACACCAGCGAGATGGTGGCATATGTCGATACGGCGAAAACGTCCCAATCGAGCGGGCTGCGGAATTGCGGCCAAAGCCACATGGTATTCGGATAAGGAAGAAGCCAGTAAGCCAGCCAGGCACGGCCCATATGCATAATGGGGAACATACCGGCACAGGCGACCGCGAACAGCGTCATGGCTTCCGCATACCGATTGATCGCGTTCCGCCACGACTGGTTCAATAACAGCAAAACTGCGGAAATTAAAGTACCCGCGTGACCGATACCGATCCACCACACGAAATTGACAATCGCGAAACCCCACGCGACGGGCATATTGATGCCCCAGATGCCGGTACCTTTCAAGAACAGGTACGTCATGGACATCAGCAGCACCATCACCAGGCAGAACGAAACGAACGTTCCCATCATCCAGCCGTAACTGGTCTTGCGGCGCAAGACGATTCCGGCCAGCGTATCGGTAACGGTGGTGAGGTTTTCATGTGGCCCGATAATGGGGCCAATCTTGATCTGGTCGGGTAACTCTACAGGTTGCAGGGGAGCGGACATCAGCTAGCTTGCCTCAATCTCAGGGTTCGGGTTGCGCAGCGCGGCCATATGCGTCGTGCGCGGCCTCGTATTCAATTCGCCCAGCAGAGCGTAAGTCAGGCCTTCTTTCTTTTCCTTGACCACCCTGCTTTCTCTATCGTTCAAATCGCCGAAAGTAATCGCTTGCGTGGGACAGGCCGCTTCGCAAGCAGTCGCGATTTCACCATCGCGCACACGCCGGTCTTCCTTCTCCGCAGTGATTTTCGCGTAATTGATGCGCTGCACACAGTAGGAACACTTTTCCATCACGCCACGGCTGCGTACCGTCACATCCGGATTCTTCTGCAGCTTCACGCTTTCCGTATTCCAGTCGCTAAACAGATAAAAATTAAACCGGCGAACCTTATAAGGACAGTTATTTGAGCAATACCGCGTGCCCACGCAACGGTTATAAATCATGTTATTTAACCCGTCCTGGTCATGAACGGTAGCCGCAACGGGACATACAATTTCGCACGGCGCGTGTTCGCAATGGACGCATGCCACCGGCTGGAAAATTGTTTTGGGGTTTTCCGCGTTTCCTTCGTAATAACGGTCAATCCGCAGCCAGTGCATGATGCGGCCGCGGCTGACTTGATCCTTACCAACAACCGCGATGTTGTTTTCCGATTGGCACGCCACCACGCAGGCATTGCAGCCCGTACAGGCGTTCAAATCGATCGACATACCCCAGGCGTACCCTTCGTACTTCCAGGTTTCCGGAAGAATCGTCAGGCCTTTGTCGGGCATCTCTTCACCCATTTCACGGGCGAAGTCAGGATTCTTTTTGTACTCGCTGATGGTCCCTTCGCGCGCCACCGCGCGACCCGCCATCGTTCCCTGTGTTTGCATGGTTGCAAGCTGGAACTTTTTATTCAACTTGCGAATTTCCAGGCCCGAAGCATGGCTCATTCCATTCGAAGAACGAAGCGGGTAAGCATCGAAACCTGCGCCATTCCCCGCCCGGCCGGAGCGTGTTCGTCCAAATCCAAGATGCACCGCAACCGAATCGTCCGGTTGCCCGGGCTGTACCCAAACCGCACCCCACGCCGTGCGGCCGTTGATCTTCAACTCAACCTGATCTTCAGTTTCCAATTTTAGGTTTTTCGCAGTTGCCGGGCTAATCAGGACCGCGTTATCCCACGAGAGCCGCGAAATCGGCCGAGGCAATTCCTGCAGCCAGCCATTGTTTGAAAAGCGGCCATCGTATATATAAGGATCTGCATGGAAAGAGATGTCCATGCCCGAAGCTCCCGCGGAAGTAGCAGTGGCTACATTTCCCACCGAAACCGTTTTTTCCGGCAACGCCGAATCCGCCACCACCCCGTCATGAATGGATTTCCGCCACCAATTGTCAAACTCCGCGCCTTTGTTCTTCGCCTGCCAATAAGCACGTACCGTGTCGTAACCGGACTGCTGTGGGTTCTCCGTAAAGAGCGAAATAAAATCGTGCGGCGATTTACCATCGTAAAGCGGCGCAATCAGGGGCTGCATGATGGTCACGGTACCGTCGAACGCCCGGCCATCGCTCCAATATTCCAGAGCATGGGCTTCCGGAACATGCCACTGACACAGCGCGGACGTTTCGTCCTCATACAAGCCTAGACGAACGCGCAACTTCGCCTTCTGAATCTTATCCGCAAAAGCAAGTTCAGCAGGTGCGTTGAACGCCGGGTTGCCTCCTACAATGAACAACATGTCGACCGCGCCGGAATCCAGATCGGCAGCAAGCGCCTTGATGTCAGCCACCTGATCGGTAGGATTTGCTTCCAGCGGTTCGGTATAAATAACCGTTTTCCCGGCGTTGCCGAGCGCCGCATTGATGGCATGCACCAAGGCGTGTACTTCAGGCGATTGATCGTCACCCGCAATTACCAGACTGGTTCCCCGGTTGGCCTGCAAATCTTTCACCAGCGGCGCAAACCAGTTCCCGCCGGGCTGCGTGCCCCCACTAGCCGACCCGACACCCACCGCACCTGCCAGAGCCCGCACAAATGGCTCGATCGCGGAAGGCCTCATCGGGAACCGGTGATCCGCCTTCGCGCCCGTCGCGGTTGGCGTGGCTTCCACCGCATAAAGCCGGTTCATGCCATGCTGCTCGCCCCGCACACGCCGTTTATCGATAAATTCCCTCGCATAACGCGCACTAGCCGAGCCAATACAAAGAAAATCAGAATCGATCGCAAGAACCACTTCGGCGACATCGAATTTGTAATAAGTATTGACGAACTGCCCCGTGGCCATGTGAGCGCCCATGCGCGCACTTTGTGCGCCCAGCGGCTCCCACTGATACCATTTTGCGCCAGGGTAAGTTGCCAGAACACCTTTCAACTGATCGCCCAGAGTCGGCGAACCGATGGTCTCCGTCAGGATCCGAATGCCCGCGCCCTTTTTCGATTCCTGCTCGCTCAGCACGCCCTTGATCATGGTCACAAACGAGGCGTACGTGCGTATTTCACCCAGAAAACTCAGGGTCTGCGAACGGTCCGGATCGTAAAGATTCAGCACGCTTGCCTGCGTCATCACGTCCGTGGAACCCAGGCTTGCCGGATGCAGCGGGTTTCCTTCCACCTTGGTCGGCCGGCCCATGTGGCTTTCCATCAGAATGCCCGTGGAAATGCCGCTCATGGTGAACGCAGTGGCATAAAACAACGGCGTGCCAGGAATAATACTTTCCGGCGCGTTCACGTAGGGGTAAATCCGTTCTTCCGGCTGTTTGGTGCAAGCGCTCAAACCGCCAAGCGCAAGCGAAGCACCCATCAGTTTCAGAAAATTACGGCGGCCTTCATCGCCCGAATCCCATTCGGATGCCTGCTGCGGAAATTCGCGGTGCAGAAGCTCTTCAAAGCCGTTGTGTTCCGACAGTTCTTCCAGTGCGCGCCAGTAATGGCGGCCCTTTCCGCTTTCTAACTGGCCTTGTGCGGCAGAAAGATCCAAAATATTCTCTGGGATTGGCATTCCCTGGCTAATTGGCTCGATATGTTCCACTTGTTTGTCTGTTATTCCGCTTATCGGTGGCAGGTGTTGCAGGTTTCCAGTCTCTGGACTTTGTATTCCTGAATCAACTTGAGCCCCACCTCTTCCTGGTTTTCGGGATATTTGTAGCCCATGGTGAAAATTTCGCTCCGGGGCCGGATATATTTCTCCGGATTGCGATGACAATCCAGGCACCAGCGCATCTCAAGCGAGTTTTTCTGATAAACCAGCGGCATCAAATCTACCCGCCCATGGCATGTCTCGCAACCCATTCCTTTTTTCACATGAATACTGTGGTTGAAATACACAAAATCTGGAAGATCGTGGACTTTAACCCACGGGATGGAGGTGTCATTCCGATAGCTGGCGCGCACCATCTCCAGTTCTGGACTGCCCGTCCAGATCTGTGAATGGCAATTCATGCAAGTTTTGGTAGGTGGAATATTGGCGTAAGCGGCATTTTCCACTGAAGTATGACAGTAGCGGCAATCGATCCCCATCGAACTCACATGATGCGAGTGACTGAATTGTACCGGTTGCACCCGCGCGACGCCTTGATTGGTGGCGTATGAAGAATCCGCACCAAGTTGGAACAGGGTGCCGCCCACGCCCGTCAGCGTGAAAAGCCCGACAATGATTCCTACCTTCGTGTAACTGTTGGCACTGAAATTAAATATCTGTGGCATTTACCGTTCGTCGGGGCGCAGCTTCGAGGAGGTTTGATACACACCCCCGCCAAGTTAAAGCCAAAAAAGTATTATTGCTTATTTTCACTGCGAAACCCAAGTCCTTGTACCTTTCGGATGCACCGCTTCGCACTGCGATCTTAATTTCAGTTTAGCCACAACGCTCGGGCCGGTGCTGAAAGAAGGCGGGCGACAGCGACACCAACGGTTATCCTAAACGTTTCCATGCGCATTCAACCTTCAGGGCCCCTGACCGGCTCTCTCACGCTGCCGGGCGACAAATCCATCTCACACCGTTACGCCATCCTGGCTTCGCTCGCCAACGGATCTTCCACCATACACAACTATTCGACTGGCGCGGATTGCCACTCCACCCTGAACGCTCTCCGCGCGCTCGGAATCACGATAACCGAAGAAAATCTGAACGTGACAGTGAAGGGCCACGGATTGGACGGGTGGCGCGCGCCTGCTGTGGATCTGGATTGCGGCAACTCCGGGTCCGCCATGCGCATGTTGGCCGGTCCTCTGGCAGCTCAGCCATTCCGCAGCCGGTTAATCGGTGACGAATCGCTTTCCGGCAGGCCCATGGGTCGCATCATGGAGCCACTCACTCAAATGGGCGCGCATATCGAAGCGCGCGATGACCGCTTCCCGCCACTCACCATCCACAGTGCTTCGCTGCACGCAATCGATTACACGCTTCCTGTGGCAAGCGCGCAGGTGAAGACCTGTGTACTCCTGGGCGGCATGTATGCGGAAGGCCAGACCGTGGTTCGCGAGCCGGTACGCTCCCGCGATCACACCGAAATCGCCCTGCGCGAATTCGGGGCCGATATCCAGATTCAGTCGCGCGTGATTACGCTTCAAGGCCGCCCGGCGCTGGAAGGCCGCGAACTGCTTGTGCCCGCCGATCTTTCCTCGGCCGCATTCTTTCTGGTTGCCGCGCTTCTGGTGCCCGGATCCGATCTTTTCTTGCGGGGAGTCGGCTTGAACCCGACGCGTTCCACGTTGCTCGACTTTCTTCTGGGTGCGGGCGCGTCTCTCGAAATCCTGAACCTGGAGCAGAGCAACGGTGAAATGATCGGTGATCTTCACGTGCGACACGCGCCCATTCGCGGTGGGGTGATTGAAGGCGAAACAGCGGCGGCCCTGATTGATGAAATACCCGTGCTTTGCGTGTTGGGCGCGGCCAGCGATGAAGGCCTGACTGTACGAGACGCGAAAGAATTGCGGGTGAAAGAAACAGACCGGATTGCGACCGTCATCAACAATTTGCGACGCATGGGCATTGAAGCGGAAGAATCGACCGACGGCATGCATATTCCCGGCCGTCAGAAATTCCGCGCTGCTCAATTCGATTCATTCGGGGATCACCGCATTGCAATGGCGTTCGCCGTCGCCGCTCTCCATGCTGACGGGCCGTCCGATATCGAAGGCGCTGCAGCGGCAAGCGTCAGCTTCCCTGCTTTTTACGATCTGCTGGCCCTTGCTACCGGTAGAGATTCATCGCGCTAATCAAAGGCTCGTCAGCGCACTACTTCAAGCTCACGCAAAGGAAGTTCGACCAAGTAAGAAGTGATCCTTTTTCCGGCGCGATCGTACACAAAAGTGGCTGGTAAAGCGCCGCTCCATTTCGGATGGACAGAGTCGATAAACCTTTGGTCATCCCCGGCTTTCTTGATGTAGGCTCTACGGGTCACATGGGCCCTGTTGAGGAACCTACGGGCAGATGGTTCCTGATCAGGTTGATTCGCGGAAACCAGAATCAGCACCACGCCTCTTGCCGCAGATTTGTCTGCCACATGCTGAAGCAAGGGTATCTCTGTCCGGCAGGGCAAGCACCACGTTGCCCAGAAATTTAGGATGGCAACTCTGCCCTTTTCAGCATGAATCACGCGATCGAGAGCGGCTTCGTTTCCGGGGCTAAAGGTTGCCACCCTCTGCCGCCCCGTCCGCGGGAAGTCAGTTGGACGTTTCCTCCCGTATTTTCATTTAGCTACAGATGTACTTGCTAAGCAGCCTGCTAAAATTGGGGCGAAACAAGCGCTAAGGAGACTGAATGAATAGTACCGAACGAAAGATGCTTGAGCTGTTGAAACGGGGGAAGGACCAGTTTGGCTATGTGGCGGTAAAAGCTGAATTCGAAGCAGAAGGTACCCGCGTCGACGAGTTGCTGCGCCTGGTGGAGATTTGCCGCAAGAGCGGCCTCAAACTAGGATTGAAAGTTGGCGGCTGCGAGGCCATGCGCGACCTGATTGAGAGCAAGCAGATCGGTGTCGATTACATTATTGCCCCAATGATCGAGAGCACGTATGCGCTGACCAAATTCGCCGAAGCGGTGAGTAAGACGTACTCAAAAGAAGATCAGGAGGAGACAGATTTTCTCTTCAATCTGGAAACCATCAGCGCGTTCCACCTCTTGGACGAGATGGCTGATGCTACGGCCAAAGCTCCGGAACTGGCCGGGATCGTGTTCGGCCGTGTGGACTTTTCGCTTTCCGCGGATCTGGGGCGCGACGCCATCAACGGTAAAGAAGTGACGGACTTCGTCTTGAAGACGGCAGTGGCTTGTAAAGCCCGGAATCTGGATTTGGTGGTGGGCGGCGGTGTTTCGAGCGATTCCATTCCGGTGCTGCGGCAAATGCTGGATGTGCACCTGACCCGGTTTGAAACGCGGAAAGTGATTTTCGATTCGAATGCCGCACGCGAAAACAATATTGAACAAGGACTTTTAAATGCGGTGCATTTCGAGATGCTATGGCTGCTGAACAAGCGTGACTATTACGGACAGATTCAGCAGGAAGACGCCAAGCGGATCGATATGCTGGAGAAGCGCTGGGCCGTTCTGAACCGCTGATGGCAGAGCACCTTCTTTTGTTCGGTGCCAGCGGCGCAATCGGCGGAACAATTCTGGCGCACGCCTTGGCGAAGGAATGGCAGGTGACTGCGGTGAGCCGGAAGGCTCCGGATGCCGATGCCTCAGGTGAAAAAGCGCTGTGGATTGAAGCGGACCCGTTGGATGCGGCTTTCGACGTATCGAGTCTGGGCGGACGTGGCAGGTTCACAAGCGTGTGCTGGGCACAAGGTGCAAACCGGAATGACAGCGTCTATGACGTGGACGTTGATGAACACCTGGCTCTGTACAAAGCTAACTGCCTCTACATCCTGGTTACGCTGAAGGCGCTGCTGGGTGTGAATCTGCTGGAAGCGGGCTCACGGCTTTGCGTGATCAGTTCCATCTGGCAGAATCTGGCCCGCCAGACCAAGCTATCGTATTGCATGACAAAAGCAGCGTTGCAGGGGCTTGTGCTTTCTGCCGCGGCGGATCTGGCGGCGGACGGGCACTTAATTAACGCGGTTTTGCCCGGCGCTCTCGACACGCCTATGACGCGCCGCAATCTAAGTGCGGAGCAGATGAGCCGGTTTACCGGTGCCACGAAGTTTGGACGGCTCCCGCAACTTCAGGATGTCGCGTCATTAGTCTGCTATTTGTGCTCTGCGGAAAACACAGGAATTACCGGCCAGTTTATCGCGTCGGATTTAGGATTCAGCCATGTCCGCCTTGTTTGAAATCCAGTCTTCCACGGGACAGTACCGGGTCCAAATTGAGAGCCACGGCTTTGAAAATCATCTGCGTGGTTTTGAAAACGCCGCTGTGATTGCAGATGAATTTTTTACGCCCACGTTCGAAAAGCTGCGTCGTAAGGCAACATTTGTGCGAGCCACGGAAGAGAACAAGTCGCTCGATGCCTCCCCAGCTCTGATTGAAAAATTGCGCAAAGCGGGAGCGAACCGCCAGACGGAATTGGTTGCGGTCGGAGGCGGAATTGTGCAGGATCTTTCGGCTTTTGTGGCGTCCGTCTATATGCGCGGATTGACCTGGAGCTACTTGCCGACAACCGTACTTTCGATGGTGGATTCCTGTATCGGCGGAAAATCGTCAATCAACGTGGGGCCGTACAAGAATCTGGTGGGCACGTTCCATCCGCCGCGGCAGGTACTGGTGGACCCAGCGCTGGCGCAAACACTGCCGGATGACCAGAAGGCTGGCGGGCTGATTGAGGCCGCGAAGATATGCTTTTGCCGTGGGCCCGAATCGTTTGACCGGCACGTCGCATTTCAGCCTTCTACTTCGATGAGCACAGAGGCGCTGGAAGGGCTGATCATAAACAGCCTGATGGCGAAAAAGTGGTTCATTGAAACTGACGAGTTCGACAAGAAAGAGCGGCTGCTGCTGAATTTTGGGCATACGTTCGGGCACGCCATCGAAGGAGCTTCACACTTTGCGATCAGCCACGGCATCGCGGTGGGGCTGGGGATTTTATGTGCACTAGAATTTGAGCGGGAGCGTGGCGCGGATTACAGCAAATGCGCCCGCGCGCTATCCCTGGAGGCGCACCTCGAACTTATGGTGAGGAGAATCGCGGGATTGCGGGAGCACCTGGCAGCTATGCCACTGGAAGATTTATTGGAGCGTTTCGCGAGCGATAAAAAGCACGGAGCTGATTACTACACCGTCATTGTGGTGACGGAGGCGGGCGAAGTGGTGCTGCAAAAAATCGAAAGACGGCCGGAAGTAATGGCGTTGGTTCGTAAGGCGGTAGAGCAGGTTGTGAAAAGGTTCGCGTGAAACGGAAATATAGCGATGTATTGGCCGAATGGCTGGCGCAGTTGGGGTATACGCACTGCTTTTTTGTAGCTGGAGGCAACATCATGCATCTGCTGGAAAGTTGCAGCCATACGATGACGTGCATTCCCGTGGTGCATGAGGTTGCGGCGGGAATTGCGGCGGAATACTTCAACGAGTTGCACGCCGGAGGCAAAGCATTCGCAATGGTGACAGCGGGCCCCGGCCTGACCAATATTGTGACCGGGATGGCTGGTGCGTATCTGGAGAGCCGCGAACTATTGGTGATTGGGGGCCAGGTGAAGGTGCCTGACCTTTCCCGGGGAGCTGTGCGGCAGCGCGGCATTCAGGAAATCGACGGCGTGGCGATTGCGCGGCCCATCACGGAAAAGAGTGTGCTGATGGATACCGTACTAAACCGAGCTGCATTTGTGGAGACGATCCGATGCGGCGTGCACGGCCGGAAAGCGCCCGTTTTCGTGGAGCTGCCCTTGGACGTCCAGGGCGCGCAAGTGGATGAGGCACTTTTGAACAATCCCGCGCCTCAGACGCCGCGTGAGATTCCGACGCTTGATGATGCCGCTATCGAATCGGTCCTAAGTGAGATTCGTCGGGCCAAACGTCCGCTTATCTTGCTCGGCGGCGGAATCGATCGAAGCACCACCGATGGCCTCGAAGAAGCGCTGGCGAAGTTCGGTGTGCCCTTGATGGTGACTTGGAACGCGATGGACCGCGTGCCCGCCGATCATGCCCTGTATTTCGGTCGCCCGAACACGTGGGGAATGCGCTATTCCAACGTGCTGATGCAGCAGGCGGATTTACTGGTAGCACTCGGAACGCGGCTGAGTCTTCAACAGACGGGATTCAACTGGCAGCAGTTCATTCCGGCAGGCCGGGTGATTCAGGTGGATTGTGACGTGAGTGAATTGCGCAAAGGGCACCCGAAAGTTGCCATGCCGCTCTGCGGCGATGCGAACGCGGTGCTCACTGCGCTGCTGAAGAACGAGGGTGGCGCTCATGCGGAATGGGTTCAGTTCTGCAATCAGACAAAAAAGGCTCTGCCGCTGGTGGAACCGGTAAACAATACGGGCGAGGGGTTTCTCTCGCCTTATGTGTTCGCGACGGAATTGAGCAAATTGGCTGCGGCTGAAGACGTGGTAATTCCGTGCAGCAGCGGCAGCGCTTTCACTGTGATGATGCAAACGTTCGAACAGAAGAAGGGCCAGCGCGTGGTAACCAACAAGGGCTTGGCAAGCATGGGCTATGGGCTGAGTGGAGCCATTGGGGCAGCGTTCGCCGCCAGCGGCCGCAGGACCATTTTGGTGGAAGGCGATGGCGGCTTTATTCAGAATCTGCAGGAACTGGGTACGGTTGCGGTAAACAGGCTGAACCTGAAGATTTTCATTTTCGATGACAACGGTTACGCTTCGATTCGGATGACGCAGTTGAATTATTTTAAAGGCCGCTATATTGGGTGCGATACCAGCACGGGGCTCGGGATTCCCAAGTGGGACCACCTGTTTGCCGCCTATGATATTCCACTGCTACGGCTCTACCCCGGCTATCAGACAAATGCAGAATTTCTCGAGAGGTTTGCCGCGCCAGGGCCGGCGGCTTTCCTGGTGCACATCGACCCCGCGCAGACTTACTTTCCGAAAATTAGCAGCCGCGTGACGGAGAGTGGCGGCATGGAGAGCAACCCTCTGCATGCGATGACTCCGGACCTGGACGTCGAAACCGCCGCGAAGGTGTTTCGCTATCTGCCGGTCTGACCGATTAATAATGGCCGCCCGCCCGATTGCCCGCGAGGACCTGGACCATGTACTGGAATCCACGCGCCCATTGTGGGAAGAACTGAGGGGGGAACGGCTATTTCTAACAGGCGGCACCGGGTTTTTCGGCTGCTGGCTGACTGAAACTTTCTGCTACGCGAACCGGATTTTGGGGCTAGGGGCGCAGGCCGTGGTGTTGACGCGCAACCCCACAGCCTTCGTGAACAAGATGCCACATATCGCGCAGGATTCCGCACTGTTGTTGCACGAAGGCGACGTGCGGGAGTTTACTTACCCCGGGGGCACGTTTCGTTTCGTAATTCACGCAGCCACCGAAGCCAGTGCAAAGCAAGCCGCGGATGCGCCTCTCGAAATGCTGACTACCATTCTGGCGGGAACGCAACGCACGCTCGATTTCAGCTCTAGCCACGGAACGCGCAAGTTTCTGCTCACCAGTTCCGGCGCGGTCTACGGCACGCAACCCAGTGTGATGACTCACGTCGAGGAGACCTATACAGGCGCGCCGAATCCACTCGATGCGGGAAGCGTCTATGCGGAAGGGAAGCGGGCCAGCGAAATGATGTGCGCTCTTTACGCGAAAACGTCCGCCATGGAATGCAAGATTGCGCGCTGTTGGGCGTTTAGCGGTCCCCACCTGCCTCTGAACGCGCATTTTGCCGTTGGAAATTTTCTAGCAGATGTGTTGGCTGGAAGAGCGATCCAGATCGGCGGGGATGGCACTCCGAGACGATCTTACCTGTATGCCGCGGACTTGGCGATCTGGCTTTGGAC
>Ga0123338_10002184_pt1 | contig 18359 bp, 16 predicted proteins | sample grotaG_FD_89793 | JGI IMG/M metagenome (GOLD analysis project Ga0123338, IMG submission 89793) | Glacier valley bacterial and archeal communities from Borup Fiord, Nunavut, Canada, to study Microbial Dark Matter (Phase II) -... | ecosystem: Environmental > Aquatic > Freshwater > Ice > Glacier ...
AAGCGTATCAATGAAAGCGCAAGGCTTACAATAAGTGCAAACGTGAGAATAAGATAAAACCCTTCGTTTTGCCAGGGTTTCTTCGAGAGGCCAGTGGGCCAGCCAAATGTTCCCGCCACCGCGTATGAGGTGCTTGCAAGCAATACCGGAATTGCGACAACACCCGCACCGATCAAGCCAAGCGCGAACAAATACTTAGCGAAAGGGCCAAGTATAGGAACCAATGCTTGGGCAGCATCCGCGGCACTCATAATACTTTTATGCTGCACAAACAGGGTCGCGGCCGTCGAGACAATAATACAGTACGCAATAAGGTTGCCACTGATAACGCCGGTGCTGATATCCAGAGCCGCGAAACGCAGTTTTTGCGGGAGCGTACCCGAACGCACCTCCTCTTTTTCCCCTTGTACTTGCCAGAAGATATTATAAGGCGAGATGGTCGCACCCAGGAGAGCAACCGCGCTGCTCACGCTGGCAAAGTTCAAGTCAATATGGGGTACAAAGGTGTTGAAGACAAGGCTTCCCAGACTCGGTTTCGCAAGCACGGCGGTTACAATATAGGCAACAAAGGCCAGGCTCATGAGGATAAAGATTTTTTTGATTGATTCAAAATTGCGAAACAGCGTGAGATACCATAATACAACCGCGATAGGTATAACAAACCAGACCCAACTAATGTGAAAAAACAACTCGAACCCACTCCCGATGGCGACGAGATCGGCGGCGATCAAGGCGACATTCGCGGCGATAAGAATACCAGCAGCGATACCCGCTACCCACCGTCCATAATGTTCCCGTAGCACATCAGCGAAGCCCTTTTGCGTGATGCGTCCCAATTGGGCGCAAGCAAACATCACGCACTGGTAAAGCGGGGTGGCAAGCAGCAAAAGCCAGAGATGACCAAAGCCGTTCTGCGCCCCATCTATCGCATACGCTGCAACCGCCGAGGAGTCGTTGCCCGCCATGCCACCCAGAAACCCAGGCCCCAGCATACGCCACAGTGGAGTCTTCTTCGCCTCTTCTGCGCGTCTCTCATCCAGGGATGCCTCGGCTTGTGCCGTCGCCTTGTCCTCTTCCATGTCGCGCAAGCCCTCAACGGTGGGTATAGACTCCTCAACCGCGTCGAGAAGCGAGTCTTGCTCTTGCTCTTGGAACTCTTTTTCGGGCAGCATCTTCTCATGACCGGTGGCAGAGAGTGACATTATTTCTTTACTATTTGTGTCTATCGTCACCACACCCTCTGTGTGCTGCGTCGTTTGTCCCTCTACCTGCCGAATACGGTCTGCGGGAATCTCCAACTCTTTCTTAAAAATTAGACCTTTTTGTACAATAATCTCTTCAATGTGGCCCCGCTCATCTCTTACAACATCAACCACCTTTGGCTTGCTGATATCGTCTTCACCCAGGTCGCCCTTAGTGGCTTCTACGAACATTCCGGGTTCGATAGCCTCCTTGCCGCGTTTCTCACTCATTGTCTGTCCCTACTTCTTATACAATTAATACAAAATCTTGCAGTATGCTTTGGTAGGCTGTTAGTATCCTGTGCTACTATAACCAGCAGAGTAATTAAACCTATGTACTTAAAAATCCTATAATGCTGGAATTACGGTACATACGGGCCTAATAGAATTAGGCCCTCTCCCTGGCGACACCATCGGACACGATAAGCACAACCTTCACAAATTTTTCTTTTGACACGTATACTACGGCCAGCTTGTTTCAGTAAAGGGGGTGATTAGGACTTCTTGCAGTGCTGACTCCGGCGGAACCTGTGCAGCGAAAACGATGACGTTGGCGACGTTGGCCGGGTCTTGTAGGTTCTTTTCGTCGGGCATAGGAATGCCTTGCTCGTGGAAACGATCAAAAAAGTGTGTCTGCATCCCACCGGGGATAATTGTCGTGACGCGGATGCCGTGTTCGCGGCCCTCGACCCCAAAACCACGCCCAAAGGCTACTAAACCTGCTTTGGATGCGTGATACGCCGAGGCGTTGCCCCACATCCGTAGGGCAGCGGTTGACGCGACATTGATAACGTGGCCCGCGTGTTGCTGGCGCATGAATGGTAGCGCGGCCTTTGCGAAGAGAAAGGGACCACGCAGATTGACGGCAATCACCCGATCCCACTGCTCAACTGTCATCTCTTCAACCGAGACGGTATAGTCGATTGCGGCACAGTTGACTACGATATCAAGGCGACCCAACTGCTCGCCAACAGCCTTCACAGTTGCGAAAACGGCGTTTGCGTCGCTCACATCGCAGGCAAGCGCGAGGGTACGCGCGCCATGCGCCTCGATACTCTTACTCACGCGTTCAGCACCAGCAGCGTTGATATCAACGCACGCAACACTGCTCCCCGCATTGGCGAAGGCATGAGCCGTTGCTTCTCCTAATCCACTTCCTGCCCCTGTAATTAACACAACTTTTCCAGTAAGTGTCTGCTCGCTCATCTTTTCCTCTTTTTCCTGTTCTATCTTCTCTTTACAAGACTAATCCACTAGTGAGCCATCGTTAAATTTCGCACATTGTACTCTTCTAAGAGGTCGCCAAACAGCGCGGTGGCGTTATATGTGCGATCCTCTACCTCAGTCGGCAAACAGAGATGATACGTTCCACTTGGCAAAATGCCGCAACCGCCATACGCACGGATAAGCAGAAATTGCACCACAACCTCTTCGCCGGCATGTTGGGGCGGCAGACGATGCCACCATGAGAAACCACCGACCCGCAGCAGTTTTGCCCGATCATAAAGGACATTTGCCCCGCCAACCCAGGCGACTTTGTACCGCACAGGCCGCCCACTCTGTACCAGTTGCTCCTCAAGATGCAGGGGATTCGCGGCATTATTGACAAGATGACGTTCCCAGGGAACCGTGTCCACGTCGAATGCTTCGGGAGTCACCGAACCTTCCCAAACCTCTATGTGTTGCTGCTGTGGGCGCACGTCGCCAATATGATGTATGCTTGCCGCTGCACATCCGACAAAGCCGCACCTCTCCGCTTGCAATACATCAAACATGTTTTGCATAACAAACGGCTCTAGCACAACGTCATCGTCAAGGTATTGCACATAGGGGGCCTGACTCTGCTCAAGCAAGAACTGACGTTGCTCCGCCAAACCGCGTCTCGGCATATGGTGATGCAGAGTGACGCGATGCCCACGCCAGCGTAGCGCACGGACAATCGTCTGTATCTCGATACTCTCAAGGTACAGTTCACCGTCCTCCGTCTGATCAGAAACGGTAACGGTAAAATCGGTAAACGTCTGACCAAGCAAACTGGTTAAAACCATCGCCAGACCAGTTTTACGACGACAGGTGGGAATAAGCACATCAACGCTCACCACACAACACCTCTCTTTCTAGCAGGGAGACCGCGCGAGTCTCCTCTACACATTTAGAAAATCGCGAACATATAGGGGAGGCCCGCGCGGGTTTCCCTGTACGTTGCCACGCTTTTACACCGTTGATACTGTTTGCTTGTGCGTGGCTATTACGGCCTCGTATAGCGCGCCAGTACGTTTCGCAACCGTTTCCCACGTGAATTCATGCTCTACACGCAGGCGGGCCGCCTGACCCATCTGTGTACAGCGTTCTGGTTCTAACAGGAGTTGCTGGAGACGCTCGGCGAGTGCCTGCGGATCGCGGGGCGGCACAAGAAAGCCCGTCTCGCCAGCAGCGATAGTATAGGTGATGCCCCCAACGGCTGACCCAATGACGGGTCTACCACATGCCATGCTCTCCAACGGTGTTAGGCCAAACGGCTCGTACCAGGGCGTCGTGACCGCCACGTCGCCGACACCATAGTACGAGTACAGCGTGTCCTGTTGCCGCTTGCCCACGAAGGTGACATGTTCAACGATGCCCAGTTCTGCTACGAGCCGCCGCAACACCTCAACCTCTGACGTTGTATCCTGCTGGGGGTCTGTTGTCTCGCCCCCTACCAGGAGCAACTGTATGGGTGGAACCGTTGTAGCAGGCGTCTTACAGCGTTGGATAAGCTGCGCGACGCCACGCACAACGTTTCGCACATCCTTACGTGGCAGCATACGGCCCACGTAGACAACCACAAACGCGTCTTGTGCAATACCCATATGTTGACGGGCCTCTGCTTTTGGCACAGGATGAAACACCTCTATGTTGACGGCGGAGGGAATAATCACGATGTTGTCCGGATCGGCCCCGTAATCATCAACGAGTTCCGACCATTCGCTGGGACACTGGGCAATCACCCGTTGCACCGCGCGAATGAGCTGCGTCTCGATCTCTATACGCTCCGGTGGACTGGTGTCCACGCTCCCCTGGTGCTTACGTTTGGTCTTGCCTGTCGCGTGAAAGATGTGGACGGCTGGAATATTCAAGCGACTCTGTAACTCGGTTGCGACCCAGCCCGACATCCAGAAGTTGCTGTGCAGGATGTCGTAGCGTACCTCGTCGCGCTCCACAAAGTCCAGAAAGGCATCCCGAAACGCAGGCATAAACACCCACAAATCGTCCTTCAAGAGAAAATGTGGTGGGCCAGCGACCAGGTTAATGACGCGAACATTGGGCGCCCACGCGACAACCTCCGGCGCGTCTGGACTATCGCGGCGCGTAAACACATCAACGGCATAGCCGAGTTTCGCAAGGTTACGGCTCACCTCGTCAACATACACATTTTGCCCCCCCGCGTCCTCGCCGCCCAATAGAGCAACAGGGCTGGCGTGTTCGCTCAGAAACGCGATTCGGGTCAATTTTTCCATCTATTTTTCCCTTTTTACATCGGTTCATTCTCGCAAAAAAACTGGTCGTCACCTCGCATCACAGCACGTGTGCAAAGGCGGCGTTCCAGTCGCGCTTGAAACGCTCTAGCCCGAAACGCTCCCGCGCCACACGTTGGGCATACGCGCCCATTATCCTGGCCTCCTGTGGATGTGCCAGCAGATACCGCATATGTTCAATCAGCGCGTCAGGGTCACAGGAAATATAGCCGCTTTTGCCATGCTCAATGACCGTTGGCAGTTCGGTTGTCGCCAGGGCCACGACGGGCATCCCAATCGTCATCGCTTCGATAACCGCGAGGGGCAAACTGGTGTACCGAATCGGGCTAAACAGGAAGCGATAAGTGGCGAGCCGTTTGTGCAAGTCTCGATAGGGAACGTCGCCCAGACCACCAAGCACCTCCGTTTGCATACCCACCGCGTCAAGCGGCACTGTCGCCTGTGCCTGTAAAAAGAGGTCGTAGCCGGTGATACGGGGTCGCTTTTGCATCCCGTTGATAACTGTGATGCCACGCTCCAGTTCGCCCGTGTAGAGCGCGTTCGGGTCAATCGCCACGCTATGTTCGACAACAACGGTTGGAGTTCGTCCGTTGTCCCACATGAGACGGTTATAGTGCGTGACATGCACCAGTAACACATTTGGGTCGTCGATTGGGTGACGCGTATCGGTGGCGTGTGGCTTTGGCGTGTTATGCTCAAGGTATATTTTTGGCAAGGCGCGTTGTTCGTCGCTTAGAATCTCGTATGCGTCCTCATGGTAATTTTTCGGCGTCTGAAAAATAATCAGGTCGAGTTTGAGGTTCCGTACCTCTTCCGCCGCGACTTCGCGCATATACGCGGGTAGGTCAAAGGTGGGGCCACGTCCGCCATAGCCCTCTGGTCGGTCTGGCTTGACGGGCAAGTACCAATCATGGTCAAGCCGTGCCAGCGTATTGAGGTAGCTTCCGTGAATATGCCAGATGAGAATCTTTAGACGTTGCATCAGTAGCTATTTTCCTTCTATAGTATAGAGTCCACATGGTCAAACCTCAACTGCTTCAACGCAGCCGCGACAACCGTTTGCGGCAAGAGTCCGCGCAGGCAACGGTGGTCAATCGGACATTCCCAATAGCCACAGGGGCTACACGCGACGGGATGACGCGCAATGGAATGCTTCTGGCGATCAAGCGGCGCCCAGCGTTGCACATCGGCAGGGCCGAACAGTGTGATGCTGGGACAATCCACAGCACAGGCGACATGGGACGGCCCCGTATCGTTGCTGATGAACAGATCGAGTTTGCCCATCACGGCGGCAAGTCCCCCTAGCGACGTTTTACCCACAAGCGAAAGGGCCGAGGTATGCATCGCGTCTATGACCGCCTGCACCGTTTCCGCCTCGTCTGGCCCACCTGTCAAAAGTATCTGCGCGTCCAGGCGGCGCGCGAGCGTATCGGCGACGTTTGCGAAATATGCGGCGGGCCAGCGTCGAGCAGGTGGTCGCGCGCCAGGATGCAGCCCAATCAGGGGTCGGTTGCCATGTCTGAACGAGCGCAACAATGCCTCGGCCTCCGCGTAGTCGCCCGCGAAAAGCGGGAACTCCAGCGCCGTGTTGCCGTATAAGCCCTGCGTCACCACATCTCGATGTAGCACATTCTTGTTCACATCCATCGTCTCTTCACCCGTTCTCGTCCCATGCGCCAATAGCGCGACAAGAGTAAGGTTGCGCTCTATCTCGTGCTGGTCATGTGGATAAGGCGCACCAAGCGTCAGGTCGCCGAGCGTCTCTTCGTAATAGCCAACAGTGACAGACGCGCCAAGCGCAAGCACAAATGGGTTACTGGTTTGTCCGCTCCCATGCATTTGCAGGGCAACGTCATAGCGATAGGCGCGTTGTTCTGTCAAGAAACGCTCTGTACGTCGCGCCGAAACGGGAACTTCGACAATCCCAGGATAGCCTACAAATTCCACAAAGCGGTCAATATAGCAGGCGAAACGCTGCACAAATGAAGCGGCCCAGGGCAGGCCAAGCAGCGTAATTTCAGCGTGTGGGAAGCGATGGCGCAGCGCACGAAACGCTGGTATCGCCACCAATAAATCGCCCAACTGCAACGCCCGAAACACAATGATACGCTCCACTACATCCTCCTCTGTTCATCTTGCCCTCTTGTGTGGGGCGCGGGACTATATAGGTCTGATGTATCACGCCCAGCTTCAGCTCGCTCTCCCCCATCGCGTCTCACAGCAAGCAGCTCCTCCGCCGCCATGGCAACCTCTTCGGGCGCGATATCCAGACATGGCAAACCAATGGGACACTCGAAGAGATAACAAGGGTAACAGGGTGTTGGGCGGCGTAACAGTCGCGCTAAAGTCGAACGGGGCCGCCATTGCGCCTCGTAGTCTGTCCCCGCGAACAACACCACGGTGGGAGTGCGGAGCGCGTCCGCGAGGTGTAGCGGTAACGTATCATTACAGATCACAAGGGCGGCGCGATCAAGCAGGGCGGCGTACTGGGCAAGGGTGGTTTTTTGTAGCAATAGTTGTGCGTCCGGCGCATGTTGCTGCACGACGTGGAGCAGCTCGGCCTCACGCTCTACACCCGTCAGTAAGACCTGCCACCCGCGTTGTGTAAGCAGCTTGGCGACAACACCAAACCGTTCAGCCGGATAACGTCGTGCCTTCGCGCTCGCCCCCGGATGCAATACGACATACGGCTGTGCTGTGTTGATACCTTCGTCCTTCATTAAGGAAGGGATTGTGTTGATGGCATCACGAGGAAGCGCGATTTTCAAGGTGCGGTCTCGCACAACAAAGCCGAGTTGCTCCACCAGCCGCAAGTTGCGCTCGACCTGATGCATCGCTATCGGTGCGCCCTGTAGCTGTGTCGAAAGGGTACTACCCCCAAACTCGTTTGACTCGCCAGCCCGTAGGGGGATACCCGCGAGATAGCAGACATAGCCCGCCGTATGTGGCGTCTGACTAAACGACGTGAAAATCAGAGCGGCATCGAACCCGCGCGCGGCCAGAAGCGCGATTAACTCACGTTCACGCGTGGGGTCAAACGCCATACGGTTCCCCACGTCTTGCCAAATAGGACGCCACGTCAGAACATCATCAACCCAGGGGAGAAGCGGCGCGGCGGTGCTTCCGGCGGGACTCGCCAGTAGCGTGATATGTGCTTGTGGCGCGGTCTCTTTGACGGCCCGCAGTGCTGGCCCCAGCATAATTACGTCACCGATATTGTCCAGACGCACAGCGAGAATATTCTTTGCCATTAGCCACTCGTTCATGCCGTCGCCCCCTCGTGCTTTTGTGCAAGCAACCCAACGGCGGCATCTACAACCATTTGTGGCGACACGAGACGCAGACATTCGTGCTGATAGGGACAGATGCGACTATAGCAGATACGACACGAAACGTTGTGGTACATCTGACGATGCAACACATGCCAGGGTCCCCACTGTTCGGGGGGATTGGTCAGGGCAAACAGAGCAATAACGGGCGTCTTGACCGCCGCCGCGATATGCATAGGGCCGGTATTGTTTGTGATAGTGAGGTCGGCGGCTTGAATAAGCGCACATAAATTTGGGAATGACAATACCCCCGCCATTGCAAGCGTCGCGGGACGATGCTCTGGTCGTACCCTTGCCAGTATGCGCTCGACAAGTTCCCGCTCATCGTCCGCCCCTGTCACAAGCACACAGGCCCCCAGTTGTGCAACCAGCAGGTCGATAACCTCAACATACATTTCCCAGGGATAGGTGCGCGCCGGCATGGTGCAACCGGGATGCACAACTACGAGCGGACGATGGGCTTGCGTTGCTACTATGTCAGCGATAGCGCGCTTCGCCTCGTCGGGGACGACAAGCACAAGGTCGCGCTCATCGGTGTCCATACCCAGCACACGCACAAGATCGAGGTTATGCTCAACCTCGTGAATAATCGTCTCTGGATGCTTGTGGCGCGTCGTCAGCAACGAACCGGGGCCGTCAATCGACGCCGCGACCCGTAGTGGAATGTCTGCGAGATAGCAGAGATACGCTGCGGGAAGCGGACTCTGGCGAAACGAGGTAAAGATAATCGCGCCATCGAAGTGTCGCGCCTTGATAGCGGCGATCACGCGTTGTTCGCGTTCGCTGTCCCGCGGCATCTTTTGCCAGGGGTCCATCCAGGGTGCGGGATACACCAGCACGTCGTCGATGTCAGGGTTGAGCGCGGCAACCTGCGCCCCGATACTGCTTGCGAGTAGGGTTAGGGATGCGTGAGGCAACGCCTGGCTCACGGCGTGAAAGGCGGGTGTGGTGAGGAGTACGTCGCCAAGATTGTCAAGACGCACAAGAAGTACCTTTTTCACAGCTTGCCAGTGTTCGTCAATCATCTTTCCTCACCTTTTGCAACATGATGCGGCACATCCAGGGCCAGCGCATTGATACGCTCGATCACAGTACTTGTGCTCAATGTGCCAACCAGGGGCAAGATTACGACCTGTCCGCCACCTACACGCACCACTTCGGCCTCTGGTAACACTTCGTCCGCGTAGTCGCCCCCTTTGACATGGAAGTTCGGGCGCAGGATACGAATAAGCTCGATAGGTGTATCCTGGTCAAACAGTACAACGGCGTCCACCGCGTCAAGAGCGGCAACCAGGGCCATACGATCTCGTTCGTTGTTGATGGGACGCCCGACCCCCTTCAGACGCTGCGTACTCCGGTCACTGTTCAGACCCACAACCAGCACATCCCCCAGAGCCTTTGCCTGGCGCAAGAATTGCACATGACCAGCATGGAGAATATCAAAGACGCCGTTTGTAAAGACGACACGCTTCCCCAGCTCGCGCTCTATATCCAGTTGCGTTGTGAGTCGAACAAGCGCGTCCTGTGCGGAGATCGACGTTCCACGACTATACGAAGCAAGCACATGTGTCTTCGCCGCATACTCGCGGAGACTCACGCGCTGTAGCAGTTCCTGATAGTGTACAACGGCGGTACGTTGGCGCGTCACCGCGATACTCGCCGCGTCGATGCCGACAGTCGCCGCCTCCGCAATCGTTCCGCCAGCAGCGAGGGCGAGAGCCAGGGCCGAGGCAAACGAGTCACCCGCCCCAACGTCGTTGGCATTGGCGACGGGATGTGCCGGAATGTGGGTCACATGTTGCTGACGGTCAAGTAGCAACACGCCGCGCGCGCCCAGCGTCACGGCGACATGCTGTGTTTGCAGCAGCGCAAGCATGGTGTGGGCGATGCGTTCGACGGTGGCAAGCTCAAATGTCTCTTCCTCCGCGCTTCCGGTAAAGACCCGTGCCTCTAACAGATTCGGCGTCACAACCGTTGCTGCCAGCTTAGAAAAGCGATGTAGAGCTTTCGAGTCCAGTACCAGCACCTTTGGTTGGGCGACGTGCAGGGCGTGGAGCCGCTCAATCACTGGCTCGGCGAGAACGCCATAGCGATAGTCGGAGACAACGACGAGATCACACAGCGGGTACACCGCTTCAAGCGTGGCGATGAGCCGTCGCTGACTCTCCTCTGTATATGGAGATGGCCCCTCGTCGAAACGCACAACATACTGTCCGTCGGCGATAATGCGAAGTTTGTGAAGCGTTTGCGCGGTGACATCTTCGACGAGCCATTGGTCGCTAATGCCACGTTGTCGCAGGGCGGTACGCAGGAGTCCACCCGCGAGATCGGCCCCGACAAATCCCAGGAAGCAGACCTCGGCTTCGAGAGCGCGCAGGTTGGCGGCGGTGTTCGCAGCACCACCAGGGATACGGTATTCAGCGCGCTTGCTCACCACAGGCACGGGGCCTTCACTGCACAGCCGCGCAGCAGTACCCTCCAGGTAGGTGTCGAGCATGGCGTCGCCAAGCACGAGGACACGTAGCCGCCGAAATTGGCGTACCAGGTCGATTGCACTAGCCACAAGCGACTCCTGTCGCCCCCTCTTGCGTATCCCGTCGCACCAGCCATGTCGCGGGACGATAGGCAAGATTTGGCACTGTGGTTGCCGCGACATGCTCGATGATAGCTAACGCGTGTACGGTATCTCGCGCGACAAAGGTTGGTACACGTAAGGGCTGTTGTGGAAGCGATTCTGTATCAAGGTCAACCAGGATGGTGCGACAGCCGGCGCGATTGCCCGCCTCGATATCATCCAGGATATCGCCCACAAACCAGGAACGCGCGAGGTCAAGATCATGCTCCTGGGCCGCCCGCAACAGCATCCCCGGTTGTGGCTTACGACACTCACAGCGAATGGCGAGACTTTCAATAACACCTTCGGGATGGTGCGGACAGTGATAGATGCCGTCAACCTGTACACCGAGCTTCGTTAATTCACCTGTTAGATATTCATGCATCAGGTGAAGGTCTGTCTCTGTAAAATATCCACGAGCAATGCCCGCCTGATTTGTAATCACAATCAGGCGAAAACCGCGCTGCTGTAGCGAGCGCAGTTTCGGGCCAATATCGTCATATAAGCGGAGTTGTGCGGGACGTGACGGGTAGTGTTCGGCGTGGACAAGGGTCCCGTCGCGGTCAAGAAAAAGTGCAGGGTGACTCATCGTTGCCACTCATCCTGCCCTGTGCCTTGCCAGCGTGTTTGGCGTTCGCTGTGAAGCGGGGATGGCTCACCCGTGGCGGCAAGTTGCGTTTCTGTAATATCACAAAGAATATGGGTTACAATCATGTGTACCTCTTGTACAAGCGCGGTATCGACGAGCGGGACCCGAATTGTCGCGTCGGCAAGGGTTTCCAGGGTGCTTGGCACATCGCCTGTCACGGCCACAACGGTCATTTGACGTTGCTGGGCCGCTTGTGCCGCGCAGAGAATATTTTCAGACTCACCACTTGTACTAAACGCTAACAGCATATCGCCTCGTTGTCCAAACGCCAGCACCTGGCGCGCGAAAATATCCTGGTAGCCATAATCGTTCGCAACGGCGGTGATGATGGCGGTATCTGTTGTCAAAGAGAGAACGGCATAGGGTACGCGTTCACGCTTGAAACGCCCGACCAGTTCAGCCGCGAAGTGCTGAGACTCGGCGGCACTTCCGCCATTGCCCGCGACCAGCACCTTGTGCCCACTTCGTAACGTCTCCACGAGCAGCACCGCGACCTCGGTAAACGCGTTCGCATGGAGCGCGAGCTGACGCAGTGCGACATCGAGCAGGGTGCGTCTATCGCTAAGGGCGTGGACAATGATGTCGTGGTACGCTTCGCTGGGCGACGCTGCCGTAAAAGAGGGAGCAAAAACAGTCTGCACGTTCTGCTCTTGACTAGATATATGCATGTATCTCTTCTCTAATGTATAAACGGACAGATTTTCCAGCAAGCACCGATTGTCGCCATAGAGCAATGGGTGGCACACCTGTGGAAAAGTTTAAGAAGTTTTTCCTTATCACTTTTAATAGTAACCGAGGTTGCCCGCATAATACAAGTCAGCAATAAAAGTATTAAGTCTGCTCTAACATCATCCTAATCTTTCTCAGCAGAGCTGATATATGGTATGACTTCCAGCCTAGTGTTGAGACCAATAGGCTGTACAATACGTACTAGAAAGTGATGTTACGTGGAAGGTGGGCGAAAAACAGAGAAACACGACACCTATCCATCCCTGGAGAGTCTACATGCGAACGATATTGATTTTGAATCCAACCTCTGGCTCCTCTTCTTTGGCCCCGCAGGACGGGCAAGAGGAGACTGTTGAGCAACATGAAGAGGCTATCCTTACAGGTTTACGCGCGCACGGAATAGAGCCAGAGGTCTGGTATACAACGCCCGACGACCCTGGTAGTGGCCTGGCGAAAAAAGCAGCATCCGAAGGTGCGGAGGTCATCATAGCGGCAGGAGGCGATGGCACGATTCACGCGGTTGCAAGTGGACTCATTGGCACAACAAGCACACTGGGCATTATCGCAATGGGAACAATGAACAATCTTGCCCATAGCTTGAGTATTCCCGATAGTGTAGAGGGCGCGTGTGCTATTATTGCTAATGGCGAAACAAAGAAAATAGATATCGGCAATATCAACAATCACGTCTTTCTTGAGGTCGCCGGCATTGGCCTGGAAGCGGTACTCTTTCCAGCCGCCGAGGAGATTAAGAGCAAGGGTATAGTGTCTACTATTCGCGGCGCGCTGGTCGGCTTGATTTCACTCTTTTCTTTTAAACCAGCCAGCGTCAAGGTCTCGTTTGACGGCCATAGAAGCCGCGCCTATAGAGTTTTGCAAGTCACGGTATGCAATTCGCCCTATTATGGGGTGCATCTGCAAGTTGCCCCCGGCACATTGATGGACGATGGCTTATTGGATGTAGTGATTTATAAAAATTTTAGCAAGCTTGAATTTGTGCGACACGGCATCTCAATTACGCAGGGAAAACGCATCCTGGAGCCAAAGATCACACGACGCAAGGTCAAAACGATGCGTATCACAGCCGATTATCCGGTGGCGATCCATGCCGATGGGGTCGCGCATGGTCACACACCCGCGCTCATTTCTATAACACCGGGGGCGTTAAGTGTTCGTGTACCGCTGCAAGTTGTCGAGGGGCCAAACGTAGTAGACGGTGCAAAGAAACGCCGACTGCGTACCATTCGTACAAAAAAACGTGAAGAGACACTCGCAAATACACCATCTACCGAAGAGAAAGGGACAGCCAATGTCAACTAACCCCCGCGATTCCTCACCAGCACCGGACGCCACAGAGCCGGTAGAGGATATGCTTTTACCACAGGTAAATCTCCCTGAGATCGCAATCGAGGCCCAACGTTTTGCCGCCGAGACATCATATTCTGGACGCAAAGCCGTCTCGCGCGGCACGATGTTTCTCGCCTTCTATCTCTGGCTCCTATCAGGGGCGGGTATTCTTTCGTGGATTGCTCAACGCACCCAGTTCTTCCCCGGCGACATGTCGATCACCGCGAATTTGCAAAAGCAAAAGAATCCAGTGTTTCGCGGCTTCTTGTACTGGGTGTCGGAGGTTGGCTTCTGGCAATGGTCTGTGCCACAGACGATAGGCGTGGCCGGCGTATTCTGGGCCTTGCGTTTCCGCTTGGAAGCCTTGTTTATTCTGCTCACAACATCGTCCAATATTCTCAATGCGATTGTGAAACGTGTCATCAAACGTCCGCGTCCCGATAAAGAGTTGGTATCCGTTGTGCGTGTTCTCAACGAGCCGAGCTTTCCCAGTGGACATGTTATGCACTATACCAATTTTTATGGCTTGCTGATCTACCTACTTGCGACGAACTGGAAACCAGGCAAACTGCGAAATGCACTTATCGGAGTATGTACGGGCATGATTGCCACCATTGGCCCCTCACGCATCTATCTGGGCGCACACTGGCCGAGCGACGTGATGGCCGGCTATCTCTACGGCGGCCTGTGGTTCGGCGGCATCATCACGCTGTACCTACGCGTGAAGGCGTCGCTTCATCCCCCGAAGGGAACACAGATGTTTGTACCTGAAGAGATCGCAAAGCCCCTTCAACAGCCGGGCGACGAACAAGACGCGTAATATAACTTATCTTTAGACACAAACATAGCACGACACGTACATGTCGTGCTATGTTTGTGTCTAAAGGAGCTTGTTACCCTATATTAGCAAGCGATTCCGTAGCGGGTTCAAGTGCAACAGCAACCTCTTCCTCGCTTGGCTTATAAGCGTACTGGTCGGCACGGCCTGCGGGTAAGAGGAACATTGCGGCAAGGCCAAGCAAAGCCATGACAAAGAGCAGACCATACACCCAGAACAGACTTTGTGAAAGCGCGTTTTGAAGCTGCGCCAAAAATGCGAGCGGCAACGAGGCTCGTAGTTCGGGCGTAAGCAGCACATTCGCGGGGGCGATGTTCTTAGGTAAACGACTGGCAGCCTCGGCAAATTGCGCGTAAATAGGCGCGAACCGTGCGGCCATCTGCGCGTTAAGGATGGTTCCCATGATTGCGACGCCAACGGTTCCACCCATCGTGCGGAAGAACTGCGTGGTCGCGGTTGCGACACCACGCAAGTTCCACGGCACAGCGTTCTGGACGGAGAGAATGAAGACGGAGCTGGCAAAACCGAGTCCGGTTCCAACTAAGACCATCGCAATAACAATGAAGGCCAGGCTTGTTTGAGCGTTGAAAAGTGTCATCATGGCGACACCTGCGACGGCGGCCAACATACCGAACAGGGCAGTGACGCGATAGCCATAGCGAATAACAATCTTGCCACTAATGGTTGCCGCGATAGGCCATGCGAGGAGCAGAGGCCCAAGCGTAATACCAGCACTGGTTGCGCTCCCTCCTTTGACCCCCTGCACAAACAATGGCACATATGAGGTGACACCGAACATCAGCACACCAAGTACGACACCGCCGATACTCGATATCGTAATAATGCGGTTCTGAAACAGCACAAGCGGCAAGATTGGCTCCTCTGCGCGTTGCTCTGTACGAACAAACAACACAAACAGCACAGCGGCGGCAACGAAGAGGCCAATACTCTGCACCGAGGTCCACGCCCACGTTGTGCCGCCTTGCAGCAACGCGAACAGTAGCGCAACGATGCTGCCTGTAAGCGTCGCGGTTCCCAGATAATCAAGATGATGTTTTTTGCGTTCAACCGTCTCTTTCAGGAAAACGAGCAACAGCACCATTGAAACGAGTCCAAAGGGAAGGTTGATGAAAAAGACCCAACGCCATGAAAAGTGATCGACAATTAGGCCACCGACGAATGGGCCGACGACGCTTGATAGACCCCACACGCCACTAAACAGCCCTTGCACCTTCGCTCGTTCTTCTAGCGCGAAGATATCGCCGATGATGGTTAGCACGATTGGGAGAACAGCACCCGCACCCAGCCCTTGAATGGCGCGAAAGATGATGAGTTGCTCCATCGACTGCGCCGCACCGGAAGCCGCTGAACCGATGAGAAAGAGCGTTGTGCCAAAAAGAAAGAGCGGTTTGCGTCCATAGAGGTCCGCGAGCTTGCCGTAGATCGGAACCGTTGTGGTAGAGGTCAACAGGTAGATCGAAAACACCCAGGAATAGAGTGTAATGCCTCCCAGCTTTCCTACAATGCTTGGCATAGCCGTCCCGACAATCGTGGTGTCGAGTGCCGCGAGCGACATGCCGAGCATTAATCCTATTGTGATAATAATTTTCGCTTGTTTGGTCATCCCTGTTACCCTTTATATGATTGTTTCTTCGTATATTTTGTGTATTGTCTGGGGAAATAGGACATGGGTGGCACTCTTTTGGTTGAGTACCACCCATGTCTATTCAGTGCAATGCTTACACTTCGACCTGAACACCTTTCCAGAAGGCGACATGATCTTTGATCTGCTTGGCGGCATCCTTTGGAGCAGGATAGTACCACGCAGCGTCTTTGTTCTCTTGCCCATTAACCTCGATGCTGTAATAGCTGGCGAGACCCTTCCAGGGGCATGTCGAATGTGTGCTGGTCTCTTTGAAGTATTCGCGCTTGATCGACTCCGCCGGGAAGTACTGATTGCCCTCGACAACTTCGGTCTTATCGCTTTCGGCGAGTACGACGCCGTTCCATGTTGCTTTTGCCATAAGATTGCTCCTTTGTGCTAGTGTTACGCTTACATGTCGATAGACACGCTGCTCTTTAACGATACAACATAAAAACGGGTCTGTCTATGGTAGACGCGAATTACCATGAAAACGTATACACGCCGAACACAAAAAAAGCAGGGTCGCCACAAAGGACGACCCCAATTTTTCGTTGGCATAGCCAGCATATTAGCGTTGTTTTTTAACAACTACTGTGTGGGCTATTCTATCGCCGAGGCGCTGCTTACGTGGCGAATTCCAGATAAAGATTGCGCCTACAAGATAGGCGACAAGTCCATCAACGATACGGAGCAGGTTGCGGATAATAGAGTCTCCCCAACCAATAGGTGCGCCATCCTCTTTTACAACGCGCAAACCAAGTGCGAGTTTCCCAACAGTTGCACCCATCGTACCCTCCATCACAATGGTGTAGACGATGTACAACGCGCCGAAAACACTCCCGGATACAGTTGTAGCCGTGGCTGCATCATGGCTGCCACCCGCTACTACTACGTTGATGATACCAGCAACGATACCAACGATAATTGCATCAATGAGAACTGCGAGGAAGCGTGATCCAACACCAACATACTGCATCGCTGGTGCATACCCCATTTGATTTGGCACTTGTGCTTGCATACGAAAACCTCCTAAAGGTAAGACACTAAAAAAGTGGCTAAGATTAGCCCATCCAATGATAAGCCACGATTGTGTTTATTGTCAACCGTACTTATTGGCTATTGCTCTAATTATTCGCAACTATTCCGAAGCGCATGGTTAATACGCCTTCATCCACGTAAGCTCTAAACAGAACGGTTCAGCTTGTTTATTCGCAATAATCAGTCCAAATGAGCTGATACGCTCCAGGTCAAGTGGCGGTGAGTTTGGGGGCGTCTTGCCACGCCGTGTAGCGACAAAAGCATGAAAGGGTAACTGTACGGTTGTCCATACGCCAGCCTGGGCGTCAAAACTCGCCTGATAGCGTAACCCGTTCACGCCGCTATCGTTTCTGATATTCAAGCTATAACGTTTCCCGTCACCTTTGAAACGCAGCTCAATACCAACGAAATTGTGCAGATCATAGGTAGACGGGCGCGAACGTACCGCCGCGAAACCGCCGTTATTGTCAAGCGAGACCGCACCTACGAAAAAGGCCGTGCGCTGCTCTGTACCCTGTAGCTGGCTCCCCGACACACCGCCCATCACTGTGTCATCATGGGCGTACCATTGCGCGATAGTCTCAGGGTTGCTGAAATCGAAAAGCGTTTGTTCTCCTTGTGTAGGGATTGTCATTTCTGCTCCGTTTCTATTTTATCAACGTTACTACTGTATTCCATCGAAACGTTTGATCTCGCCACCACTTGCGACAAACGCGCCGGGGCCACAAAACCAGCCCTCATGCGCCGTGAGAACGTGAAACGCGTTGGCCTCACCATCGCCCCAGAAGAGGTCGAGCGTCACCCCCACGAGTTCTTCCACTGGCAGAGTAAGCATTAGCGTGTCCAGCAGCATTGTTGTCTCTGGTCCAACTTCGCCAATGATGTTTCCCGACGCGAGTACATCGCCGGAGTGTTCGGGGTGTGGAATGGCAATCATGGCCGTCTCGTCAGCGGTTGCAAGAAGTGTGTAACGCTGTGCCGCCTCCGCATCGACGCCAATCACGACGGATGCAGAGATGCGCGACCAACGCCAAAAGACATTCAAAGGAACCGCTTCACGCTGCTCGTTTAGTGCGTGAATGGGAAATTGTAGTTCTGTTCCAGGCGGAAAAATAGTGTGCGGCTGTGAGGTTGCCACCAGTAGTTTCCGTGATGCCGCCTGTAACGCGCCATACGTTGCCTTTGGTTCACGCTCGACATCCACCAGCCCACCACCGGCCCAGCCCCACCAATCCACAAAAAAGTGCCAGCGATAGGCGTAGAAGGGGTCACCCCGATGGATACGGAACCATTCCGTCTGATATTTCGCGAGAAAACTCCCGTAGAACTCTGTCGCCTGTTGCCACGCTTTGCGCGTCGTGTAGCGTTCCGGCAGGCCCGTGAAGTTCATCGTTGAGGGGCCAAACGAGAGCCG
>Ga0123338_10002185_pt1 | contig 18355 bp, 10 predicted proteins | sample grotaG_FD_89793 | JGI IMG/M metagenome (GOLD analysis project Ga0123338, IMG submission 89793) | Glacier valley bacterial and archeal communities from Borup Fiord, Nunavut, Canada, to study Microbial Dark Matter (Phase II) -... | ecosystem: Environmental > Aquatic > Freshwater > Ice > Glacier ...
CACCATCAAGTGAGCGTGGGTCGGCATCAGGTACTTCTTCGTATCGGCCCGGCTGCCCTCCGCCCTCACCTGAATCATCGGCTGCCGCTTCTCATCGGGGCTATCCACCACGACCAATTGCGACATGCCGGTGACTTCATCTACCTGCTCGGCCATGGTGACGCTTTCCACCAGATCCTTGAAGTGAATAATGCCTGAGGTTTCCGTCAGAATCGAGAACGTATACGGGTCCCACTCGAGCAGCACCTGATTGGTCTTCACGGCGTCGCCGTCTTTGACAAGGATCTTCGCGCCGTAAACAACCGGGTAGCGTTCCTTTTCGCGGTTCTTTTCATCATGAACCGCGATGATGCCCGCGCGGTTCATGGCGATCAGTTCGCCCTTTTCATTCTTGACGGATTGCAGCCCGATATAGTGCGCAAAGCCCTCAGACTTCGCGTCCTGCGTGGACTGCTCCGAAACCCGTGTCGCCGTACCGCCGATGTGGAAGGTACGCATGGTGAGCTGCGTGCCCGGCTCGCCGATGGATTGCGCGGAGATGATGCCAACTGCTTCACCGCGCTCCACCAGACGGCCCGTCGCCAAGTTGCGCCCGTAGCAAAGCACGCAAACACCGCGCTTCGATTCGCAGGTCAACACGGAGCGGATCTTTACGCGATCCGAACCGGAAGCCTGAATGCGGCTCGCAAGCGCTTCCGTGATTTCCTCGTTCACGCCGACAATGACGTTGCCTTCGAAATCAAGCTGATCTTCCTGCGCCACGCGGCCTACAATACGGTCGCGCAACGGTTCAATGATCTCGCCCGATTCGATGATCGGCTCCACGTAAATGCCTTCGGTGGTGCCGCAATCGCTTTCGCTGACGATGACGTCTTGCGCGACATCGCACAAGCGGCGGGTCAGGTAACCGGAATCGGCCGTTTTAAGCGCCGTATCAGCCAGACCCTTACGGGCGCCGTGCGTGGAAATGAAGTACTGCAGCACGTTCAACCCTTCGCGGAAGTTGGCCGTGATCGGGGTCTCAATGATCTCGCCGGAGGGCTTGGCCATCAGACCACGCATACCGGAAAGCTGGCGGATCTGCTGTTTCGATCCGCGGGCGCCGGAATCGGCCATGATGTAAATCGGATTCAGGTAACGGCCGGTGCGGTCGTCCTCTTCCATGGCGGAGAACATTTCATCTGAAACGCGTTCGGTGACCTTGCTCCAGATTTCGATGATCTTGTTGTAGCGCTCGCCAGTGGTGATAGCGCCGTCCTGATACTGCGATTCGACGGCGATCACTTCCTTCTCAGCGTCTGCAACCAGTTGAGGTTTCGACGCGGGCACAACCATGTCGTCGATGCCGATGGAAATACCGGCGCGCGTTGCGTAAAGGAAGCCCAGGTTCTTAATCTGATCCAGCATGCCGACGGTCACATGCAAACCGAATTTCAGGTAGCAATAGTGAACCAGCTGCGCCAGACCCTTTTTCTTAAGCAGGCCGTTAATGAACGGCATGTCTTCTGGAAGATTGTCATTCAGAATCACGCGGCCAACGGTCGTGTCCATGTACTGCTTGACATATTCGGAAGGCTCGGTGTGAACCACGTTTTGCGAATCGAACGCCTTAGTGAGATCGATGACCTTGCCGGTGTAGCGCAGCTTGATCATGGTGAGCGTTTCCACCTCGCCCATTTCGAGGGCGATCAGAACGTCATCGGTCGAGGCAAAAGTACGGCCTTCACCGCGTGAACCAGGGCGCACTTTGGTTAGGTAATAACAGCCCAGCACCATGTCCTGCGTCGGGATCGCGATCGGGCCGCCATGCGCGGGAGACAGGATGTTGTTCGACGCTAGCATCAGCGTCGATGCTTCGATTTGCGCTTCGGGCGACAGCGGAATGTGAACGGCCATCTGATCGCCGTCGAAATCCGCATTGAATGCGGTACAGACCAGCGGGTGAACCTTAATGGCTTTCCCTTCGACAAGCACTGGTTCAAACGCCTGAATGCCTAAACGGTGCAAAGTGGGAGCGCGGTTCAACAGGATGGGATGGTCTTTAATGACCTCTTCCAGAATGTCCCAAACCACAGGGTCCTGCTGTTCCACCAACTCTTTAGCCTGCTTGATGGTGGTGCAATGTCCACGCTGCTCCAGCCGATGATAGATGAACGGCTTGAAGAGCTCGAGCGCCATCTTCTTCGGCAAGCCGCACTGGTGCAGCTTCAGTTCAGGTCCCACCACGATGACCGAACGGCCCGAGTAATCAACACGCTTACCGAGCAAGTTCTGCCGGAAGCGGCCCTGCTTGCCCTTCAACGTATCGGAGAGCGATTTCAGCGGACGATTGTTTGCTCCACGAAGCACGCGGCCACGCCGGCCGTTATCGAACAACGCATCGACAGCTTCCTGCAGCATGCGCTTTTCATTGCGGACAATCACGTCCGGCGCGTGCAGTTCCATCAGCTTCTTCAACCGGTTGTTGCGGTTGATCACGCGGCGGTACAAGTCATTCAAATCGCTGGTCGCGAACCGGCCGCCATCGAGCGGCACCAAGGGACGCAGTTCCGGCGGAATCACGGGGATGACATCTAGAATCATCCACTCCGGCTTGTTGCCGGATTTCCGGAAGCTCTCCACCACGCGCAGGCGCTTAGCGAACTTCAGCTTTTTCTGCTGCGAAGTTTCCGTCTTCATCGCTTCCCGGATGTATTCGGAAAGGTGCTCCACGTCCACTTTCTTGAGCAGCTCTTTGATGCCTTCGGCGCCCATCATGGCGACGAATTTGCCCGGATGTTCCGTATCGAGCGCGCGTTTGCGCTCATCAGAAATCACTTCGCCCATGGAAAGTTCCGGCACTTCACCGGCGTCCACAATCACGAACGCTTCAAAGTAAAGCACGCGCTCCAGTTCACGAAGCGTAATGTCCAGCAAATGGCCAATGCGCGAAGGCAGGCCCTTGAAGAACCAAACGTGTGAACACGGGCTAGCCAGTTCGATATGGCCCAGGCGCTCGCGGCGCACACGCGCGAGCGTCACTTCCACGCCGCACTTGTCGCAAATCACGCCGCGGTGCTTCATCCGCTTGTACTTGCCGCACAAGCATTCCCAATCGGTTACCGGTCCGAAAATACGCGCACAGAACAGCCCGTCGCGTTCGGGTTTGAAGGTGCGGTAATTGATGGTCTCCGGCTTGGTAACTTCGCCATGGGACCAGGATCGAATCTTTTCAGGGGATGCGAGCGAAATTCGAATACTGTCGAAATCCGCAATGATGTTGCCTCGATCGTACGGTGAGGATCTCATAAAAATTTATCGTCTCTCCAGAACGCCAAATAAACGGTTTAGAAACTTGAGAAGGCGCGGTTTTGAAGCACTGCGCACACGCCTTCCCCGGACAATGGGTTGCTTGCTTTAGTCGGCCGCGAGCGCCGTATCGGCGGGAATCTCACGGACCTTCTTCATCAGTTCCACATCGAGACACAGCGATTGCAATTCGCGGATCAACACGTTAAAGGATTCCGGCACGCCCGGTTCAATGGCGGCTTCACCCTTCACAATGGCCTCGTAAATCTTCGCGCGGCCATACACGTCATCTGATTTCGCGGTCAGCAATTCCTGCAGAATATAAGCGGCGCCATATGCTTCAAGCGCCCAGACTTCCATCTCGCCGAAACGCTGTCCGCCGAACTGCGCCTTGCCGCCCAGCGGCTGCTGCGTGATCAGCGAGTAGGGTCCAATGGACCGTGCGTGGATCTTGTCGTCCACCAGGTGCGACAACTTCAGCATGTAAATGTAGCCCACGGTAACCGGCTGTTCGAATTCCTGGCCGGTCATGCCGTCGAAGAGCACCGTCTTACCGGAAGTGTTGAGACCGGCAAGCGTAAGCTGCTTCTTGATTTCCACTTCCGTCGCTCCATCGAACACAGGAGTCGCGAAGTGTACACCGAGCGCCTGCGCGGCCCAGCCCAGATGTGTTTCCAGAATCTGCCCGACGTTCATACGGCTGGGAACGCCAAGCGGGTTCAGAACAATCTCAACCGGCGTGCCGTTCGGAAGATACGGCATATCTTCTTCTGGCAGAATGCGCGCCACCACACCCTTGTTCCCATGGCGGCCGGCCATCTTATCGCCCACGGAAAGCTTGCGCTTCATGGCGATATAAACCTTAACCAGCTTGATCACGCCGGGGGGCAATTCATCGCCCTTGCGGAGTTTCGCGATCTTCTCATCCGTGATTTTTTCGAGCACGGCAATCTGGCGCGACGTCATCTCTTCGATGTCGTCAATCTGTTCGTTGACCCGCACGTCCTTGTCTTTCAGGCGCATGCGTTTCAGATCGCGGGCGCGGACCTTTTCAATCAGGTCGCGCGTAATGGCGGTCCCCTTCGAGAGCAACTTCTTGTTGGTCTTCTCGTCATGCAGATCGGCCTGCAATTCTTTATCTTCGAGAAGGTGCGAAAGGCGCTTAGAACGCTCATCCGTCAGGATGCGAATTTCGTCCTGCAAATTGCGCTGGAGCCGGGCAATTTCCTGCTCTTCGATTGCTTTGGCACGCTCGTCTTTCTCCTGGCCTTTGCGGGAGAAGATCTTGCAATCCACCACCGTGCCTTCAATGCCGGGAGGGCAATAAAGCGACGCGTCTTTCACGTCGCCGGCTTTTTCACCGAAGATCGCGCGAAGCAGCTTCTCTTCCGGGGTCAACTGAGTCTCGCCCTTCGGCGTTACTTTACCCACCAGAATGTCGCCCGGCTTCACCGTGGCACCACTCCGTATCACACCGGAATCGTCCAGGTTGCGTAGGAACGCATCCGCAATGTTCGGAATGTCGCGAGTGATTTCCTCGGGTCCTAATTTGGTGTCGCGGGATTCCACTTCGAATTCTTCAATGTGGATCGAGGTGTAGTAATCTTCCTTCACCAGTTTTTCACTGATCAGGATCGCGTCTTCGAAGTTATAACCGCGCCATGGCATGAACGCCACCAGCACGTTGCGCCCAAGCGCGAGTTCGCCGAAATCCGTGCAAGGCCCATCAGCCAGAACATCGCCCTTCACCACCCGGTGGCCCTGACGGACAATCGGCTTCTGGTTGATGCAAGTGTTCTGATTGGAGCGCTTGAACTTGGTCAGCGTGTAAATATCCGCGCCCACTTCACGCGAAAGCTGCCCCTGATGCGGCGCGCCTTCCACGCGAACAATGATGCGTTCGGAATCGACGGAATCCACAATGCCGGAGCGCTTGCAAAGCACCACCGCACCGGAATCTCGGGCCGTCACTTTTTCCATGCCGGTGCCCACATAAGGCGCATCGGCGCGCAGCAGCGGAACAGCCTGCCGTTGCATGTTCGATCCCATCAGCGCGCGGTTCGCATCATCGTTCTCAAGGAACGGAATCAGCGACGCGGCCACCGACACCAGCTGTTTCGGGCTGACATCGATGTACTCAATCTCATCGCGACTCTTCAGAACGAAGTTGCCGGCCTGACGGGCATTCGCAAGTTCAGGAACGATGCGTCCCTTCTCATCCAACTGCACGTTCGCCTGGGCGACGATGTATTTGTCTTCTTCCCAAGCCGAAAGGTATTCGCAGTGGGCTTCATACTCAGCCGCCTGCTTGCCCTTGATTTCGCCGTTGGCTTTTTCAATTTCGGCGCGGCGCATCACGTCGCCAACCTTATAGGCCGTGTCGCCCGGGTTCAGGATTTTGATTTCATCCGCAACCACACCCTTCACCACCTTGCGATAGGGCGATTCGATGAAGCCATACTCATTGATCTGCGCGAAGCAGGAAAGCGACGAAATCAGCCCGATGTTCGGACCTTCCGGCGTTTCAATCGGGCAGATACGGCCGTAGTGCGTCGGATGTACGTCGCGGACTTCAAAGCCGGCGCGTTCACGTGAAAGACCTCCAGGTCCAAGAGCCGAAAGACGCCGTTTGTGCGTGATTTCGGAGAGCGGATTGGTTTGATCCATGAACTGGGAAAGCTGGCTGGAGCCGAAGAACTCGCGGATGGCCGCCATAACAGGCTTCGCATTCACAAGATCGTGCGGCATGGCGGTCGACATCTCCTGGTAGACCGACATCTTTTCCTTAATCGCGCGCTCCATACGGACCAGCCCGATACGGAACTGATTCTCAAGAAGCTCGCCCACCGCGCGAACGCGGCGATTGCCCAAGTGATCGATATCATCCACCGCGCCCAGACCCCTGCGGAGCTTTAGCAGGTACTTGATCGTGGCAAGAAAATCGTCTGGCGTCAGCGTGCGGTTATCAAGCGCGGTCGCATCGGCCTTATCGAACAGCTTGATGTTGAACTTCATCCGGCCCACGCGCGAAAAATCGTACTTGCGGTGGTCGAAGAACATGCCCTGGAACAACTGTGTCGCCGTGTCTACCGTGGGCGGATCGCCTGGGCGAAGCTTGCGGTAAATCTCGATCAAAGCGTCTTTTTCGCTCTTGACCGGATCTTTCTTGATTGTGGCCGAAATTACCGTGCCCACTTCGTCGCGCTCTGGAAAGAAAATGTCGAAGCTCTCAAGCCCGGAATTAGTGAGCTTATTCAGAACGGTAGTGGTCAGTTCGGCGTTGGCGTCCACCAGCACTTCGCCGGTTTCCATGTCCACCACGTCGGAGGCCATAAAAGCGCCTTCCAGATCGTTCGGCGCCACTTCCACCTGCTCAATCTTGTGCTTGTGAATCTCCTTCATTAAGGAGGAGCTCACCTTCTTGCCCTGGCCCACCACGGTCTCGCCGGCCGCATTGGTGATGGCGTGCGAAAGCTTCATGCCGGTCAGTGCATCGTCCACTGTCCAGTAAAGCTTGCTTTCACGAGGCGAAATCTTGCTCACCTTATAGAACGCGCGCAAAATCTGCTCGTCCGTCTTCAGGCCCAGCGCCCGGAGAAATACAGAGCCGTAGAACTTACGCTTGCGATCGATCCGGACATACAGCAGGTTTTTCAGGTCATATTCGAACTCAACCCAACTGCCGCGGTACGGAATGATCTTGCCCAGGAAGTAACCCTGCGCCGGAATGCGTTCAAAAAAGACGCCCGGCGAACGGTGCAACTGGCTCACAATCACGCGCTCGGTACCGTTGATGATGAAGGTACCGTTTTCGGTCATCAACGGAATTTCACCGTAGAAGACCTCTTGTTCCTTAATATCCCGAACGCTTTTCACGCCCGTGTCGGGATCTTTCGAATACACGGTCAACCGGATAGTGACCTTTAACGGCGCGGCATACGTCATACCGCGCGCTTGGCACTCCACCATGTCGTACTTCAGTTGAAGCCCAACCGGGTCGCCGCACTTATTGCAAAACGTCACTACGTTCTTATTGAATGTGCCGCAGTGGTGGCACAACACATCGCCGGGGTGAAACGGATCGGTCTTAATCGTCTGGCCGCAAGCGGGGTTCCGGCAAGTGGACCGTAAATGGTGCAGACCCTTCAAGTTGCCGCACTTGCATTCCCAGTTGCCGATTGAATAATCAACAAATTCCAGTTGGCTCACGCCGCGGAAATCACTGATCGGAAAAACAGAATTGAATACTGTTTGCAGCCCAACATCCTCGCGTTCGTTGGGGAGAAGGTCCATTTGCAGGAAGCGCTGATAAGAGTTCTTCTGCACCTCTATCAGGTTAGGGATCGGGATAGAGGTTTTGATTTTAGAAAAATCGACCCGCTCGGGGGTCAGACCATTCGCTTGAAAATTCATAAGTAAAAACTCCTGAGGGCAAAACGGCCAAGAAGGCTTTACAACAAAAAAATTGACGGACCTTCGGGAAGCATTCTCCAAAGGCCCGCCAGAGACGGGGATAATAACAGGAATTGGCGGGGATACGATGCGGTTTTGGAGCAAGACTGCTGAGACGGAGATATGCTGAACGAATTTTTGCGCGAGCGAAACTTGCGCTCAGATTCGAAGGGGCTGCAATTTGAATACAGGGATTCTAAATACACAGTCACCAGTCCGGACGCCACCCGGAAAAACCAATTCCAACTCAGAGTCTAACAGAGCCGTCACCAACTCGTCAAACAGACGTGATCTGGCAACAGATTGCTTTTTCTCAAAAACAAACCCAAAACCACATTTGCTCCAACAACGGAGGGCTTTATCGGGCAGATATACCGCCGCCCAATCGAGTCGCTCCGGCCAAGGCCGGAGCAAATGCAAAATTTGAAACTACTTGACTTCGACGGTGGCGCCGGCGTCGACGAACTTCTTCTTGATCGTCTCAGCTTCTTCCTTGCTCACGCCTTCCTTCACCGGCTTCGGCGCGCCATCCACCAGATCCTTGGCTTCTTTCAGGCCCAGGCTGGTCACTTCACGAACTGCCTTGATAACGTTGATCTTGTTCGCGCCAGCAGCCGTCAGAACAACCGTAAACTCGGTCTTCTCTTCCGCTGCCGGGGCTGCCGCTGCCGCACCGCCGCCTGCCGAAGCTGCCGGGGCCGCTGCTGCCGCTGAGACGCCAAACGCCTCTTCCATTTCCTTCACCAGCTGCGCTGCTTCAAGCAGGGTGAGGGTCTTAATCTGTTCGAGAATTGCTTTTGTATCCGCCATGGCTTGATTCCTTCAATCTTCCTGTTCTGATCTCTTCTGCGCTTGCTTATGCCTGAAACTTGTTTTCTTTCACGGCCTGATCGACGACAATCGCCAGACTCCGGCCAACTGCATTCAACGTACCCGCAAGACGCTGCGCGGGAGCATTAAGCAGGAACATCAACTTTGCGTAAATTTCTTCCTTCGAGGGCAGGTTGGCAAGATCGTTGATCACCTTTACATCAATCACGCGGCCCTGAACAATCCCAGCCTTGAACGTAAAAACCGGATTGATCTTCGCATAAGCAGTCAGCGCTTTCGCTAGAGCAACCGGATCGTCAAACGTATAAGCGATGGAGGTCATTCCGCGGAGGCCCTTCATCACCTGCTCTGCCGGAGTACCCTCGCTCGCCAACTCCGCAAGATTGTTTTTTACCACGCGGTACTTCGATCCCGAATCGCGAACCGCTTTCCGCAAATCGTTGTCCTGCGAAACTTTGATCTTCTCGTAACCGGTCACAAACAGATTTTCCGCTTTCGCGAATTCCAGCTTGAGCGCAGCCAGGTCTTTCTCTTTATCAGATTTTTTCTTCATGACTGAAATTCCTTACTGGCTCTGCTTCGCTTCCACAACTTCCAGCGCAATGCCTGGGCTCATCGTCGAGCACATGGTCGCGCTTTTCACATACTTGCCCTTCGCAGCCGCCGGCTTCGCCTTCAGAACCGCCTGAATCAAAGTGGACGCGTTTTCTACCAGTTTCTCTGGCGCAAAGCTCAGCTTCCCCACCGGAGCATGAATAATCCCCGTCTTATCGACGCGAAATTCCACCTTGCCTGCCTTAATTTCCCTAATCGCTTTGGCCACATCCACCGTTACCGTACCGGTCTTAGGATTCGGCATCAGTCCGCGCGGGCCGAGTACTTTGCCCAACTTACCGACCGAACGCATCATGTCAGGGGTCGCGATCATGGCATCGTAATCCACCCAGCCTTCCGACTGAATCTTATTCACCATCTCTTCGCCGCCGAAATAATCGGCACCGGCTTCCTGCGCTTCGCGAATCTTATCGCCCGACGCAATTACCAGCACTTTCTTATCTTTACCAAGCCCGTTCGGCATCACCACCGTGCCGCGAACCATCTGGTCGGCATGCTTCGGATCCACACCGAGACGTAGGTGAACTTCCACCGTCTCATCGAATTTGGCGAACTTGATCTTCTTGAGGAGGGCTACTGCTTCGGGGAGCTCATACGAACGAGTCTCAACCTGATTGACCGCGGATGTGTATTGTTTACCTGGTTTGCGCATTCATCCTCATTGGTGCGAACGGCCTAGCGCACAAAACGCGCAAGCCTCCCACTGAGCCCTAAATTTGGGAACTCCTCAAGTTAACACGAAAGAAACGGATTGACAACTTCCACGCCCAGGATTTTCTGCCCGTGCGAAAGATCCTCCCTTATAGAACCGCTTCGCCCCGGCTTTTTTCGCCGCAACAGGGCGTCCAATGCGGACTTGCGCGAAGCCTCTACTAGAAACGCGTAAACCACTTAGTTGGTAGCAAGAAAACTTGGGTCCGGGCCGATCGTAGAGTTCATCTCCCATCCAAGCAATGCTCTCTGGTCCTAACGTTAATCGTTCCGAATAAACTCTCTAAACGCGCCACCAGGGTTTTCCTATCGAGAGCTAGCCTCCGCAGCAGGTTGTCTTCAATAGGATTAGCGTAGCCGGTGACCCGTGAGACATCCCGCTGTGCATCGACCCCAACGGAGCGCTACAATCCCCTGATATATGCAGCGCTTCCTGCTTCCGCTCACGCTATTCGCCTCCGCTCTCCCCTGTTTTGGCGGTACCCCTTACCAAAAACCGCCCAAAGAAGTTCTCGACGTCCTCACCGCTAAACCCACTCCCCTCCTCTCCGTCAGCCCCGCGCGCGATTACGTGATCCTGATGCAGGCCGTCAGCTACCCTTCCATCACCGAAGTCTCGCAACCCATGCTCCGCCTCGCCGGTCTGCGCCTCGATCCGAACACCAACGGGCTCCACCTCGCCCCCAACTTCACCTCCTTCGAACTGAAGCGCCTTTCCGACGGCAGCACCATCCCGCTCAAGCTCCCCACTCAAGTCAAACTCGGTGCTCCTTCCTGGTCGCCAGACGGTACGCACTTCGCCTTCACCAACACAACCGACCGCGCAATCGACCTCTGGATTGCCACTACCGCCACCGGTGAAGCACGCAAGGCCCCCGGTATCCAGCTCAATGGCGTGCGCGCCGCCGGTTTCGGGCCACGGGCCGCCGTTGCCAGCGCCGTGGAATGGCTGGGCGATAACAAAACGATACTCATCCGCATGGTTCCCCCGAACCGCGGCGCCGCTCCCCCCGAATCCAATGTCCCCGAAGGTCCCCACGTCCAGGAGAGCTCCGGCCGCGCCGGCCCCGTCCGCACCTATGAGGACATGCTCCAAAATCCGCATGACGAAGATCTGTTCGAATACTACGCCACCGCTCAGCTCGCCACCGTTGACGCCGCGACCCTCAAAGCCACCTCGCTCGGCAAGCCCGCCATCTTCGAAACCGCCCAGGTCTCCCCCGACGGCATTCACCTGATGGTTGCCCGCGTTCACCGCCCCTTCTCCTTCCTTCACCCCGTTTACGATTTTCCCGTCGATATCGAAGTCTGGAACCGCTCGGGCGCAAAAGAATATTCCGTCGCCAGTCTCCCCCTCGCCGACCGCGTTCCCATCGATGGCGTCCGCACCGGCCCGCGCTCCTATCAGTGGCTCCCGAATGAAGATGCCTCCCTGGTCTGGGCCGAAGCAATGGACGGCGGCAATCCCAAAGAAAAGGTCCCTCATCGCGATCGCATCGTCTTGCTCGGTGCTCCCTTCACCGCCCAGCCTAAGGAAGTTTTCGAAACCGAGCAGCGTTTCCGCGGCTTTCAGTCCCTGGAGAAGAACGGCCTCGCCCTGGTCGAAGATTACGAACGCAACAAGCGCTGGGTCCGCACCATTCAGATCGATCTCGCAAAGCCCGGCGATTCCGGCAAGGTCCTGTTCGCCCGTAACCAGCAGGATCGTTACAAAGACGCTGGCACGCCTCTCACAAAAACGCTCCCCAACGGCAAGCGCGTCATCGCGCAACAGGGCGATACCATCCTGCTCTCCGGCTTAGGCGCGTCCCCCGCTGGCGATAAGCCGTTCCTCGACCGCTATAACCTTGCAACCGGCAAGACCGAACGCCTCTTCCAATCCTCAAACGGCTACGAAACCCTGGAAGCCGTTCTCGACAATGCCGGAACGCGCCTCCTGATCATGCGCGAAAGCCCCGTCGATCCGCCCAACTTTTTTCTCCGCACCGGCACAGACCTGAAAGCCCTCACGCACTACACCGACCCCACACCTCAAATCCGTGGCATCAAAAAGCAACTGGTCACCTACAAGCGCGAAGACGGCGTGCCGCTATCCTTCACCTTATATCTGCCCCCGGATTACAAGCCCGGCACCCGCCTGCCCACGTTGATCTGGGCCTACCCCCTCGAATATAACGACGCCAATACCGCCAGCCAGATCTCCGGTTCCACCGAACGCTTCACCACGCTAGCCGGTCACCAGCTCTTCCTGATGCACGGCTACGCAGTCCTCGAAAACGCAGGCATGCCCATCATCGGCGACCCCGAAACGGTCAACAACACTTATCTGCAGCAACTCACCATGGACGCGAAAGCCGCCATCGATAAGGCTGTCGAAATGGGCGTCACCGATCGCGACCGCGTGGGCGTAGGCGGCCACAGCTACGGTGCCTTCATGACCGCCAACCTGCTAGCCCACACGAATCTATTCAACGCCGGCATAGCCGAAAGCGGCGCCTACAACCGCACGCTGACGCCATTCGGTTTCCAGACCGAACGACGCACCTTCTGGGAAGCGCCGGAAGTTTACACCACCATGTCGCCCTTCTGGAGCGCCAACAAAATTAAAACGCCGCTTCTGATGATCCACGGCGAAGCGGACGATAACACCGGCACCTTCCCCATCCAAAGCGAGCGTCTCTATCAGGCCATCCGCGGCAACGGCGGAACCGTTCGCCTGGTGATGCTGCCAAACGAAGCCCACGGCTACCGCGCTCTCGAAACTCATGAGCACGTGCTGTGGGAAGAACTCAACTGGTTCGATAAGTATCTGAAAGGCGCAACTCCAGGCCAAGCCGCAAGTTCACCGACGCTGTAAAACCACGTGGAAGACGTTGCTCAGGATCAGCCGGTTCTCGCTTCCTTGCGAAGCCGCAGCCGCAGCTTCCTTGGGGTTCTGCTGTGGGTCCTGACTGGCCTGGCGCTTCTCTGGGCGGCCAATCTGTGCGCGCAACTTGCCGAACGATGGATTGGCTTCCTGCGCGGTATTCGCACCGCCGCTGGCTTGAGCGCACCCCTCCACGGTCCCGATTACTGGATCATCGCAGGCGCATCGTTTCTACTGCTGCTCATTCTTCTGGTTGCGGTTGCCAGCTATGTTGCGTATCGCGCTGCATGGAACAGAAGGCTGGCCGCAGTCTGGGGAACGAATTCGATTCAGCACCATTCAGCATCAAAGCTTCGTCCTCTCAACAAACAGTTCGCCTATCTTGATCGCCTGTCCAACTCACCCGGATGGCGCGCTTCCCACCTCACCCGCCAAGACGATTCCCGCTCCTCCTATTGCGAACTCTCCGCCGCCATCCTGAAGCAAGTCGAAATCGATATAGCAGCCCGGGCGGTCACCACAGGCTTTATCGTCGGAATGAACAGAAATCCGCTTCTCGACACGCTCACCCTCCTGGCCTCAGCCTTCGAACTGCAACTGCATGTCCTCACCATCCTCGGCAAACGCCCTTCGCTGAAGATCTGGATTGAGTTGCTGAAGCGCACAGGAGCTAGCATCTTCCTGAACACCTATGTCGGCCGCGAAGATGCACTCTACCTGAACCTCACAATCCGAAAAGCTGCGCTCGGCATCGAAATGGCTTCCGATTCCGTTCAGGAGGCAGCCGGAGCGTTGGCCGATGTCGATTGGGACGAAGTTCTCGGCGGGGTCACCGTTCCTGGCCTCTCCGCCGTAACCTCTTTCGCCACCATGAGCATGAGCGTAGGCGCCTTCGGCCTCAGGCACATCGGCACATTCATCGAGGCCACGGCGAACGACCTCCTACAAGGAGTCCTCGCGGCCGGTATCCTCTATTTCCACGGCATGTCCTTAGCCGCCGATTGCCTGGCCGTCGACCCGGAACACCGCGCCAGTGCCCAGATGACCCGCACCATCGCACAATCCATGCTGATCGCCTGCGCTCCCGCCGGCCGCCTCTTGCGCGATCAAGTCCGCCGCATGCGCGCTTTTCTCCGGGGACGCAGGCAATTAGCTTTCACCGCCGCCAAGGACGCCGCCAAGCTGGGCGTCGATAAACTCCGCGACGCCTCTTCTTCCCACTGGGAAAACGTGAAAGGTGCGAGCCGGTTATTTCGTTAATTTCAGGTGCGGACAACCAGCCAAAGGCTCAGCCGATAAGCGCCATCATCTTCGCGCGAACCTCGGCCAGTTCACCCGCCGACACCTTACCTTTCCGCGCAGCTTTCCTTCTGCGCCAATCCACACTCTTGATCTGATCGGCCAGCACGGCGCTGTGGACCGTATCGGCAATAGCAACCTCAAACGCATACCCCTTCCGCTGGGTCGTCATTGGGCAGCAGATCATCAGGCCCGCCAAGCGGTTGTATTTCGGAGGACTCAGCACCAGCGCGGGACGGTGCCCAGCCTGCTCATGTCCCGCTTGAGGAGAAAAGTCTAACCACACCACTTCGCCTGAATCGGGCACGTAGCGTGAGGCTCTCACCAAACCTCTTTACCCACCGGCTTCCCAAAATCAACTTCCTTGTGGCGGGTCTTAGCCGTAATCTGCTTCAGCAGATCGTCCAGAGCGTACACCTTCCGCCGAATAGGTTCAATCACGATGCAGCCATTCTGTTCCCGCACGTCCACGGCCTGATCCAAATCCAGGCGCGTTGCTTGCATCACCGAAGAAGGAATGCGTACCGCCGCGCTGTTCCCCCATTTCTTGACCGTAGCTTTCATGCAAACGCCTCCGTGTCTACTTTGTTTCTACATTGTCCCACGGCGGTTCCCCTCAGTTCTTCACAATCTCCCCCACCTTATGTATCTTCATAATGTTCGTAGTCCCTGCATGCCCCACCGGCTGCCCCGCCACGAAAACCACCGTATCCCCCCGCAGGCACAATCGCTGCTCCATCAGCATCCAATCCATCTGCGCCAGCATCTCGTCTGTCGACCCCACCTCCGGCAAAATCACCGGAATCACTCCATAGCAAACCGATAGCGCACGCGCCGCTTCCGCACTCGGCGTCACCGCATAAATCGGCACCGGCGGCCGGTACCTCGATATCAATTGCGCGCTACGCCCGGTGCGAGTGAACGCCACAATGGCCGCCACCTTCGCCGCCCTAGCCGCATGGTACGCGCTTGTTGCCACCACCTGCGGCACCGTCGGGTCGTTCGTCGGCATCGGCGAATCCTGAAATCCGCGCTTGTTGATCGAGCGCTCTGCCTCACGCGCAATCCCCGCCATATACCGAACCGTCTCCACCGGAAACGCCCCCACGGACGTTTCAGCCGACAGCATCACCGCATCCGTGCCATCGTAAATCGCGTTCGCCACGTCGCTCACTTCCGCCCGCGTCGGCGTCGGCCGCTCAATCATCGATTCCAACATCTGCGTCGCCGTAATTACAAATCTCCCTTCCCGCCGCGCCCGCCGGATAATGCTCTTCTGCATCGGCGGCACGCGCTCCAGCGACGTTTCCACCCCCAAATCCCCCCGCGCCACCATCACCCCATCCGCCGATTCCAATATGCTCTGAAGATTCTCGTAAGCTTCCGGCTTTTCAATCTTCGCGATGATCGGCACCCGCGCCGTGCTCTCGCCCATCAGCGAACGCAGGTGCCGCACATCGTCAGCGGTACGCACGAAGCTCTGCGCCACCATATCCACGCCCGCCGCCAAACCAGCCGCTAGATTCTTCTCATCGGCAGCGGTCACAGAAGGCGCACTCACCTGCACGCCGGGCAGATTGATGCCCTTCCGGTCGCCAATCGCGCCGCCCACCACCACTTCAAACTCCACCGCCACGCCATCTGACCGGATCGCCCGCAATTCCACCGCGCCATCCGCCAGCAAAACGCGATTTCCCACCTTCACATCGCGCGCCAGATCTGGGTACCCAGTCGAAGCCATTTCGCAACTGCCCATCACAGGCTCAGTCGTAATCACGAACCGCGCCCCGGTCTGCAACTGGCAGCTCCCGCCCGCAAATTTCCCCAGCCGGATCTTCGGCCCCTGCAGGTCCAGCAGTATCCCGATATGCCGCCCCGCTTCCGCCGCAGCCGCCCGCACCGCGACAATCCTCCGCGCATGGTCGGGCCACTCTCCATGCGACGCATTCAGCCGGAATACATCCACCCCGGCGGCAATCAGATCCCGAAGTTTCTCGGGCGCGTCCGAAGCTGGCCCTAATGTGGCAACAATTTTGGTGTTGGGCATAAGGCCGTTTGTTAATATGCCTATTCTCACCCATGAGTCTCTTTCAGGTCATCATTTACGGCATCGTGCAGGGCTTAGCCGAATTCCTGCCCATCAGCAGTTCCGCTCATCTTGAGGTTCTGCCCCGCATTATGAACTGGCCTGATCCCGGCCTTGAATTCGATATCGCGCTCCACGTCGGTACCTTGCTAGCCGTCCTGGGCTACTTCTGGAAAGACTGGGTCCAGATCATCGGCAACGCGTTCGGAATCAAGACCGGCATCAACTCGCCAGACCGTGTAGAGCTGTCGCGCAACCCGCACCTGCTCTGGCTCTTGATTCTGGGCACCATCCCCGGCGCGGTTTTCGGCTATCTCGCCAAAGAGAAAGCAGAGGGTGAATGGCGCAATCTCCTGCTTATCGGTTCCACCATGATCATCTTCGGCGCAATCATGTGGATTGCCGAACGCGCCGGACGCCAGAAGCGTGACCTTAGCGGCATTAACTGGATCGATTCCCTGCTCATCGGCTGCTCGCAGGCCCTCGCGGCCATCCCCGGCGTCTCCCGCTCCGGCATCACGCTCACCAGCGGGCTTTTCCGGAACCTGCATCGCGATACAGCCGCCCGCTTTTCCTTCCTCCTTTCCACTCCGCTCATTGCGGGTGCAGCGGTGCTCCCCCTGCTGAAATTCCGCAAAACCGGCGGCCTTCCGCATGACATGCAAGTCCCGTTCGCCCTCGGAATCGTGGTCAGCGCCATCGTCGGCGCACTCGTCATCGGCTTCTTCATGCGGTACGTCCGCAAGTCTTCTTTGGTGCCCTTTGCGATCTATCGCATTTTGTTTGGCATCGTCGTAATCGCGGTAGCGCTGTTCCGCCACTCAGCGGGGTAAAATCGAGCATGGCTTGCCGTCCGGCGATCCTTGCGGCCTTCTATACCGTAGTGCTTTACCCAACGATAATCGGCTCGGCACAGTGTGCCACCGTATCGCTAGAAAGCCCTGCGAAAATCGGGATGCCGGTCTGGCTCAAAGTTTCTCTGGGGGCAGGCCGCCCGCCCTTTCGATATCCGTTCCAAATCTGGCCAGCTGATTTCGGGTGCCATCCAATAGAAGTCCGGCAAAATGGCAAGCTCCTGGCTTCTCTCCCCAGATTCGGAACGCTGTTGCACCCATTAGTTTCCGTGAACGGTCCAGGTCCGTGTGGCATGCTCGGGCTTCCCACGGGGCCTGACCACGCGGGCCGTCTGCCGCTCCACCTGCGTTACCGTTTTGAGCAGCCCGGCATCTATGAAGTCCGTTACACAGGGCAAAGCGGTTTCAAAGACGAAACTTCTGCTTGGACTCCCATACAAATCCAGCCTGCCACTCCGGGTGAGCGCGCCCGCTGGCTCGCAAACATCCACCTTGATGCAACCACAAGCACTGCCGAACTGCTCACCGATACCCTTCCCGGCATTCTCGGTGTCGCCGATGAGCAGACGCTGCGCATCGTAAGCAGCTACCTGTATCACCCGGACACTTTGGTCCGCCAGTTTGCCCTGCACGGGCTTGCGAATTGGCCTTACGATATCGCTAAAGAAGAGGTGCGCAAGGCCGCAAGCACCAAGGGACCCACAGACGCCGTCGTAGAGTTTCTTCGCAGTGACGCCGGGGCATCAGTCGAACTTGCGATTCCCTATTTGAAGTCGAATTCACCTCTGCTGCTCCGCGGCGCGGTTACCGCAATCAAACGCGCCGCGCCTTCCCTCGATCCCGCCCTTCGCACCCGCGCCAATGACGCAATGCTTCAAGCCGCCGAGCACATCGTACGAGTCGCTGACGACCAGACAAAGGCTGACTACGCCGCAGCCCTGGGCGTTTCTCACCCCGACGGTGCCCGGTCAATCCTCTGGAGCTTCGTCCAACGGCGGATCGCGCTGGATCAATCGCTCATTGCGCTGACCTGGATTCACTCTCCATCCGATCTTCCGAAGCTCGTGCAACTTGCGTTGACATCAGCGCAGGGGCACCCGCTCTCTTACGATTTCGCAAGCCTGCCCTACGCTCTGCACCGGGGCTACGGGGAAGCCGCTCTGCCCTATTTGGAAACTTTGCTCGAAAAATCGGAATTTACCTGGGTGCGCACGAATAGCGCACGCGAACTGGCAGCTGCAGGGCACGCGACCGGCTTCCGTTTTATAGGCGACTCCATAGAGAACAACCGGCCATACCGCTCGGAAATGGTTCAGTTCGTGCGGGATCAGTTTCCCGAACTCCGGAGCGCGG
>Ga0123338_10002189_pt1 | contig 18345 bp, 18 predicted proteins | sample grotaG_FD_89793 | JGI IMG/M metagenome (GOLD analysis project Ga0123338, IMG submission 89793) | Glacier valley bacterial and archeal communities from Borup Fiord, Nunavut, Canada, to study Microbial Dark Matter (Phase II) -... | ecosystem: Environmental > Aquatic > Freshwater > Ice > Glacier ...
AAGTGATTCTGCCCTTGTTGGTCTTCCAAAATGCCCTTTTTGTGTCTTTTTTGATCAACAAGCAATGAGAAATATGTATAAATTCTTTAAAAATATTTATATTATATCCATAATTCTTTGCTTGTGAAGAACACCAACAAAGGCGGAATGGATGGGTTTATTCGGACGGAGTCCTATTTTTCAAAAGGGATTGAAGTGTGAACACTTCAACCAGAGGCAGGTTATAAATATAGCCTTAATGTTGTTCTTTCACATAAAATCGAAGATTTTAGTTTAAATGAAATGTATTTAAACTCTCTTCAGGCTGGATTATTGGATGGTGGCTTACCAACATTTATCTCTGGAAATTCATTTGCTAAAAGGAAAAGTCAAAATTATATTTTTAAGCGGTTTGGTCCTATATGGGCTAAGTGATCTTAAACATTTCGAATGAATAAAGTTGTTATTTTTCTTGTTTTATTTTTGATTATTTTTAATTCGTGTACAGTTCCACCTGTTGAGCTTGATTATGAAACTATTAAAATTAATCACCTTCGTAGATCCCTAAATAGAAGTGACACTCTTTGGGTAATTCCTTCAATTATAAATGTTAAAATTAGATATGCAAAAGATGAGTTGGAGGATGATGATGAAAGTAAGAAAAGAGCCATTATTTATATGCAAAACGGGATTAGAAAATTTTTAAAAGAAAAAATTATACTCAAGGATAGTTTACCTGATAATATAGTCTATAATGAATTGAATAGGGAATTTGAGATAATGATTGATAAGTTTAAATACAAAAATTACCAAAGTTATTTCTTTAATGATTCGATAAGAAATAAAGTAAGGGCATTAGGAATAAAAAAGGCATTATTATCAAAGTTGGCGTGGGAATATAACGATTCGGATTATTCAAGTGAAATATTAGGAAAAATACAAGGTGTACCTAGACGTAAAATGTATATTACTAGTTGCAAAATATTTGTTTTTACAGGGTTATATGATGTTGAAAAAAATAAAATTGAATATTTTAGACGATCTTACATACAATTCGATGTTGGATATAGGCCTGATGGTTTCAATTCGTCTTATGGGCGCTATGGTGCAAAAGACAGGTTCACTGCAAAACAAAACATGATGATTAACGGAAGGCTAAGGGCTGATTTACGCGCACTTAGACGAAATATCACTAGAAAAAATTAATTTCATATGAAAAAATTATTATTCGTCCATTTTCTGTTCCAGTCTTTATATTGTTTAGGTCAAACTGATATAAACAAAATATATCATTCACAATCTTATCAAATGGGGCTATATAAAAATTACAATGAATTTATTACAAATTCACCTTCTTTAAGAAAAGATCTTGCAGTCAGGAAAAAGAAAAATCTTCATCTTCATGGAGCAGAAGGTTACACTTTTGACATTATGGATGGTAAAAAAGTAGGCAAGGTATTCGGATTTTCTGATGGAAACGATATTTATGTACAAGGTTTAAGAACAGAGGGTTACCATAAATTAGAATTTATAGGACCATTTTCCTATTACACTTTTACCCAATCGGTTTATAGTGCTGCAACTGCCATCATTCCAGACCACCTTGTTGTAATAGATTCAACCGGTAAATATAGGGATGGAACAGCAAATTATATTCGCAGCCTTTTGAATGGAAAAGATAAAAATTTATTTAATGCTTTTATTAAAGAACCTAATAATAAAGATATGCTGGTTAGGATAAAATATCTTAAAGTATTAAATGAGAATCTCATCAAACGTTGATAAATAAAAAAATCCATACTCCCAAGTTTGTAACTTGTGGTATAGCTTAACAAAAAAGACCCCCCCGATAGCCGAAGTTTATAAAAAGAGCGGTTCGGCGTAGACTCCGGTCTACGTCGTGGTGTTGTCAAATCTTCAGATTTGAAAGAAGTAGAAGTGATTGAGAGTAGAAGAAGCCCTTCTATCCTTGGTGTTCAGAAGGGCACTAAGGATGTATTAAACTGCTCATCGGAATTTTTAATTCCGCAGCCTTATCGTAGGATTTTTAATCCGTTTTAATAAATTTGTTGCATCGGAAATGACTATACAATAAAAAATGTTCCAGCACTTGATTTGGTAGCCTTCAAGGTTTACCAATTCGTCTATGAATTTAATCTGAATCAGAAAAGGAAAACAAAATTGAGTATGTTTTGAAAGACGGTTCACAAAACACATGATAGGGCTTCGGAATTGCAAATTGCGAAGAGCGGGAAAAAATTGGAACCTGGTTGAAAATCCTATTGATTACTAGTATAGTAGCATGAAATTTTACAATACTTATGGGAGCGGGATTAATTCAAACTTACTCCATACCATATTATTGGAGGAAAGCTCAACCAACACAGAGTCCCTGAAAAAGGAGACCCTGCTGGTAAGTAATTTATTTACAATACATTTTTAAATTATTTAAACAAAATTAAATCTAAAAAAAAATCAAGATGAAAAATTGCAAAATCAGTCACATGAAACATCTCTTTTGCCTTGCATTTTTTACAATCGGTTCATACTTATTGGGTTGTAAGTCTGTTTTAAGTCAGGCAGCTTCACCCGATAAAAAGAACACTGTTGTTGAAAAGACAATCATACTGAATACAGATAGCACCTTTCAGGTTATTGATGGCTTTGGTGTAAATGTTAATCCAGATCAATGGCGGAATGGTAATTTAAAAAAAGCAATTGACTTACTTGTTGATGATTTGGGATGTAGTGCCATTCGTTTGGATTGTTTTGGCAATGGCTTGTGGCTTGATCCTGCTAAAATGAACTCAAACGGAAAATGGCCTAATGAATATTTAAAAGAAATATATACAAGTAAAGCATTTACAAACGCATGGCAAACCTTTCGGTATTTTAACACCAAAGGAGTTAAACCCTATATGAACGTAAGTGGTATTATTCCTGATGTATGGAATAAAAAAGGAACAAAAGAGCTCGAAAATTATGAGGCATACGCCGAGATGCAGGCTACCATGGTGGATTGGGCAAGAAACAAAGAAAAATTAAATTTTGAATTTTATGCACCCTTTAATGAAACCAATTTTGATGGTACTGTTGAAGGCCCTAGTATAAAACCTCAAAATAGAACCCTGGCTTTTAAGGCAATTATAAAAAAATTTAAGGAACACGGATTAGGTAATTTGAAATACATAGTTTTTTGCGATGGTAGTTTTATTCCTAGCCAAATAAGATATTTTATAGTAGATAAAGAATTGGCTCTACAAACTTTTGCAATAAGCGGGCATACTTATGGCAATGGAGATGAAGGTGATGGCGATAACTGGTATGACCTGAATAGTACTATTGGCGAAACAATTGATAGCATAAAAAGTTCAGCATATAAAAACTCCCATATTTGGTTAACTGAATATGGTGATTTAGATCAAACCGGTGAAATTGAATGGGAATTTGCATGGCGTTGCCAAAGAAGATTATTAAGGGCGTTAAGAGAAGGCGTTGTTTTGGCTCAGCAATGGGATGCCTGGGATAGTGTACACAAACACGATAAGGCATGGTCGCAATATGGGATAATAAAAACCGATACAACTAATTGGAGTTATATCCCTAAGCATCGGTTTTTTGCTGCAAAACATATTTATAAGTATGTAAGGCCTGGTTGGAAAAGAATTGAAATTAAAATACCAGAGGATAAAAGACACACAAATTATGTGTATGAATGGCATACTAGATATTTAAGAAATATTAAGCTGATGGCTTTTGTTTCGCCTGATGGGAAAGATTTTACTGTTACTGGAATGAACCTTATTGAATCGGATGTAGTATTAAACATTCAACTTCCGGATGTCTTAAAAGATGTTGTAAAGTCTATCAACAACCATCGAACTACCCGACACGAAAACTTTGTTTTAGCAGAAAATGTAAAAATCGTAGGTAATGAATTAAAAGTATCACTAAAAGAAAAAAGTATTTTTTCTATCACTACATTAAAGTAAAGAATGCACTCAAAAAATTTCCCTTGCAATTGTTGACGATAATGGCACATTTACATTTTGATGTTCAAAAATTGCAGCCCATTTTGTGTATGTAGAAACATATAAAAAATAAAATTTTAAAATCCACATTTATAACTCAATAGTATAGCTTGATACACTTGATGTTTTAAACCTCGGTTTATTGGTTAAAGCCGGTTAATGAATGAGAAAGACTATAATTAATTTGATAAATATACCAATGAAAAAAAGTATTTGTATAATTGCAGGCATTGTAACGTTATTGTTTTTTTTTAAAAAAAGTAATGCACAAGAAAATACTTCAAAAATAACTTGGTTAAAACAGGCAAAGCAATTGCTGCCAGTTTTAGCGCATCAAAGTTCTTATCCTGTTGGCATTATCAGCATTCAAAAAGATACATCCAAATGGCTCGGTTGGAAATCAACAATTATTTCACCAGTAACAAAACTTACCAATATAAAATTGGCTAAAGGCGATACCATAATACTCGACTTTGGCCGTAACATCGTTGGTTATTTAAATGGGATAAGCAACACAACTGCAACAATAAAAATTCAAACAGCAGAAGTGCTGGCGGAATTAGGCGATAGTTGGGAACAATATCCGCCCTTTTTTGATAACGGATATAAACCAACCAATAATTGGGTTTTTAATATTGATATAAATAACAAATGGCGAGTTGATGAGCGGCGAACGTTTAGGTACTTAAGGGTAATTTTATTAAAATCTGATACAACTATTACACTTTCAAATCTTCATTGTGATGAAGTTTCAGCAATTGCTTTTAATAAAATAAAACCACTTACAGGTTTTAGCAAAAAAATGCAGCAGATAGATTTAAATGCCCAATATACCCTTCGCAATTGCATACAGGAAGTATTTGAAGATGGCCCAAAAAGAGACCAGCGTTTATGGCTGGGCGATTTAAGATTGGAAGCATTGTCAGATGGAATGCTGTATAGGTCCGATAGCCTTGTTAAACGCTGTCTGTTACTATTTGCCGGCAAACAAAGAGCCGATGGTTTTATACCATCCTGCGTATTTACAGAAAAAGGGTTGAATCCGGAAATAGGTGACGAAATGATACCCGATTATGCAATGTTGTTTGGCAATGTCTTGCTTAATTACAGTAACCAAAGTCAGGATTGGACGTTGGCAAAAAAATTGTATCCTTTAGCCTCCCAGCAGTTGGATATTGTTTGTAATAAATGGATGAATGAAAAAAATTATTTGCAAATACCAGACTCTATATGGCAATTTATTGACTGGAGCAAAAATTTAGACAGGCAGGCAGCAGAACAAGCCACCGCTATTTATGCTATAAAATCATTAATAAGTCTTGCCACCAAATTTGGATTTCAGCAGGATGTTTTGAAATGGAAAAACCTCAGCAACAAACTAACGGCATCCGCTTTGGAGAATTTTTATGACACAAAAAAGGGCCTCTTTATTTCGGGCAGCCAAAGACAAGTATCATGGGCTTCACAAATATGGATGATATTGGCCGGGGTAGTTGATAAAACCAAAGGTGTTCAAATTTTAAAGCAAATACAAAAAGATACTACGGCTATCAAACCGGGTACCCCATATCTGGTGCACCATTTGGTGCAGGCTTACCTGCTTTGCAATATGGATGAAAAAGCATACAGCCTTATTAAAAACTATTGGGGCGGCATGGTGGATAAAGGCGCTGATACTTTCTGGGAAATTTACAATCCTCAAAATCCCTACACGTCACCCTATAATAGCCACTTGTTCAACAGTTATTGTCACGCCTGGAGTTGCACTCCATCATGGTTTCTCAGGCATCCTGTTTATGGCAAACGACTTCGTAAAATTGATAGTAATAAAATCTACACGCAGAATTAAAAACATTGCATTCTGATTTTTTAAAATAATGAGCATTATAAAAACCGACAAAATAATGACTATGTTTCAAAAGAGGAAAATCGGCATTCTATTAATTGTGATTTTAATTTTTAATTACAGTTTATCAAGTGCACAATCGTTTAAAAGTGACACCTTATGTTACCATCGTATTTTAAAAAACAAAGTAGGTGATTACCTTTCATGGTATAAACCAGAAACACCTGGAGCTGGCTATAATCATGTTGTAAATCTGGCATCGGAGTTTATAAAAAACAAATGTCCAAAAGAGCCAAAAACAAATCTTAGCCTATACATGCTTTTTTGTGAATTTTTTGGTCCGGATATGAATCCGGATTTTCATAGAGGCACAACGGGCAATATGCAGGCGCTCAATAATCCGGCTTGTACTTTTGCTGGGTTTGTACAAAGTTTTGCAGTGGATTACAGGGTTTATTCTGGGGACACCTCTTACATTAATATTGTTCGTAAATGTCTAGACTATCAAATCAAACATGGCAGTACGCCCACGGATTGGAAATGGGCAAACTGTCCCTACAGCAGTGCTGATGCTGGTGAAATTCAATTTAAAGGCGCAATTCACGGATCTCCGGAAGGCGGAGGTGATGGGTTATCTGTTATTGAGCCGGATAAAGTTGGAGAACTTGGAATGGGGTATTTACTTTTTTACGAAATCACTTCTGAGGTAAGATTTATAAATGCTGCTATTAGCTGTGCTGATGCGTTGGCAAAAAATATGAATAGTGGATTCGGTTTTGAATTACAAAATAATCTCTTCATTTCAGCCGATCCACGTTCGCCCTGGCCATTTCGGGTAAATGCAAATACCGGATCAAACCTGGAAGATTATTGTTCAAATGTTATTGAACCCATTCGGTTATTTGATGAATTAATAAATATTGCTGAAAAGATAAATTTGGACAAGGATAAAAGAAAATCTTATCAATCCTCAATGGATATAGCGTATAAGTGGTTGTTTTCGTTAGAAGGCCCTATGAAGACTTCTGTATGGAAAGGATATTTTGAAGATGTTAAAAGGGATCAATTTAATCAAAACAGGATACAGGTTACGCCTGTAGAAACTGCCAGGTATTTATTGAAAAAACCTGCAATAAATTCATATAGTTTAATCCATGCTGTATCTCTAATAAATTGGGTTGAAAGCGTTTTCGGTACGGATGGAGTGCATGGTATGCCTGCTATAAACGAACAACTGTGGTGTTTCCAGCCAATGGGTAGCCATACAGCAAGGTACGCATCGGTGTGTGCAATGTTATATGAAAAAACAGGAGACGAAAAATGGAAGAACAAAGCAGCAAACTATTTTAACTGGGCTACCTATTGTTGCAGTAATGATGGTATAGTTGCTACAGGCCCTTTTTGGCCAGCCGTGTGGTTTACCGATGGTTATGGCGACTATGTAAAACATTTTTTGGAAGGGATGGCAGCAATTCCGGAATGGGCTCCTGCTGATGAGAACCATTTATTAAAATCAAGTTCTGTAATTACCAATATATTTTATAGCTCCAATGAGATAAAGTATGCTACTTTTCGTAATAGCTCTGATGAAGTGTTGCGATTAAACTTTAATCCATCATCGATTTTTGTTGATAGCAAGGAAATAAAAAAAGACAAGGTATTGAAAAAAAATAGTTACACCTGGCAACCTGTTGGTAATAAGGGTGGCATATTGAGGATAAGCCATGAGAACGGAAATAATATTACAATTAAATAGGGTAATTGCCATCTTAATCATTTACTTAAATGCACCGCAGTAGCGAGTTTACGCATTGATTAGTAAACAAGCCACCTTCTTAGAAGGTGGCTTTGTGAAAAAATAAGGGCGAGGCCATCACGGCGAGCTCTTCCTATTCGTAGATTATTTCTAATGATTTTTAATGAATAGAAGTGTTTTAGACACGGTGAAGTAGCAAGAGAAATAATTTAGAGTAATAAAAAGCATTGCCTTATATAGATGCCTCTCCTTTCCAAGTCTAGTTCCGTGGCAGGTGTCATCACCTGCCATAGAAAGAAAACTGCTGATGAAGATAACAACAAAAGCAAAATAGAATTCCGTCAAGCTGTAACAAAAGCAAAATAGAAATACAAATGTTGATTGTACTAACGTCGAGCCCTCTGCTTTTACAAAACCCTATGCTGTGCGTGTGTGCTTCTTAGCTTAAATTGTCCACACAGATTTGTAGTCAAGTTGGGTAGGCGTTTGAATATAAAAAAGTTCACCTGTAAAATCTATGTCAAGTTGTTGGGTGTTAGAAAGTCTAATTGCATCATCTTTTGAAATTTGTTGATTGTCTGCCAAACCACTACCACTCAAAACATAAAAAGTATAACTACAATTACTGTCTAACAGCAAACTTGATTTTGTTTGGTTGTCAAATGTGAGTTTCTTGATGGTCAAATTTGGTGTCATTGCAAATGCCTTACTGTTTCCACCTATATAAGTTGTTGTCTTAATTTCGTTTTCAATTACTGTTTCAAGGTCTATGCTGTGGTAATCCACATAAACAGGATTTTGTTTGATGGCTTCGTAAAAATGAGGGTCAAACCAAATTTGAAAACTGCTTGTTCCTTTGGAAATTCTTTCTTGGTGTTGAATGCCGCTATTGGATTGAATTACCTGAAAGTCACCTGTTCCCAAAGGTGTCCAAACTTTTGAAGCTGTGTCAAAGTGAGTTACTTGTCCATCTAAAATAAATGTCATTATTTCAAACCCTTCGTGTGGATGTAAACCAAATTCGCAATCTTCAAGTGCTATGGCGTGGCTCCAATAAAACAAATTAGAATAAGGAGCAACTGTTTTTGAAAACCCATTTGCTACTGGTTTGTTTAAAACAAATGTGCCATTAAAAATTGTGGTATTAAACTGTTGTGATTTTTTTTGTATTTGTATCATTTTATTTTACTCTTGTTTTGATAATTCTTTTTCGATTTCTTTACTTGGCACTATCCAAATTGCGGATGAAATTGCAAAAGAAACCAATGAAATATGTGGATTTATAAATGCTAAAGGTATGGAAAGCAAGTTGCACACTGTAGATACTAAAACTTTAGAATTCTGCTTTTTGATGATGATATTAAGATTACTGTTTTCGTTTTTTAAGCTTTTAGCAATTAAATTTTGAAGCAAGTTGTAAGATATACCACAGAGTATTAATAGAACGCTGTATGCAATTACAGTAAAACGCTCAAAATGTGTTTCTCCCATCCATTTTGTACCAAATGGAATAAGCGATAACCAAAACAATAAATTGAGATTAGCCCACATTATTGCAGATGAATTATTTTTTAAAGAGTGTAGTAAGTGATGATGATTATTCCAATACACACCTACAACAGCAAAACTTAAAATATAGCTCGCTAATGTTGGTATTAAATGAATAACACGTTGCCAATTGGCAGTTTCAGGTACTTTAATTTCTAAAACCATAATAGTGATAATGATTGCCAAAACACCATCGCTAAATGCTTCTAATCTTGATTTATTCATTGCTTTTATTTAAAGTTGAATCGTAAAAAAACTCCGTAATTATCTTTGAAAATTTTGGCTGCACCGTAATAGTCCAAATTAGTGGCTAAACCAAATTGATAGTTGTTAATGACTACTCCTAAACGAAACTGCATATAGCTTCTTTCGTGTTGGTCAGTTTCTGAATTATGATTGTATAATGTTTGGAAACGGCTGTAGAGATTTAGCTTTTCACTTAGTTTTGGTTTGTATTCTATTAAAGCCAAGCCTTCTATATTTTTGCTTTTTGATAAATGATAATTTGGTGTTAGCACTAAAAGAATTTCTTTGTTAGCAAACACATATTCAAGCCCTACAATTGGTGTTAAACCTGCAACTCTGTTAACTGAAAGCCCAGTTGCAATGCCAAACCCTTTGTAAATTTCGTAGCTAACTTGAGAGTTATTTATGAAATCTAAGTTGTTAATATCGTTATTGTAAGTGCTTTCAAAACTTGTAACTGAAAGGAAAGAAAATTTACTTGCTGGTGCAAAATGCTTGTTCATTAAAAATTGTAAACCAAAACGATTATTGCCAATATTTAGCTCAACTGGGCTTGATGCTTCTTTGCTTGCTTGTTGTGCATTTGCAATACTTGAACAAAGCAAAATGATTAATAGTATTTGATATTTCATTGTTTTAAAATTGAGTTTAAGCAAAAACTGCCTTGCATATTAAAAAAGGCAGTTTTTGAAATTGGAAATTAATATTTCTTACTTGCCCAATTTTGAAACAACTTCTTCCAAGTTTATTTTCATTGCTTTTTGCCCTTCTGGCGATCCAAAGTCTGAATACAATTCTGACAAAACTGAATTTGCAGAAACTACTGAAACTCCCAACTGGCGTAGATAATCAAAACTTAAATCATCAGCCAATTTGCTCATACTTCCACAAGCGTCACCCACAACCATAACTTCATAACCATTGCGTAATGCTCCTTGTACAGTGTGCAACAAGCATATATCTGTTGTTAAGCCACAAATAATTAATTTCTTTTTGCCCAACGCTTTTACTGCTGCATTAAATTTAGGGTCAATAAAACAGTTGATAGTTCCGCCACGTTTAATGCGATTTGCATATTGTGTTGGTGCTAATTTTTGAATGTCTTCCCAAGTTTGTCCCACTTGTTCTTCCATTGTAGTTGTAATTAATAATGGCACATTTAATTCAGCACCAATACGAGCCAACATACGCAAATTGTTTTCTACATTTTTTTTGTCTTGGCTGTAAATCCAATTCAGTGTAATTGCTTGGTGGTCAACCAAAAGAATGGCAGAGTTCTGTGGTGTGAATTGAGTAGGAACTTTTGCCGTTTGTCCAAAACTCTCTACTGAAACCATTGTTGCTACTATTAGTAACGCTGTTTGAAATATTTTTTTCATCATTTTATTTTTTTTGTTTTTGTTAATGATGCAAATGTAATTAGTTTTGCTACCCATTAGATAGTTGTTACCTGTAAGTAAGTAGTTACCAAAAAGTAAGTAAAATGAAAAATGAAACAAAAAATGATACTTGTCCTTTAAGGTTAAGGGCTTCAAGAGATGCTTTGGAAATCATTCAAGGTAAATGGCGTATTCCTATTGTTATTTCTTTAATGTATGGTGTAAAACGTTTTGGCGAAATACAAAGAGATATTGGTGATGTGTCGCCAAAAATGTTGTCGCAAGAATTAAAAGCATTAGAAGAAAACCAAATCATAAGTCGCACTTTGTACGATAGTATGCCTGTAACTGTTGAATATTCTCTTACACCACTTGGTCAGTCAATGAATAAACTGTTAGATGAACTGCTTAATTGGGGCAACCATTTTAGAAAAGAAATTGTCGGCAAATAGTTGTTCTGAATTTTGTAATAAGCTTTTGGGCTTATTGAGGGAAAGTCAAACAGCAGCGATATGATTGGGCATAATAACAAATCCAAACACACGGATCCTGTTTTCCTTTGCTAAATTTGATAAACATTCTATGATAATATTTTTATATTTATCCGGTTTTAAAAGATGTTTCCATTCTAACATAGTAGCCGTATAAAATTCAGTATAGCTTTGAGTGGTTTCCATGAGACAAATAGGTTAAAAACTTTTCTTTGTTGGTGAGGAACACTAACAAAGGCTGAAAATCAGGCTTGTACTATAAAGTTAAATAACGTAATAAAAGGATTAAATAATAAATATTATAAATAATTTGTTACAAGTAAAAAATGCTATTACTATTAGAAAATTTGGTAGTATCAATACTTTATAAAATTAAATGATACCTTTACTTAAATGAATTAAAAAAGGACATTTAAAATGATAATGGTCTGGGCTTCAAGTGAAAATAATATTCGATAAGATAAAAAGACTTACCGTTTATCCGTATGCAAATTGAATTGATGAGTATCCTTTAATCAGCTATATATATGTCACTTCACCATACTTTTATCAATATGTCATTTCGGCAGAAAATGCTATTGATGAGCTTTATTTACATTTCCTTTTTTTTGCTTGCGCTTTTTTTATGCCAGCTTTTTTTCTTTTCCTCTCCCGATAAAAATAATTATGTATGGCTAATTGTTTTTCTTTTGATTTTTGCGTTGCTCATTTTTTCTCTTTCCTATTATTTAGGAGAAATTTTTACCCAACGTATCTTAAAAGCAGAAAATATAATAAACGATATTGTGAATGGTCATTTACCTGATATTGTAGGGCTGGAAAGAAACGATGAAGAAGGAAGGATACTGCAAGGACTTAATAAAATTATTCAAAATTTTATACACCTAAAGGATTTTTTTAGGGAAGTAGGTAATGGAAACTTTGATACCCATTTAAATCTTTTTAACAACCAGGGTGATATTGCCCTATCGATTAGCCACATGAGTGACAACTTAAAAAAAGCGGCCTTCTCAGAAAAAGAAAGAACCTGGGCTTCCGAAGGCTTCAATATGTTTATCGACATTATCCGGTTAAATATCTCTATAACGGTAACGTTTTATGACAACCTTCTCTCTGCACTTGTAAAATATATAAAAGCGAACCAGGGTTGCTTTTATATCACTAGGCACCAGGGCGCTGAAACTTATATAGAATTGGTTGCCTGTTATGCATACGAGAAAAAAAAATATTTTGAAAAACGCATAGAGGTGAAGGAGGGCGGCCTGGTTGGGCAATGTTACCAGGAAGGAAGATCTATTTTAATTACCAATGTACCGCCAAATTTTATTCACATCACTTCAGGCTTGGGCGAAGCATCGCCCCGTTGCCTTTTAATTGTCCCCTTAAAACTAAATGAGCAAGTTTTTGGATTAATTGAACTGGCTTCTTTCGAAATATTTAAACCTTATGAAATAGCTTTTGTGGAGAAACTTGGCGAAAGTATTGCTTCAAGCCTTTCTGCAGCAGAAATAGCAGAAAAAACCAGGCACTTATTAGAAGCCTCACAACAGCAGGCAGAAGAATTAAGGTCAGCAGAAGAAGAAGTAAGACTAAATATGGAAGAAATGGCTACCATAAATGAACATTTATATCGCAAAGAAGTAGAAGTGCAAAAGATATTGGAAGAAATGAAAGCCAATGAAGAAGATTTGCAGCAATTAGAATTTAAATTTCGCCAAACAACCATTCAACTTCAACAAACCAAAAAAGAACTTAAAAATAAAGATAATAAAATAACAGAGCTTGTAGCGAATGAAAAAAGTTTTCAAGATGAATTAGAAAAAATTAAATCACGCAATTGTAATTAACGAATAATATAGCTTAGAGTTTTTTATTACATAAATAAAAATTAATCTTAAACCCCATTTAATATGATTGACTTAATAGAAACCCAACGAATTAAAGAAGAAATGGATGCCCAACCCCAAAATGTGGCACATATTATTGAAAATACGACTCTGGGGATTTGTATTACTGATGAAAAAGGCAATTTCGCTTTAGTTAATAACAACTATTGCCAAATTTATGGTTATACACGCGAAGAGCTAATCGGGCATAATTTTACTGTGGTAGTACCTGAAGAAAAACTTCATCAACTGCGCGCTTTGCATGATAAATTTATTAGGGATAAAATAGAAATTCTTAGAGATTGGGAAGTGGTAACTAAATCAGGCAAAAGAATTCAAATCTCTGTAGATGCCGGTTATTCAGAAACCATACTAACAAAGCGCCCGCATAAAATTACCTTCATTCAACCAGAAGAAGAATAGCACAAAAACAGGCTGGACTAAATCCAAAACAGCCTGTTTCACCCTCTTTTTTAAGTCTTCAAGACTTAAATCCAACATTAAAAGCAGGACTATGTCCGGTATAGCTTAATAGAGCATTACAATTTCGAAAACGTTCTTAATATATTTTTGCAGTTATTCCGGACGGAGTCCTGTCTTTCAAAGGGAATGAAGTGTGAACACTTCAACCAGTGGGAGTTTTATCTCACTCCAAAAAGTCGCTCGGCTATGCAGAGTTATTAACTTATTTTACTATCGCCTCCACTCGTTATCTTAGAAGAATATCATGACTGCTTAAATCAATAAGAATAAGCCCCTCCATCATTCCGGCAGAGCCTTATACTTCTATTATCGCCTTTTTAAATTCAAATCTGAAGATTTAATAACGCCATAACTTAGTCAGAGACTACGCCAAGCAGCATTTTTTACAAACTTCGGCTAGCGGGGGAGTGCGTTTTTAAAATAATTTTACTGATAAGAAGATATCGGAACTTTAGCTTTTGGCTATTTGATATTCTTTTATTGGTAGGATAACAATAAAGGCTGAGGCAATGCTAAAATCGTATGTTGTTCATCGTCAGGTGAGACACCTGCTACGGATGCAGCATTACGGATTATACTGTAAGAAAAGGATTTCTTGAAGTAGGGGAATTTATTTAATTGAATGAATTTTCTTGAGTTTGGTAAAGGATTGGAAATCCTATTTTATCTATCGTTCGACATGCCGCGAAAAGCGAACATATCAAACAGCCGGGGTTGGTAGGATATTAACGAAGGCACAAAATTGGCGCAAGTTTTAATAAGAATTATATAACTTGCGCCTATATAGATGTTAACAGCAAGCTACTGACTGCCACTTGCTAAAAACTTAAACCCGACTAGTTCGAAACCTATGGCCATCAAAAATCAAGTATTAGACATGACGCCGCTTGGAATGAAGTTTACAGTCCTACAGGCTAGTGCTGACACAGGTGGAAAGTCTCTTGACCTGTATTGGGAGTTATTACCAAAATGTAATATGACAGAACCGTTAGTACATACCCATCCGAATGCGATTGAAACTTATGAAGTGTTAGAAGGTGATATGGAGTTCTTTATAAAGGATAAATGGCTATCCGCGAAAAAAGGAGACAAAATAACAGTCGAAAAAGGAATAGCCCACTCTTTTAGAAATCCGACAGAAAAAATAGTGACCGTTTTAAACACGCATCAGCCAGCCTTAAAAATGGAATACTACTTTGAAGATGCTTGCACTATATTGGACAAAATTACCAACGACAGAAAAGAAAAGTTTAAGATGAACATGAAAGCCCGAATATACATGAGTGTTCTAATGGGGAAATACCGGAATGATATAATTGCTAAAAACCCTCCTGACTTTGCAATCAAAATTCTAGGATTCATAGGGAAATTAATGAAGATAACTTATTAAAGCCTGCATTTTGAACATAGATAAACTTCTTTTCGCCTTTGTTGATTCCAAAAAGTCGCTCGGCTATTCCGAGTGATTAACTTATTTACAAAGGCTTTGCCTAATCCTCATTAAAATCATTTGATCAGCATATCAACTTCTTTTAACTAGCCATTAAAAGGTTTTCTTTCAAAAATGCATTTATTGATTTGTTAATGGGGTTTTCTTCATTGGTTTGTCTAAATTTTTCCCACGATTCAAAAATACTATTATTTGGTATCGAAATTTTATTTTCAATTATCTTATCAGAAAAATGTTCTTTCTGTTTTTCTATTTCAGCAATATCTTTTCCAAGCGTAATGAGTGCCAGTTTGGTTTGTTCCAGTTTCGATTGGTTTATAACCACTTTTGTAATATCTATTTTATTTTTTCGTAGGTTGAGATTAAAAAGTTTGTATTCAGCTTTTGTCTTCCAAGTTAATAATTTTTCAGCAACTTTTCCCTTCCCAGCAGCCTGAATGGCAGCGTTTAATGATTTTAAATTTTGTTCTTCTTCCGAAATAAGTGAATTCACTTCATTCCATTTCAACAAGCTTTTATAAATCTTATATTCAAGCCTTGCTATTTGGTAAATAAATTGCTTTTGTTTAATGGTCAATCTATTTAAAACAGTTTCAATAGCAGCAATGGAGGTAAGTTGAGTGTTCATAATTTTATATTTTAGTTCTTTTGTCTAATGTCTAATATCTTTTGTCTTCTAAAGTAAATTTCGTCATTTATATTCATATAGCAATGGAAATATTGATATCTTGATATCGAAATATTCATATTTTTACGCTTTAAAAATTTTCAAATTAATAGACTATTTTTTTAAGCCCTTTTAATGTTTAAATTATGATTGCTGTCGTTCAAAGAGTAACTTTTGCAAGTGTAACCATCAATAATATTATAAAAAGTAAAATTGATGAAGGTTTATTGGTTTTATTAGGAATTACTCACACCGATAGCGAAGAAGATGCTGAATGGTTGGTAAAAAAAATTGTAAACATGAGGATATTTTCGGATGAGAGTGACAAAATGAATTTATCAGTAATGGATATAAATGGTGATATATTGTTGGTAAGTCAGTTTACATTAATATCATCAACTAAAAAAGGCAATCGCCCATCTTTTATTGAAGCTGCAAAACCTGAACAAGCAATACCATTGTACAACATGGTGATTTCATTTTTGGAAAAGGAGACAAAAAAAGAAATAAAAACGGGCGAATTTGGTGCTGATATGAAAGTTAATTTATTAAACAATGGACCAGTTACCATTGTTATAGATTCAAAAAATATGATATAAAGGTTACAAAACGCAAGTAAAATCATAAAAAAAATATTACTTTGTAAATATCATCTAAATCAAATATTTTTATCACTAATAATTTACCTTAAATCTCAAAAACATGAAATTAAAAAACTTTTACGCAGTAGCCTTTTTAGGCTTAACCATCATTTTTACAAGTTGTGGTGGAAAAAAGAAAGATGATGTAGAAACTATATCAGATAAAGACAATGCTTTTTCGGCAATGGAAAAACTGTCGAAAAATGTTGACAAAATGAAAGAGAAAACGGACGAAGCAGATAAAGTTATTGCAGAACGAAAAGCAAAAGGTGATACCCTTGCTATGCCGTATAAAGAATTAGAAAAATTTCTTCCTGATGCACCTTCAGGTTATAAAAAAGATGGTGACCCAAAAGGTCAAACAGTAAATATGGCTGGTTCTTCCTACACAGAAGTTGAACAGAATTACAAAAAAGATGATAGCAATACTTTAAGGGTTAAAATTGTAGACTATAATGCCACTTATGGTACTTTTCAAGGCCTATATGCAATGGCTGGTATGTTTTCGATAGATAGTGATGATGAAAGGACGGGCAAAACAGACATAGGCGTTGATAAAACAACAACCATTGAAAGTTTTAAGAAAAAAACAAAAGATGCTACTTTAAGTGTAGGAACAGGTTATAGATTTTGGGTAGAAGTAAGTGCAAATAATCAAACAGAAACTGATTTTGTAAAAAGTGTAGCAAAAAGCATAAACCTTGCAGAACTTTCTAAAAAATAGATATTAATTTTCTATAGAGCCTGCCCTTACTAACTAAGGGCAGGCTTTTTTATTTTTTATTAAAGCTTTACCATAAATAATTAAAACAAAAATCAACTTATTTATTTGGTAAAAAAAAACATTTGCCTATATTTGCATTCCCAAATCTTTTGGCACACCATGGAGAGGTGCCTGAGAGGCCGAAAGGAACAGTTTGCTAAACTGTCGTACTGGAAACGGTACCGCGGGTTCGAATCCCGCCCTCTCCGCCACCAAAACTTTGGGTCATTTGTTAAATGGAAATAGTATCGGGGTGTAGCGTAGCTCGGTTATCGCGCCTGGTTTGGGACCAGGAGGTCGCAAGTTCGAATCTTGCCACCCCGACTAATAAAAATGATAAATTAATTGTAAACTTTTTTACACTTAATTTATCATTTTTACTTAAATGGTAATTTTACAAATTATGGTTCCATAGCTCAATTGGATAGAGCAACTGCCTTCTAAGCAGTAGGTTACAGGTTCGATTCCTGTTGGAATCACTCTTCTACACTAAGTCATTAATAATCAATCAATTATCCCTATTTTTAAAATAAAGGTATCTAAATTGATACAAACTCCAAATTTTTATAGCTATTTATTAGGTAAAATTTGATATTATTTAAAATTAAATTTTATTATTTTCTCATTGAATTTTTAAAAATTTAATTGGCCTCGATGTTAAATTTATAATTGTAAGTGCTTGCCTAAAAATACGTCTTATAAAAAAAAATATCTTAATAGAAATATCAATAATGTAAATGAACATTTTTTTATTGAATGCAAGATTTTAATAAACCAGATATTTTAAAGATCTTTTTATTTATTGAGATTATGATTTATTTTTAGGATAAGGATTGAAATGAAAATCCTTTAGTGAGATAAAAACAAGGATTGTTGTTTTAAACCCATTCAATCATTCAAAATTAATTTCTATGATAATCTAATTAATAAAATGTATTTGAAATAGGCATTTAAGTATTACATAATTAATTTGAAAATAATAAAAAGACGCAAAATATGAATAAAAGAAATCAAGAATTAGAAGGTGTAAGCCTGAAATTAGGGCGGGCGTGTGGTGGGTATTTGTGCAGATAGCTTGCGGAATTTCTTGACTTTTTTGGTTACTTTTTGCCTCAAGGCAAAAAGTGACAAATCATAAGAACAAAAATGTTGTTTTCGTTATGTAAAACGGCAAATTAC
>Ga0123338_10002190_pt1 | contig 18344 bp, 11 predicted proteins | sample grotaG_FD_89793 | JGI IMG/M metagenome (GOLD analysis project Ga0123338, IMG submission 89793) | Glacier valley bacterial and archeal communities from Borup Fiord, Nunavut, Canada, to study Microbial Dark Matter (Phase II) -... | ecosystem: Environmental > Aquatic > Freshwater > Ice > Glacier ...
GGCGCGGGCAAGACGACGCTGCTCAAGATCCTCGCCGGACGGACCGAGATCGACGAGGGACGGCGGACGATCCGCCCCGGCGCGCGTGTCATCCTGCTCGAACAGGATCCGCCGGTCGCGGGATTCGCGACGCTGCGCGACTTCGCTCTCGCCGGCAACGATGCGCCCGAAGACTATGTCGTCGAGGGGATCGCCGACCAGCTCGGCATCGACCTCGACCGGCCCGGCGCGACCGCGAGCGGCGGCGAGAAGCGCCGCGCCGCCATCGCCCGCGCGCTGGCGCAGGAGCCCGAGGTGCTGCTCCTCGACGAGCCGACCAACCACCTCGACATCGCCGCGATCGAGTGGCTCGAGACGTGGCTCCAGCGCTTTCGCGGCGCATTCGTCGCGATCAGCCACGACCGCATGTTCCTGTCGCGGCTGACGAAATCATCGCTGTGGCTCGACCGCGGCACCGTGCGGCGGGCCGAGATCGGCTTCGGCGGCTTCGAGGCGTGGACCGAGGCGGTCGCGGCGGAAGAGGCGAAGACCGCCGACAAGCTCGACAACCAGCTGCGCGCCGAACTCCACTGGCTTCAGCGCGGCGTAACCGCTCGGCGCAAGCGCAACCAGGGCCGCCTGTCGAAGCTCGGCGAGATGCGCGAGCTCAGGAAGTCGATGACCGGCCCGGTCGGCGTGGCGAAGCTGGCAACGGTGACCGACGACGCCAAGACCAAGGTCGTGATCGACGCCGAGCACGTCACCAAGACCTTCGGCGAGCGGACGCTGATCAAGGACCTGTCCTTGCGCGTCCAGCGCGGCGACCGGATCGGCGTGATCGGCGCGAACGGTACGGGCAAGACGACGCTGCTCCGCCTGCTGACCGGCGAGCTGACTCCCGACTCAGGGCGCATCCGGCGGGCCAAGACGATCGAGGCGATTCTCATCGACCAGAAGCGGGCGCGCCTCGTCCCCGGCCAGACCGTTCGCGAGATCCTCGCCGACGGCGGCGACTGGGTCGACGTCGGCGGCGTGCGCAAGCATGTCGCCGGGTATCTCAAGGACTTCCTGTTCGATCCCAACGTGCTCGACGCGAAGATCGAGACGTTCTCGGGCGGCGAACAGTCGCGGCTGTTGCTGGCGCGTGAGTTTGCTCGCGTCTCCAACCTGTTGATCCTCGACGAGCCGACCAACGACCTCGACCTCGAGACGCTCGACCTGCTCCAGGAGGTCATCGCCGACTATGCCGGGACGGTGCTGATCGTCAGCCACGACCGCGACTTCCTCGACCGGACGGTGACGGCCGTCGTCGCGCTCGACGGGTCGGGCAAGGCCGATGTCGTAGCGGGCGGCTACAGCGACTGGGAGGCGAAGCGCGACGGTGTCGCCCTGCTCGCGCGCTCGCCCGCGGCGCAGGCCAAGGCGGCGGCGGCGGCGCCGGCCCGCCGTGCGGTGAAGCTGACCTATATCGAGCAGCGCGCGCTCGACACGCTGCCCGGCGAGGTCGACGCGCTCGGTAAGGCGATCGCGGCCGCCGAGGCGACGCTGGCCGATCCGGCACTCTACACCCGCGATCCGGCAAAGTTCGCGCGCGTCAACGCCGAAGCCGATGCCGCGCGGGCCAAGCAGGCGGCGGCCGAGGAACGCTGGCTCGAGCTTGCCGCCAAGGCCGAGTCCACTCTCGCGAGGGCGGGATGAGATGATTTATATCGTCGACAACGCCGCTCCGATCGCGCTGGCGACGGTCGCGGCGCTGCTCGTCGGCGTGCTGTTCTACCCGAGCCTGCGATCGGTTGCGGCGTGGGCGCGGCTGTTCGTCGCCGAGTTCTGGTTCGCCGCGATCCTCGCCGGAGCCCTCATCCTCGCGCCGCCCAAGGCCGGCCCGTGGGTAATGGCGCTCGGAACCGCGGTGGTGATCTGGATCGGCTTCGTCGTGCCGGCGCTGGTCGTCACCCTCTCCGCCCGCGGCGTCCGCGCGGGCGGCATCGTCCGCGATCTGGGCCACTGGCTGACGGTGATGCTGGTCGAGGCCGCCGTGCTTCACGGCGTCGGGCTGACCGGGCCGCGCTAGCTACTCGCGCCAGCCGCTCAGCGCCGACCGGACCTTGGCAAGCGCGGCCTTCTTGATCTGGCAGACACGCGCGGCCCCGATCTCGAGCGTCGCCCCGATCTCCTCGAGGTTCATCTCCTCGACGAAGTACAACTGCAGGATGAGTGCCTCGCGCGGGGGCAGCGTCGCGATCGCCGTGCTGACGGCGCGCTTCAGCCCCTGGTGGGCAAGACTGTCGAACGCGTCGGGGCCCTCGTCGGCGAACGAAGCGCTGTTGTCGGAATAGACGTCGTCGATCGATTCGAGGCGCGGACCATGCGTGCTGAACGCGGCGGCGCGATACGCCTCGAGGCTCAGGTCGACCCGTGCCGCCATCTCGGCGTCGCTCGCCGGCCGCCCGAGCAGCCCCTCGAGCGAGGCGCGCGCCTGACCGAACTCGCGTCGCCGGCGCATCGCCGAGCGGACCATCGTCGCCGACTTGCGCAGCGCGTCGATCATACCGCCACGCACGCGTATCGTCGCATAGGTCGCGAAGCTCGCCTCGCCGCGGTCCTCGAAGCTGTGCGCGGCCTCGATCAGCGACACCGTGCCGATCTGGATCAGGTCCTCGACCTCGATCGCCGACGACACACGCGAATGGACATGCCATGCAAGCCGACGGACGAGGCCGATGTGGCTGCGCACGAGCTCGTTCGGCTCGGCCGGCACGGACGGATTTCGCAACCGAGCGAGCTTGTCGACCGTGTCGAAGGTTAGCCGCGCGTCCATCCCCGCCTCCGCCGACAATGAAGCCCAACAGGCCACTGTTACTTAGACGGAACGTGCAGGATTTTTTATGCTGAACGAATGCGAGTTAGCGCCGAAACGGTCAATTTCGGATCAGTTAATCAGACCGCCGAAACCCTGCTCGATCAACTTTTCCGCGATCCTGTCTTCGTCGACGGGATAGGTTCCGTCGACGATCGCGCGCCGAACGCGTTCGACCTTCGACATCGACGCTGTGGCCGGAACGACGTCGTTCAGTTCGTCCAAATCCTCGATCACGGGCAAGTCCCTCGGCCCACGCTGCCGGGTGTATGCCAGAGATGTGTGCGCCGGGAAATCGCTTGTATTAAGACTTTGCAAAATATTTGCGCGCAGCGCGTCAGATGGTCCAGTCCCAGCCACCGCGGCCCTGCAGCCGGTCGATGACGATGTCGGCCGCCGCCTCCGCCTGGAGCAGCGTCGTATCGAGCCGGATGTCGGGCTGCAGCGGAGCCTCGTACGGCGAGCCGACCCCGGTGAAGTCCGGCAGCTCGCCCGCGCGCGCCTTGGCATACAACCCCTTGGCATCGCGCGCCTCGGCGGCGGCCAGGGGGGTGTCGACGAACACTTCGATGAAGTCGACGTCGCCCGCGGCGGCGCGCGCAGCGGCGCGTTCGGCACGGAACGGCGAGATGAAGCTGACCAGCACGATCAGCCCGGCGTCGGCCATCAATCGAGCGACGGCCGCAACGCGCCGGATGTTCTCGGCCCGGTCGCGGTCGCTGAAGCCAAGATCGGCGTTCAGGCCGTGGCGGACATTGTCGCCGTCGAGCAGTGCTGTATGTCGCCCGGCGGCGAACAGCTTCTTCTCGACAATATTGGCGATCGTCGACTTGCCGGCCCCCGACAGCCCGGTGAACCACAGGATCGCCGGCTGCTGGCCCTTGAGCGCCGCGCGTCCCGCCGCGTCGACGTCGAGCGCCTGCCAGTGGATGTTCGACGCTCGGCGCGCCGCATCGGTAATCATGCCGGCCGCGACGGTCGCGTTCGTGCTTCGGTCGATCAGGATGAAGCCGCCGGTGGTGCGATTTTCGGCATAGGGATCGAACGCGATCGTCCGGTCGAGCCCAAGCGTAACCGAGCCGATCTCGTTGAAGCCAAGCTCGTCGGCGGTGACGTCGGCGAGCGTCGTCATGTCGACGCGGTGATGGACCTGCTCGACGGTCGCGACGACGCTGCGCGTGCCGATCTTGAGCCAGAACACCGCACCTCGACGCAGCGGCGCGTCGTCCATCCACACCAGTGACACGTTGAGCCGGTCGGCGATCTCTGCGGGCCGGTCGGCCGCCGTGATCAGGTCGCCGCGCGACACATCGAGTGGCCGGTCGAGCGTCACGGTGACCGACTGCCCCGCCTTCGCTTGGCTGAGATCGCCACTGCCGAGCAGAATGCGTTCGATCGTCGCCATGCGTCCCGACGGCAGCACCTGGACACGGTCGCCCGGATGCAGCGTACCGGCCGCGATCAGCCCGGCGTAGCCGCGGAAAGTGGCGTCCGGCCGATTGACCCACTGTACCGGCAGACGCAGCGGCGCGGACGCGAGCGCGTCGCCGGCGGGGGCCGCATCGAGTGCCTCGAGCAAAGTCGGCCCAGTGAACCAGGGCATGGCGACCGACCGCTGCACGACATTATCCCCCGTCAGCGCGCTCAGCGGGATTGCAGTGAAGGTCACACCGAGTTCGTCGGCGAAGCTTCGGTACTGATCGACGATGAGGTCGAAGCGCTGCTCGCTCCAGCCGGCAAGGTCCATCTTGCTGATCGCGAGCACGACCTGCCGGACCCCGAGCAGGTTGACGAGGTAACTGTGCCGCCGCGTCTGCTCGAGCACCCCCGATCCGGCATCGACGAGGATGACGGCGAGGTCGGCGGTCGACGCCCCCGTGACCATGTTGCGCGTGTACTGGACGTGTCCGGGAGTATCGGCGACGATGTAGCGACGTCGTCGGCTGGAAAAGAAGCGATACGCGACGTCGATCGTGATGCCCTGCTCGCGTTCCGCCGCAAGGCCATCGACCAGCAGCGCGTAGTCGAGCGCAGCGCCCTGGGTTCCGAATTGGGCGCTGTCGCGGCGCAGCGCCTCCAGCTGGTCGCGTGGAATGGCGCCGGTCTCCATCAGTAAGCGGCCGATCAGCGTCGACTTGCCGTCGTCGACCGATCCGCAGGTGATGAAGCGCAGTAGCGACGACATCAGAAATAGCCTTCGATCTTCTTGCGCTCCATCGATCCCGCCTGGTCATGATCGACGAGACGACCTGCGCGCTCTGACACGGTCGCCAGACTCATCTCGGCGATGATCTCGTCGACTGTGGACGCCTCGCTCGCTACCGCAGCCGACAACGGCCAGTCGCCGAGCGTACGGAAGCGGATCCGCCGTGGCTGCGCCTGCTCGCCCGGCCGCCAGACCATGCGATCGTCGTCGACCATCAGGATCTGGCCGTCGCGGACCACGGTCGGTCGCTCGGCGGCAAAATACAACGGAACGAGCGCGATGTTCTCGGCCGCGATATACTGCCAGATGTCGAGTTCGGTCCAGTTCGACAGCGGGAACACCCTCACGCTCTCGCCGCGCCGGACGCGACCGTTGTACAGCCGCCATAGCTCAGGCCGTTGCAGTTTCGGGTCCCAGACGTGGCTCGCCGACCGGAACGAGAAGATACGCTCCTTGGCTCGCGCCCGCTCCTCGTCGCGCCGGCCGCCGCCGAACGCCGCGTCATAACCTCCCTCATCGAGCGCGGCCTTCAGCGGGTCGATCAGCATGGCACGGGTGTAGACCGGCATCGGCGTGGCGAACGGATCGACTCCTGCAGCGGCAGCGGCGGCGTTGTGGTGGACGGTAAGACGCAGCCCGTGCCGCGCCGCGACCGTGTCACGATGATCGAGCATCGCGGTGAAATCCCAGCCGGTCGCGATATGGAGGAACGGAAACGGCGGCGGCCCCGGCGCGAACGCCTTCAGCGCGAGGTGGAGCATGACCGACGAATCCTTGCCGATCGAATACAGGAAGACCGGCCGTTCGCACTCGGCGACGACCTCGCGGAAGATGTGGATGCTCTCGGCTTCGAGCGCGGCAAGGTGGTCGAGGGCCATGCGGGTGCCTAACGACCCGTCGGACCTCGCCCAAACAACTATTTCTTGGCGGTCGCTCCGAAACGCGCCTGCTGACGGGCGAGTTCTTCGACGTAGGGCAGGTAGGGGACGCGCGGCCCGGCATCGCCGAAGCCCTCAAACATTCCATTGGGGCAGCGACGTGTGTCATCCCAGCCGATGTGGCTTAGGATCGGGTAGAGGCAGATCCCTTCGATCGGCACCCCCGCATCGCGCGCTGCCGCGACTTCGTCGGCGACGTGGTGCAGCCATGGAGCACGGCCGACCCCCTCCGTCCCCGTCTCGGCGATGAACAGCGGCCGGTCGATCCGCTCCTGCACGATCGCGAACAACTCGCGCGGCGGCCGATAGATCGGATCGCCCATGTAGACCGTCCGGCCATGATCGACCCATTGATTGTTGTAGTAATAATTCAAGCCGACGACGTCGAGGTACTGCGGACCCCCGCCCAGTTCGGGCGCGCGGCGACCGCTGAGGAAGTCAATCGCCTCGAATTGCGCCTCCATGTAATCGGCGGCACCGCGCTGATGAAGCTCCGAACCCGACTGCGGCAGGATGTTGATGAGCGGCTCGGCGACCGCGAACCGCGCGCTCGGGCTGACGTCGCGGATCGCCTCGATGGCAGCAACCACGCTTCGCACGAGGATCGCCTTGACCTCGCCGCCGCGTCCGCGCGCGAACGGATTGAGATACGCGGTATCACCCGCAGCCCATGCGAAGAAACTGATTTCGTTGACGGGAGTGTAGAACGGTGTGGTGTCGGTCTCGTCGCGGATCAGCGACGCGACCGCCTTTGCGTAAGCGGCGAAGCGCGCGACGAACCCGGTTTCGAACAGGTCGACGCCATTGGGCATTCCATAATGAAACAGGTCCCAGATCACCTGCGTACTGGTCGCCTGGGCGGCTCGCACCTGCGGCAGCAGCGACGCGAAATCGTAGTGACCCTCGAGCGGCTCGATCAGATGCCAACGCGCGGCATCGCGCACCGTCCGAATCCCATGTGCGGCAAGCAGACGGTAATCGGCTTCGGCTCGGCGATCGTGATCGGTCGACGCGATCAGGTCGAGCCGGACACCGTCACGACGGCGCTGCGTCGACGCCTCGAAGCCGCCCATGAAAAACGAGTCGAACAACGGCACGTCAGGCGCGCGCCACGTGCTTCGTTATTGCATGGCAAATCATTCGCCCGACCCGATCCATGGACCGCAGATCACGCGCGCCCTATTCAGCAGCGACGAAATTGGGCGGAGTGATGACATTCGTTCTGACGCCGTCGAGCGGCAGCGCCTCTTGAATCCGGCGGAATGTCGCTAGCGCCTGCCCCGTCACCTGGTCCATATTGTAGTAGCGATACGTCGCGAGACGTCCGACGAACCACACATTGGGTGTTGCCAGCGCGAGCTTCTCGTACTTTTTGTACAGCTCCGCGTTTTCCGGCCGCGGAATGGGGTAATACGGATCGCCTTCTGCCGACGGAAACTCGTACGTGACGGCCGTCTTCGGGTGAACCTGTCCTGTGATCCACTTGTATTCGCTGACGCGCGTAAAGGCTTCGGTCTGCGGATAATTGACCGTGCCGGTGGGAAGCGCCTGTTCGCTGTCGATCGTTTCGTGCTTGAACCGGAGCGAGCGGTACGGCAGTTTGCCGAAGCGGAAGTCGAAGTACTCGTCGATCGGACCGGTAAAGATCAACCGCTTGAACGAGATCTCGTTGCGGATATCACGGAAGTCGGTCTGCGTCATGACGTTTATGTTCGGGTGCGCGAGCATCTTCTCGAACATCCGCGTATAGCCGTACTTCGGCATCGCCTGAAACTCGTCGGTGAAATAACGGTCGTCGCGATTTGTCCGCGTCGGGACACGTGCCGTGACCGATTTGTCGAGCTCCGACGGATCCATGCCCCACTGCTTGCGGGTGTAGCCCTGAAAGAACTTTTCGTACAACTCGCGGCCGACCACCGACACCACGACATCCTCCGACGTGCGGATCGGATCGACCTTCTCTGCGCGCGCCGCGAACCACGCCGGCAGTTCGTCGCTGGTCAGGTCAAGGCCGTACAGCGTATTGACCGTATCGAGGTTGATCGGGATCGGCACCTGCTTGCCGTCGACCATGCCGAGCACGCGATGCTCATAGCGCCGCCACTGGGTGAACATCGACAAATGATCGAAGATCGCCGCCGAGTTCGTGTGGAAGATGTGCGGACCATACTCGTGGATGAGCAACCCATCCTCATTATAGCGATCATAGGCGTTGCCCGCGATGTGCGGCCGCCGATCCACGACGAGCACCTTCTCGTTGCGTTGGCTGGCGATACGTTCGGCCAGCGTCGCTCCCGCGAACCCCGCACCGACGATGAGCCAATCATACATGTTCCGTCTCCATGGGTGGCGTTGCCGACTTCGGACGCATTGCAAGGTTCATCAACTCGGCCATGTCGGCCCATACCTGATCCCACGATCCCTGCGCGAGCTGCCGGTCTACCGCCGCCAGCCAGCCGTCGGGCCGCCGGGCCAGCAGGCGATCGATGGCGGCGACCGTCTCCGAAGCGGTCGAAGCGATGTCGACGAGGCCGAGGTCACCGTAAGGGGTGACGACGTCGGTGATCGCCGTCGATACGACGGGCAGCCCCGCGGCGAGAAACTCAGGGGTCTTGGTCGGCGAGATGAACCGCGTCGCATCGTTGATTGCGAACGGCATGAAGCCGACGTCCCAATTCGCGAGATAAGCCGGAAGCTCGGCGTACGACTTCGAGCCGATCCAATGGAGGTTCGGCGCCTTGGGCAGCGCCGCGGGATCGATCTTCGCGGTCGGTCCGATCATCATGATCTGCCAGTCCGGCCGCGCGGCCGCCACCGCCCCGACGAGCGCGACGTCCATCCGCTCGTCGATCACGCCAAAGAAGCCGATGCGCGGCCGCGCGAGCGAGGATTGGTCGGCGGGATCTGGAAGTCCACCGCGTGCCGACCTAAAATGCGCGGCGTCGATTGACGACGGGAAACAGTGGATGTTGTCGTGCCGGCCGGCAGAGGCGGCAAACATCGCCGCGCCACCGGTAAAGACGACATCAGCCCGCTCGAGCATCTCCGTCTCGAGCGCCTTCAACACCGGCGGTGAATTGGCGAAGGCGGCAAGCTCGTCCATCTTGTCGAAGACGATCAGGTCTGGCTGGAAATCGCGGGCGAACAGCAGCGCCATGGGGGTGTAGTACCACAGCGTGACCGACGTCTGCGCTGCGTCAAGCAGCTGGCTGAGGATCGTGCGCTGATGATCGAGTGCAGTGGCGGCATCGCTTCCCGCCGGAAGAGTCGGCTGGATGATCTGGAGATGGTCGCCGCGTGCGAACGACAGGGAATTCGCGACCCCGTCCTCGGCTACGATGGGCTCTTCGACGAAGATCACCTCGTACGTGGAGGCAGCCCGGGTCAGCAAATGCTGCGGCCGCTGGAAGACGAAATCCCAACGTAGATGCGAAAGCACGATGAGCGTCGGGCGCGGATCGTTCGAAGTCGCGCGGCTCATTTCACTCCCGCCCTGTGGCGTTGCTGGATTGTATCGCTGGTGACAAACCTGCGATGAGACAATCACATAACGCCGTGATAACGATCCGGTTCCCGACCTTGCGGTAGGGGCGACCGGGCGTTTCGCTCTCCCGGCAGTCCGCGCCCCATCCGCGACGGTTCGCCGTCACCCGCCACGATAGCGTCGGTTCACCCAGGTCCTAGTCAGCGCCGACGAAGCGCGAGCCCCGGTTTCCGGCTGACCGCGACGTCAGGCCCGCCATCCGCGTGTGCCGGGCGTCGGAACGCGAGGGACTCTGTGCCGTTGAGACCCGCCAACGAGTTTAGGAGCGGGAATGGACGTCGCATCGCTGCCGATCGGACTTGTCGCCACATGCCTCGCAGAGCGGCTGACGATAGGCAACGTCATCTACGTGGCCGCCGATGAGCAGCGTTCTGCCGCCGCAGCCAGGATCCTCGCTGCCCTCGCGCCGGACGCGGCGGTCCACCACTTTCCGCCGAGCGACGCGTTACCCGGCGACATGGCACCGGCATCACCGGCGAACAGTGGACGCCGGATTGCCGTGTTGCACGCGGTGAGAATGCGCTCGAACCAGCGCGTCGCCCTCGTCACCAGCGTCGATGCGGCTTCGCAACGCTATCCGCCGCCTGCAGCGTTCGACGATGAGCCGATCGTGTTTGGGACCGGAGGTTCGTACGACGGTGACGAGGTCGCCGAGCAGCTGCGCGGGGCCGGCTATATCGACAACGAGCGGGTCGACGAGCCGGCGACGCTTGCGATCCGCGGACGCACGATCGATGTCTTCCCGGCCGACGCGCCGCAGCCCCTTCGCCTCGAAATCGACGACGGCGTGCTCCGCAGCATCCGCGCCTTCGATCCGCTGACACAGCTTACGACCGACCTGATCGACCGGGCGGAGCTTCACCCCGTCGCCGAGCCTGCGCTCGGTGCCGACGCCGTCACGCTGTTCGACCATCTCCCCGACGCGGCGGTCGCGATCGACGCGGAGGTCGCCGCGCGCCACGACCGTTTACGCGCGCTTGTCGCCGACATCGCGCGATCGCAACCCGCCGTTCTGGCGCGCTTCATCGACGCGCCGACGTGGCAGCGCATGGTCACGCAACGCGAAAGCATCGCGCTCGACGGCGCAGGCGCACGCGCGATGCCCCGCTTCGTCGAGCAACGCGCGCCGCTCCGCGCGTTGAGCGCCGCGCTTCGTGCGGCGAGCGAAGGCGGCAGCCGACTAGTGGTGTTCGGCGCGCCACGCGACCTGCGCTTCATCGGCGGCCGCATCGAGCGCGCGACTGGCTTCACCGCCAGTCCCGTCACGTCTTGGATCGAAATGCGGGCGGCGCCACCCAGTACGGTTTCTCTGATCGACGCGGTCATCGATCGCGGGTGGCAGGAGGACGACCTATTCGCGCTGGCCGCTGCCGACGTGCTCGGCGAACGCGCCGATAACGGCCAGACCGGACCATCCGCCGCTCCGACGTTAAGCGTGGCCGCGGAGATCCGCGTCGGTGACGTCGTCGTCCACGACCAGTTCGGATTGGCGCGCGTCGCCGGACTCGAACCCCTCGCGGGCGCGGACGACGGCGGCGAAGCGGTCGTCCTCGAGTTCGCGGGCGGAGCGCGCCGCCAGGTGCCCGCCGCCGACGCCGACCTGATCTGGCGCTACGGCGGCGAGGCGGGTGCGGTGGCGCTCGACAAGCTCGACGGGTCGAGCTGGCTTTCGCGCCGCGAGGAAGTGGAGGCGGCGCTTGCCGCAACGGCCGAGACGCTCACCGCGACCGCCGCGGAGCGTGCGCAACGCACCTGTCCGCCGATGGCCCCCGATACCGCAGCCTACGAGCGCTTCGCGTCTGGCTTCGGATGGACCGAGACGTATGACCAGGTGCGTGCGATCGCTGCCGTGCGTGCCGACCTCGCCTCGGGCCGGCCGGTCGAGCGGCTGGTTGTCGGCGACGTCGGCTACGGCAAGACCGAGGTGGCGCTGCGTGCCGCTGCCCTCGCCGCGCTTGCCGGACGCCAGGTCGTCGTTGCCGCACCGACGACGGTGCTCGTCCGGCAACATCTGGAGGTGTTCCGCGCTCGCCTCGCGCACACTGACGTCGGCGTCGCCGGACTGTCGCGGCTATCGTCCGCCGCCGAACGCAAGGCGGTGAAAAGCGGGCTGGCCGACGGTTCCATCGGCATCGTCGTCGGAACGGCCGCAGTCGCCGCGAAGGGAATCGCCTATCGCGACCTCGGCCTCATCGTCATCGACGAGGAGCAGCGCTTCGGGGCGGCCGACAAGGCGCGCCTGCGTCGTCTGAACGAGAACGCACACGTTCTCACCCTGACCGCGACTCCGATCCCGCGGACGCTGCAGAGCGCCCTGATCGGGCTTCAGCAAATATCCGTCATCGCCACACCTCCGGCACGGCGGCAGCCGATCCGCACCGCAACCGGGTCGTTCGTCGCGAATGACGTCCGCGCCGCGCTGCTGCGCGAGAAGGCGCGCGGCGGGCAAAGCTTCGTCGTCGTGCCGCGGATCGACGACATGGCGGCGATGCGCGACACGCTGACCCGGCTCGTCCCCGAGCTCACCTTCCGCGAGGCGCACGGCAAAATGGCGGCCGCCGAGATCGATGCCGCGATGATCGAGTTTGCGCGCGGCGAAGGCGACGTACTGCTGGCGACCAACATCATCGAGGCGGGGCTCGACGTCCCCCGCGCGAATACCATGATTGTGTGGCGCGCCGACCGGTTCGGCCTTGCTCAGCTCCATCAGCTGCGCGGCCGCGTCGGGCGCGGGGCGCGTCGCGGGCATGTGCTGCTGCTGACACCGCCCGATCGACCGTTGACGGACGCGACCCGGCACCGACTTCACACCCTCGAAACCTACGATCGTCTCGGTGCGGGGTTCGAGATCAGCGCGCGCGACCTCGACGTACGCGGCGCGGGCGACCTGCTCGGGGACGCGCAGGCAGGGCACGTCAAGCTGATCGGGGTCGATCTTTATCAGCACCTGCTGCACGACGCCCTGAAGGCCGCGCGTGGCGAGATGGTGGATCGCTCGCGATGCGACATGCACCTGGGGATCGCCGGCCGGCTGCCTTCGGACTGGATCCCGGACGATGATATCCGGCTCGATCTGTATGTCCGCCTCGCCCGCCTGTCATCGGCCGAGGAGATCGACGCGTTCGAGCACGAGATCGAGGACAGGTTTGGCGCGCTTCCGCCGGAAGTCGCCACGATCCTCGCCGTCGCGCGGATCGGCGTGCTTGCCCGCGAGGCGGGGATCGCCCGGATCGATGCTGGACCCGCGGCGATCGCCGTGACCCCGCGCCCCGATTGCACAGCGACGCTCGCCGGCTTCACCGAAAAGGACGACCGGCTGATCCTGGCGGAAAGGATCGACGATCCGTCGAAGCGGGCGGAACGATTGTACGCAATTCTCGAGGAGCTGACGAGTTAGCGCGTCGCGGCGGAACCGACCGGCCCGACCGACTTGCGGCCGGTACCGAGCAGGAGCAGGGCCGGCAGGAGGACCACTATGAACACCGCCCCGACGCTGAGTCCGAAGATGATCGCGGTCGCCAGCGGCTTCTGGAGGCCGGCGCCGCGGCCGATGCCCAGTGCGAGCGGGGCAAGAGTCAGGATCGCGATAAGCGCCGACATCAGGATCGGGCGCAACCGCGCGCGACCTGCGGCGAGCAGCACGCCGGCATCGATCCGCGCGTTCGGATCGATCTCGGCGAGGAAGAAGATCGACAGTTCGGTCAGCATTCCCACGACCATCGTCAGCCCCATGAGCGCCGAAATGTCGAGCTCGATGCCGGTCACCCACAACCCGCCGAGCACGGCGCAGGCCGACAGCAGGACGGTGGCAATGACGGCGACCGTGTAGAGCCAGCGCTCGAACAGAAATGTGAGGAGCAGCGCAGCGAGCAACAGGGCGGCGCCAAAGACAGCGGCGAGATCGGTGAACGACTTCTGCTGCTGAAGGTAAAGCCCGCCGTATTCGACGCGGATCGCCGCCGGCAGGTGTAGCCCGGCAACCTTCGCCTGCACCGCCTTGACCGCGCTGCCAAGGTCGCGCTTCTCGAGCCGCGCGGTGATCGGGATGAACGGGGCGAGGTTCTCGCGGGTGATCTGGCGCTGCCCGCCGGCAACTTCGATCTTGGCGATGCGTCCGAGCGCGACGATGCGCCCGTCGGCAGCGCGCAGCGGCAGGGTGGCAAGCGAATCGATGCGCTGGCGATTGTCGCGAGGGAGGCGGACCCGGACGTCGACGGTCTGCTCGCCGATCCGGACCTGGGTCGCCACCGCGCCTTCGACCTCCGCCGCGACCTGCTTTGCGACTGTGTCTGGATCGAGCCCGGCCACGGCCGACGCGCCCCGATCGACCGCGATGACGACGGCGTCGCCGGCGACGCGCAGTCCGTTGTTGACCTCGACCACGCCGGGGACCGATGCGATGCCGGTCGCGACCTGGCGGGCGGCCGCGGCGAGCTGCTCGGCATTGTCGCCGAACAGCTTTACCTCGATCGGCTGCGGCACGGCGGTCAGGTCGCCGATCAGGTCCTCCATCAATTGCGACGTCTCGATCTGCAGCCCGGGCACTCGTGCCTGGATCTTGGCGACCACCTCGCTCATGACGTCGTCGATCGGTCGGCGACTGCCGCTTTTTAGGCGAACTGCAAAGTCACCCTGATCAGCTTCGGTCAGGCCGCCGCCGAGCTGATAGCCTGTCCGCCGAGAATAGCCGATGACCTCGGGCGTTGCCCGAATGATCGCCTCGACCTGGCGCAGCAGGCCGTCGGTGTCGCTCAGCGCGGCACCCGACTTTGCCTTATAGTCGATCGTGAAGCCGCCCTCGTCCATCTTCGGCATGAAGCCCGACTGGACGTGGAGCCAGCTGAACCCGCCGATCGCGGCGAGCACCAGCGCCGTCGTCGCGACGAACAGCCCGGGGCGGCGGAACAGCCGCGCCGACGCTTGCGCATAGCGGCGCGTGATGCCGCCGGTGAACCGCTCCGCCTGGTCGGCGGCGTCGGCGTCCTTGACCGTCAGCCAGCCGTCGGCGACCAGCGGCAGGACGTAGCGGGCGTAGGCGAGGCTGACCCCGAGTGCCGCGACCATCGTCACGGCAAGCGCCTTGAAGAAGCCTCCGGTCACGCCGCTGATGAACGCCAGTGGAAGGAAGACGACGATCGTCGCACATGTCGATCCGATCAACGGCCGAGCCATTTCGCGCGCCGCGGCCAGCATCGACGGTGGCGCGCCCGACCGCTTCGCCTCCTGCAGACGCCGCATCAGATGTTCGAGCATGACGACCGCGTCGTCGACGACAAGGCCGACCGCCGCTGCCATGCCGCCCAGCGTCATCATGTTGAAGCTCATTCCGAGCGTCAGCAGGACGACGCAGGTCGCCGCGAGAACGGCGGGCAGCAGGCTCGCGGTGATGACCATCAGCCGCCAGCTGCGGAGGAAGACGAACAGCACGATCCCCGCCAGCAGCGCGCCGAGCAGAATCGCGTCGCGTACCGACGTCGCCGCATCGGTGACCAGCTCGGACTGGTCGTAGAAGGTGCTGACGGTGACGTCGGCGGGCAGGCCGGCGGACTTGATGCGCGCCGCGACCGCCGCGACCAGCGCCACGGCATCGGCGTTCGGCGTCTGGCGGACGTTGACGAGCACCGCATCGGTGCCGTTGGCGGTGACGCGGGTCCACGCCGGGGCCGGCGCGCGCCGGACCGTTGCGACTTGGCCGAGTGTTACGACGCCAGCGCCGGGACTCGACCCCGTCTTGATCGGGACCGCAGCGATATCCGCCTCGGTTACGAGCGTATTCTCGACAAGCGCGAGGTAGAGGCGATGGCGGTCCTCGATCCGGCCGGCGGCGACGACAGTGTTGGACGCGGTCAGTGCAGCGGCGACATCGGCGGTGGTGAGGCCGACGGCGCGCAGACGTGCGGGATCGGCCTCGACTTCGATCTCGGGTGTGCCGCCACCGACGACATCGACCCCGGCAACCCCGGAAAGGGTCGAAAGCACCGGGCGAAGCACGAGCCGGGCGATCTGCTGAAGCTCGACGCCGCTGCGCCGCGGGGACGTCAGCGACAGGCCGAGCACGGGGAAGATCGTCGGATCCGACCGGCGGACACTGAACCGCGCGCCGGGCGGCAGGTCGGGCAGGATCGTGGCCAGCGTGCCTTGCGTCGCGAGCGTCGCGGCGACCATGTCGTCGCCCCAGCCGAAGGTCAGCGCGACTTCCGCGGTCCCGCGGCTCGTGGTCGAGCGGATGCCGGTCACCCCGGGGATCGCCCGCAGCGCGATCTCGGCCGGGCGCGTGATGACTGCCGCCATCTGTGCGGCATCACGGTCGCCGGCGTCGATCGCGATCACGACGCGCGGGTAATCGATGTGCGGGAACAGGGTCACCGGCAGGCGCGACGCAGCGAGCAGCCCCGCGAGCGTAAGCAGCGCGACGCAAAGCCAGATCGAACGGGCATGGCCGCGCAGCCCGGCCTGTACCGGCGTCACGACGGCGTTTCCCGAACCTTCATCCCGTCGATGAGTGCGCTGCCTCCGATGACGACGACGCGCTCACCCGGCGCAATGCCGCGGGTGATGACCACGCTGTCGCCCGCTGAGCTTCCCGGGGTTACGTTGCGCTGATGCGCCGTCCCGTCGGCGATGACGAAGACGAAGCTCCGCCCGCCGTCGTCGAGCAGGGCCGCATACGGCACCGTGACGCCGGCAGTGGCCGCTCCGGTCGGCAGGTCGGCGCGCAGCGTCTCGCCTGGGCCGATCAGGCCGCCGGCCGGCAGCGTTGCGAACACCGAGGCCAGTCGCGTCGTCGGGTCGACCTGAGGGTCCACTCCGACCACCACGCCGTCGATCGGAGCTCCGCCGGCAGGGCGCGCGATCTTCAACGGCTGACCGGGACGAGTCGCGGCCGCCAGCGCGGGATCGATCCCGAAGCGCGCACGCACCGGACCGCCGGCGGCCAACGTCGCGACCGCCGTTCCCGGCGGCACGACATCCCCCGGCCGCGCCGTCAACGCCTGGACCGTCCCGGCGACCGGCGCACGAACCGTCAGCGTCGCGCCGCGCGCGGCCACCGCGGCGGCCGTTGCCTTCGCGGCCGCCGCTGCCGTGCGCGCCGTCTCGACATCGGCATCGCTCGTCAGGCCATCGGCGCGCAGCCGCTGCGCGCGGGCGAGCGCAAGGGTGGCCGCCGCGGCGTCGGTCGCCGCCTTGGCGGCATCGAGCCGGCTGGTCGGGGTGGGCTCGAGCACGGCGATCACCTGCCCTGCGCGAACGGCGGAACCGTTCGGCGCGGCGATCCGGATCAGCCGCGCCTCGACCTCCGTGGCAAGCGCGCGTTCACTCCCCGCCCCCGCCTCGCTTACCCCGTAGATGGTCACCGTGCGCGCCGCCGTGCCACGCGTCGCGCGCGCCGTCGTCACGCTGGCGATCGGATCGGGTGCCTTCTCGTCGGCGGCCGGAGACTTGGCACACCCAGCGAGGAGCAACAGCGCAACCAGTGCAGGGCGCGTCATCGCGGCCATCCTTCGCGTAGGGTTCCGGTCAACAGCTCGAGAGCGATCGTCTGTTCGGCAATCTGCTGGTCGATGACGACCAGCGCCAGCTCGCGATCGCGGAGCGCCTGCCCCGCCGCCTCGCCGGTCGCGCGGGGAAGATCGCCACGCGCGCCGGCCCGAACCGTCGCAGCCGCATAGCGGCGAAGCGGCGGCAAAGCAGCAGCGAGCGCGGCCCGCTGCCCGGCGAGTGTCGTGATCGCTGTCGCCCCGGTGACGACGTCGGCGCGGGTCGCGACGAGGCGTGCCTCATACTCCGCCTTAAGCTGCGTGCGGGAAGCCGTCGCGACCGCAATGCCGCCCCGGTTGCGGTTCCAGAGCGGCAGGGTGAAGGCGACTTGGGGACCCAGTGTGACGTTGCTTGCCGTGTCGCGCGCACCAGCGATGGTAAGGGCCAGCGTCGGGAACTGCTGGAGCACCGCGAGGCGCGTGTTCGCTTCCGCCGAAGTGTACCCCGCTCGCAACGCCGCGAGGTCTAGCCGGCGGTCGAGCGCGAGCCCGACGAGGGCCGTGGGCGGCGGTGGCGGTGGCGGCGCAGCAACCAGGGCGAGGCGGAGCAGAATGTCCGGCGGCAGGCCGAGCAGCTTGTTGAGATCGCCGCGCGCTGCGACCAGCGCGGTTTCGGCGGTCCGCGCGCGGTCGGCGGCATCGAGCGCCGCCTGTCGCCGACCGTCGAGTTCGGCCCCCGGGATGTCGCCACGCCCGGCCGCGCGCAAGGCGGTGTCGAGCTGCGCAGCGGCGGCGGTCGCGCTCGTCCGTGCCAGTTCGCGCGCCGCCGAAAGGCCGACGATGCGCACGCCGAGCAGTCGCGCCTGCCCCGCCGCCTGCCACTCCGCCCATGCGAGATCGAGCCGCACCTGCCGCCGCGTCGCCGCGCTGGCCTCGCCCGTTACGCGGCGGAGGCGTAGCTGGTTGAGGTCGAATCCGATCTGACCCGTCAAGCCGTTGAAAACGTCGGGGCCAGATATAAGCTTGTCGAATCCTGCCGCGACGGTCGGATCGGGCAGCAGGCGCGCGGCGAACGCCTGCGCGTCGGTCACGTTCGCCCTGGCTCGCAACGCCTTGAGATCGGGGCTTGCGACAACCGCGATCACCGCGAGGGCGTCGAGGGTCAGCGGCGCATCGAGATCGATCGTCTGGGGCTTGAGGAACGGCCGGTCGATCGTCGACGCTTGGGCCAGTGCGGCACGGTCCACGGACAAGACCTCCGCAGCCGGGCGCACCGGGTTGGCGACGTAATGCGCGCACCCGGCGAGCACCGACAGCGACACAACAGCGCAAATCGGTGAAC
>Ga0123338_10002191_pt1 | contig 18340 bp, 18 predicted proteins | sample grotaG_FD_89793 | JGI IMG/M metagenome (GOLD analysis project Ga0123338, IMG submission 89793) | Glacier valley bacterial and archeal communities from Borup Fiord, Nunavut, Canada, to study Microbial Dark Matter (Phase II) -... | ecosystem: Environmental > Aquatic > Freshwater > Ice > Glacier ...
GCCGGCCTGGCGCGCGTGCTGTTCTCGTGGACGCTGCACGCCATCGTCTACTTCTGGCTCTTCCCGGCTTACATCGCCTTCTACACGCTGGTGCCGCGGGCGATCGGCGGCCGGCTCTACAGCGACACGATGGCCCGGGTCGCGTTCGTACTGTTCCTGGTGTTCTCGATGCCGATCGGCATCCATCACCTGTTCGCTGACCCGCAGGTCGGCGCCGGCTTCAAGTTCGTGCATGCCGCCATGACGGCGATGGTCTCGGTGCCGACGCTTCTCACCGTGTTCACGATCGTCGCCTCGGCGGAGATCGCCGGGCGCCTGCGCGGCGGCAAGGGGCCGTTCGGCTGGGTCAGGGCGCTTCCGTGGGGCAACCCGATGATGCTGGCGGTGACGTTCTCGTTCGTGATGCTCGGCTTCGGCGGTGCCGGCGGCATCATCAACATGAGCTACCAGCTCAACGAGACGATCCACAACACGCAGTGGGTCACCGGCCACTTCCACCTCATCTTCGCCGGTGCCATCGTCATCATGTATTTCATGGTGGCCTACGAGCTCTGGCCGCAGCTCACGCACTGCGGGCCGCTGTCGCAACGGCTCATCAAGACGCAGCTCTGGCTCTGGTTCGTGGGCATGATGGTGATGACGATGCCGTGGCACTGGGTCGGCCTGCTAGGCATGCCGAGGCGGATGGCGTACTTCGACTACACGCACCCGGAGATCCAGTCGCAGGCCTGGACGGTGGTCGCGTCGACGATCGGCGGCCTGCTGCTCGTGATCTCGGCCTTCGTCCTTGTCTTTATCCTGGCCACGGCGCACCGGCGCGCCAAGTCGGCGCCGCCGGCCTTCGCCTTCAGCCGGCCGGCGCACCCCGGCGGCGCGACGCCGGTGGCGCTGAACGGCTTCGGCCTGTGGCTCGCGATGATGATCGCGCTCACGGTCGTGAACTACGGCTTTCCGATCGCGCAGCTGACGCTGCTGAAGGAAGCGTCGGTGCCGGTCATTCCGATCGGCAGTCGGTGACGAAGGCGCACGGCATGACTTCCTGGGCCAACCCATGGTTTCGCTGGAGCGTGATGGCGCTCGCCGCCATCACGGTGGGCTCTGTGCTGGTCGGCTTCGTCTGGCTGCCATCGGTGCAGGCCGACTTCTCGGCGCAGGGCCTGTGGGCGAGCATCTGTCGCGCCGCCGGCGTACCGGCCTCCTGGGCGGCGGGCTCCGAGCCCGCGCAGGCGGGCCCGCAGTCGACCGACGTCGTCCTCGAGCGGACGATGGCGCGCACCGGCGCCGCCGATGCCGTCGGCCGCGGCGCCACGCTGGCGCTCAACTGCACGATGTGCCACGGCGCGCAAGGCCAGAGCATCTCGAACGCGCCGAACCTCGCCGGGCAGTACCCCGAGGTCGTGATCAAGCAGCTCCACGACTACAAGAGCGCCAAGCGGGCGAGCTCGGTCATGACGGCGCTGGCCCAGGGCCTGTCGGAGCGCGACATCGACGACCTCGCCAGCTACTACGCCTACCTGCCGAAGGCCCGCAGCGCGGCGACGACGTACGACGAAGCGCTGCCGGCGCTGGTCCGCGTCGGCGCTCCGATGCGCAACATCGCGCCCTGCATCTCCTGCCATGGCGGCGTCGACCAGAAGCTCGGAGCGCCCTGGATCGAAGGCATGCCGCACGAGTACCTGGTGGCCCAGCTCACGGCGTTTCGTTCCGGCAGCCGCCACAACGATTCCCAAGCGCAGATGCGCACCATGGCCCGGGCGATGACGAGCCGGGAGATCGACGAAGTCTCGACTTTCTATGCGCGCAAGGCGGGCAGCGGCGAAGGTCGTTAGCCCTGGGCGGCTTCGCCTTCGAAGCGCCCGATCCTTGCCGCCGTGCCGCCCGGCTTGAGGTTGCGCAGGCCCGGCATCACCAGCACTGCATCGTCGTACGGCGTCACCCAGACGAGATCGCCGTCCTGCGCGATCGGTGTGCCGGCTTTCGGCAGTACCGACAGCCCTATGGCCGGCACCAGGAAATGGAAGTCGGCGCTGCGCGCAACCAACGGCTCGGTCACGCGCACGAGCCGCTGCGCTGGCGGCAGCGGCAGGCGCGCATGGGCCTGCACCCAGGCCGCGTCGGCAGCGCCGGTGAGGCCGAGGAAACGCACCAGGGCGTCGATGGCGACATCGGCGGCCGCTTGCTCCCAGTGCTGCCCGCATTCGATGAGCAGCGCGCGCTTCGGGCTCTGCGGATCGCCGAAGCCGCCGCGGTCGACCATGCGCAGGCCGGCCGGGTGGCCGGTGTCGATCAGCAGGTCGGCAGGCATGCCGAGTTCGCGCGCGTAGGCAGCGTTCTTGTCAACGGTGCCGCAGACCATCAGCGGCCGGCTCGGCTCGCTCATGCTGTGGATGTCGAGCAGAAGGTCGGCGGCGTCGACGGAGGGCAGCAGCTCGCGGGCGCGACGCAACTCGACGGTGTTGCCTGCGCCGGCCAGCGTCTCGTCGGCCCAGACGCGGTTGTAGTCCTCGTCGACGAGGCGCGACGGGAACGGGTCGGCAGGATCGAAGCGCGCGTAGGCGGCGATGTTCGCGAAGGCCAGCGTCAGCGTGCCGCGCTGCGGGCGGAAGCTTTCGCCGAGCAGCCAGTCGAGGGCGATGGCGCCGCAGATCTCGTTGCCGTGCGTCAGCGCCTGCACCATCACGTTCGGGCCCGGCCGGCCCGAGTCGAAGGCATGCACCCAGTCGACGCCGGTGCCGCCGTCGCGCCAGCGGCCGATGTCGGGCGCGGTCAGCTCGATGGCTGTCGCAACGAGGTCGCTCATCACGCGACCCGGCCCTTGACGGCGTTGGCGCGGCTGCTGCAAGTGACGCGGCCGCTCGCGTCGGTGGCGAGGCGAGCCTGCAGTCGCTCGCGCAGACGCTGCACGTCGGCGGCCGACATCGCGGCGATCCGCGGCGCGACGCCGGGGCCGCCTTGCGCCGTCTTCCAGAACGCATCGAAGTCGGCGAACGTGCGCTCGCTGGCGATCACTCGCGTCTCGACGTCGACCAGGCCGGCGCCTTCCCACAAGGCCTGCATCGCCTCGATGCGCGACGCTTCGACGCTCGGCGGCCAGCTCGCGGGCGAGCCGAGGGCGACCATCTCTTCCTGCATCGCTGCGAACGGAAAGCCGCCGCCGAGGATGTCCCACGCATAGGCCGAGACGCTGCCGCCCGGCCTGACCACGCGCGCCATCTCGGCGACGCCCTTCGCCGGCTCCGGCACGAAGAAGATGACGAGGGCCATCACGCCAGCGTCGAAGGCGGCATCGCTCCACGGCAGCGCCATCGCGTCGCCCTGGCTGAATTGCGCAGGGCCGCCGGCAAGGCGGCTGCGCGCGAATGCGAGCTGCGCCGGCGAGGGGTCGATGCCCTGCACCTCGGCCGGCGCGCAGCGGTCGACCAGCATCTGTGTGAAGGCGCCGTTGCCGCAGCCGACGTCGACCCAGCGCCCGCCCGCGGCCGGCGCCAGCCAGTCCAGGAAGGTGGCGCCGGCAATGCGGCTCCAGGTGCCCATGAAGTCTTCGTAGACGGCGCCGTCGTCGAATCGGATCTGCGGTGTGTCCATGATTTCCTTCGTGGGTGCGATGGGCCAGTGTCTAGACTCTCGGCCTTCGCAGCCACGGGAGTTTGCCTTGACCGCCGCCACGCTCGACGCTACCGGCCCCCGCGCCGCTGCCGCGGACCCGCGCGCCCGCGCCGACCGTGCCTTCTTCGGCCATCCGGCGGGCCTCGGCTGGCTTGCGTTCTGCGAGCTGTGGGAGCGCTTCTCGTTCTACGGCATGCAGGCGCTGCTGGTGCTCTACCTCACCAACTACCTGTTCCTGCCGGAGAACATCGGCCAGGTCGCGGGGATGGACGCGCTCCGTGCCGCCATCGAGAACGCCACCGGCCCGCGTTCGCCGCAGCAACTCGCATCGGCGGTGTTCGGTCTTTACGCCGGCTTCGTCTACCTCACGCCCTTGTTCGGCGGCCTGCTTGCCGACCGCGTCCTCGGTCGCACGAAGACGGTCGTGATCGGCGCCAGCTTGATGGCGCTCGGCCATTTCCTGATGGCCTTCGAGGCCAGCTTTCTCCTCGCGCTGGCCTGCCTGCTGATCGGCGTCGGCTGCTTCAAGGGCAACATCGCGGCCCAGGTCGGCGCCCTCTACGCGCCAGGCGACCGCCGCCGCGCCAGCGCCTTCCAGATCTTCCTGCTCGCGGTCCAGATCGCCGTCATTGCGGCGCCGATCGTCTGCGGCACGCTCGGCGAGAAGGTGGCCTGGCACTGGGGCTTCGGGGCGGCCGGCGTCGGCATGGTGATCGGCCTTGGCGTCTATCTCGCCGGCCGCCGCTGGCTGCCGCCGGAGCCGGTACGCGGGGCTTCTTCGCAGGCCGACGCGCCGCGCGCCGGCATGACCGCGGTCGAGCGGCGGCGGCTGCTGCTCCTCATCGCGCTGATCCCGGTGCTGATGCTGTCGATCGTCGGCAACCAGCAGTTCGCCAACGCTTTCCCGCTCTGGTCGCAGAAGAACATGGACCTCGTGCTGTTCGGCTGGCAGGTGCCGGTGAGCTGGCTGCAGGCCGTCGACGCGCTCGTGAGCACCGCGACCATGCTCGCCTCGATCGCCTTCTGGCGCTGGTGGGCGAAGCGCCGACGCGAGCCCGACGAACTCATGAAGATGGCGCTCGGCGCGATGCTCGCTGCCAGCGGCCCGGCGATGATCGCCATCGCCGCGGTGCTCGTCGAGCAGACGCACGAGAAGGTGAGCTTCGCGTGGACGCTCGGCTACACCCTCCTCAACGACCTCGGCTTCGCCAACATCCTTCCGGTCGGGCTTGCGCTCTACTCACGTGCGGCGCCGAAGCGGCTCGAGGGCCTGGTGATCGGCATCTACTACCTTCACCTCTTCATCGGCAACACCTTCGTCGGCTGGCTCGCCGGCTTTTTGGAGACGATGCCCGGCCGCGACTTCTGGGCCATGCACGCGGCCCTGGTGGCAGTCGCCGGCGTGCTGCTGCTGGTCTGTCGATCGGTGTTCGGTCGGCTGCTCGATGACGATGCCGAGACTGCCGCCGCGGCAGAGCCTGCTCAGGTCGCGTCGCCCTTGCCGCGCTGAAGATACTGATTGAGCGTCTGCGCCAGCGACACGAAGTCCGACGGGATCATCAGGACGGTGGTGCTGTTGTTCTCCGCGCCGACCTCCGAGATCATCTGCATGCGACGCAGCTCGAGAGCCGCCGGATTGACCATCATTTCCCGGGCCGCCGCCGACAGCTTCACCGACGCTTCGAACTCGGCCTCGGCCTTGATGATCCGCGCCCGCTTCTCGCGGATGGCCTCGGCCTGCATCGCCATCACCTGCTGCATCGCGACCGGCAGCTCGACGTCTTTCATCTCGAATCGCTGCACTTCGAGGCCCCAGGGCGCCGTCGATCCGACGATGCTCTCGCGCAGCAGGTCGTTGATCTTGTTGCGCTCGCGAAGCACTTCGTCGAGGTCGTGCTGGCCGATGATGTTGCGCAGGCCGGTCAGCGCCAGCTGATACACCGCGCCGGGCGCGTCGGCGACTTCGATGACCGACTTGGCGGCGTCGACGATGCGGTACCAGAGCACGGCGTTGACCTTGATCGTGACACTGTCGCGGGTGATCGTTTCCTGCTGCTCGGCCGACACGGTGCGGGTGCGGATGTCGAGCGTGACGGCACGCTCGATGCCGAGCGGCAGGATCCAGTAGAGCCCCGGTCCGCGCAGGCCGACATAGCGGCCGAGCCGAAAAACGACGCCGCGCTGGTACTCCTGCGCCACCCGCAATCCCGACAGCAGGGCGACGATGGCGATGATGAAAACGATGGCAACGAGGGGCAGCGGCATCTTGTCTCCGGGGCGGCCGGCGGATCGTACGCCGCTGCTTCGCGACGGCCGGCAGCCGTCGCCCCGGCAGAACCCTGGGCGCTCAGCGGCGTCGCCAGGCGCGCTCGGCTTCGTCCCAGGCGCCGAGGGCCTGAAGATCGGGGACCCAGGCCAGCCCTGATTTGGCATCCGACGACACGGCCTCGGGCGTGACCAGCACGTCGAGCAGCGCCGGCAGATGCTTCAGCGCCCGCTCGATCGCGGCGGGCAAGTCCTCGGCGTGCTCGACGCGTTCGGCATGGAGACCGAAGGCGCGTGCCATCGCGGCGTGGTCGGCGAACTGCAGCCGCGTGCCGACGACCTTGCCGTGCGTCTCCTGCTGGTCGCGGACCTCGATCGCCCAGGAGCCGTTGTTCGCGACCACGATCAGCACCGGCGCCCGGTGGCGCGCGGCGGTGTCGATCTCCATCGCGTTGAAGCCGAAGGCTCCGTCGCCGGTGGCCACCACCACGGTGCGGCCGGGCAGGGCGAGGCTGGCGGCAATACCGAACGGGGTGCCGACGCCGATGCAGCCGAGCGGCCCCGGGTCGAGATAGGTCGCGGCCGGCAGGCCGACGCGGGCGAAGCTCAGGAAGTCGCCGCCGTCGGCGATCACCACGGCGTCGGCCGGCAGGGCGGTGCGCAGCGCCGCGAGCAGGCGGTTGGGATGCATGAGGCCGTCGCTGCCGGGGGCGGCCGTGGCCATCGAGCGCAGCAGCTTGTCGGCGCGTTCCAGGTGCTTTCCGCGCACGCCCGCGGTCCAGGCCCGGTCGGTGGCAGGCTCGCGTGCACCGGCCCGCGCCACGATCGCTTCGAGCGCGGCCGACGGCGTCGCCAGCACCTCGGCGGCGCCGCGGCGGTTGTCGCGCAGCTCGCTCGCGCAATCGGCGATGCGCACGAAGCGCGCCTCGCCGAACACCGCCGGCGAGCCGTAGGCGAGCTGGAAGTCGAGGCGGCGGCCGAGCGTGACGATCACGTCGGCCTCGGCCATGACCGAGCCGCGCATCGCGGCAACCACCGCCGGGTGGTTCTCGGGGACCAGGCCTCGGCTCTCACCGGTATCGAGATAGAGCGCGCCGAGCTGGTCGAGCAGCTTCAACAGCGGCGCCCCGGCGCCGCGCGACCCGCGCCCGGAGATGACGAGCGGCCGCCGCGCCGACCACAGCAGCTCGACGGCCTCTTCGACCGAGGCCGGGTCGGGCAGCAGCCGGCGCTGCGGCCGCGGCGCGAACAGCTCGGGCAGCTGCACTGCCGCCGATACCTCGGCGCGCAGCGTGTCGACCGGGAAGTCGAGGTAGACCGGCCCGGGCTCGCCGGCCTGGCCGAGGGCGCACGCCACCGCTTCGTCGAGCTCCTGCAGGGCCAGGTCGGGCTCGCGCACGGTGCGGGCATAGCGCGTCAGCGGCTTCACGAAATCGATGTGCACCATGTCCTGCAGGGCACCGCGGTTCTCCTGCAGCCGCGGCGGCGTGCCGGACAGGATGAGCACCGGCGCCCGCGCCACGTGGGCGTTGGCGATGCCGGTCATGGCGTTGGTCACGCCAGGGCCGGCGGTGACCAGGGCGACGCCGAAGGCGCCGGTCAGCTCGGCGTGGGCGTGGGCCATGTAGACCGCGGCGCGCTCGTCGCGCACGTCGACGATGCGGATGCCTTCGGCGTCGAGGCACATCCAGATCGGCATGATGTGGCCGCCGCAGAGGCCGAACACGCGGTCGATGCCGCGGGCCTTCAGGAAGCGGGCGATCAGCGCCGCGGTGCTGTTCCTGGATGCGCTGGCCGTGCTCATGACATTTCCTCGTTGCGGCGGGTCGGAGAATAGTAGCATTCTGAATTCAGAGTTCTAATCACCACCTCCGCGAGGAGACCGCATGAACCAGCTTCTCACCGTAGCCGAAGCCGTCGCCGGGCACGCACGCACGCGGCCGCAGGCGATCGGCGCGCGCGACTCGAGGCGCGAGCTGAGCTTCGGGCGCTGGAACGAGCGTGCCGTCCGGCTCGCCAACGGCCTGCTCGGCCTCGGCCTCGCCAAAGGCGATCGCGTCGCCCTGCTGGCATTCAACTGCATTGAGTGGATGGAAATCTACGTGGCGCTGGCGCACGCCGGGCTGGTCGCAGTGCCGATCAACTTTCGCCTCACCGCCGACGAGATCGCCTATATCGCCGCGAACAGCGAGGCGCGCGCCTTCATCGTCCAGCACGACCTGGTGAGTCGCGTCGAGCCGATTCGCGCCGGGCTGGCGATCGAGCCGCGCCGCTGGGTCGGTTTCGGCGATACCGTGCCGGCCGGCTGGACCGGCTATGAAGAGCTCGTCGCCACCGCGTCAAGCCGCGCGCCCGCCGTCACGGTGCGGCCCGCCGACCCGTGCGCGTTCATGTACACCTCGGGCACCACCGGCCGGCCCAAGGGCGTGATCCGCAGCCACGAAGGCAACACCCTGATCGCGCTCGCCACCGCGCTCGAGATGGGCTTCGGCCGCGACGACACGGCGCTTCTGGTGATGCCGATGTGCCATGCCAACTCGCTCTACTTCAGCCACACCTTCGCGCACCTCGGCGCCACCTGCGTCGTCGACGATCGCAAGAGCTTCGATGCCGAAGCGCTGCTGGCGGCGCTGGCGCGAGAGAAGATCACCTTCACCTCGCTGGTGCCGACGCACTTCATCATGATGCTCGGCCTGCCCGAGGCGACCAAGGCGCGCCACGACGTGAGCGCCGTCGCCAAGCTGATGATCTCGTCGGCACCGGTGCGCCGCGAGACCAAGCTCGCCATCCTCGAGCACTTCAGCAACGGCGCCCTCTACGAGCTCTACGGCTCCACCGAGGCCGGCTGGGTGACGCTGCTCCACCCCGATGAGCAGATCGCGCGGCTCGGCAGCGTCGGCCGCGAGTGGGCGGGCTCGGGTCCGATCCGCATCCTCGACCCCGATGGCGGCGAAGTCGCCGACGGCGAGGTCGGCGAGCTGTACTCGCGAACGCCCTACGTCTTCGACGGCTACTGGAAGAACGAGGAGAAGACGGCCGAGGCGTTCCGCGGCGACTGCTGCTCGGTCGGCGACATGGCACGGCGCGATGCCGACGGCTACATCCATCTCGTCGACCGCAAGAGCAACATGATCATCAGCGGTGGCGAGAACATCTACCCCTCCGAAGTCGAGGGCGTGCTCGGTGCCCATCCCGACGTGAAGGACGTGGCGGTGATCGGCGTGCCGCACGACAAATGGGGCGAGGCGGTTCACGCTGTTCTCGTGCTGCACGCGCAGGCCGAGGCCACCGAGGCAGAGATCCTGGCCTGGTGCCGGCCACGCATCGCCGGCTACAAGCGGCCGCAATCGGTGCGCTTCCTCGCCGATGCCGAGATGCCGCGCACGGCCACGGGCAAGATCCTGCACCGCGTCCTGCGTGACCGGCTGCCGAATCCATGAAGGTCCTCGCCAGCCAGCCCAACCTCGTCGAACAGGTCCACGACGCGCTGCTCGAGGAGATCGCCTCGGGCCAGCTCGCGCCCGGCGATCGCATCATCCAGGAACAGGTCGCGCAGGCGCTCGGCGTCTCGCGCCAACCGGTGCAGCAGGCGCTGGCGCTGCTGCGCAGCCAGGGCGTGCTTCGAGATGCGCCGGGCCGCGGCCTCATCGTCGTGCCGCTCGACCCCGAGCATGTCGGCCACATGTACGACATCCGCGCCGTGATCGAAGGCCTCGCCTGCCGGCGCGCCGCCGAGCACAACGCCGACAAGGCGGCCCGCCTCGGGCCGGCACTGATCGAGGCCGGCCGCAAGGCGGTGGCCGGCGGCTCGGTGGCCAAGATGATCGCCGCCGACATCCGTTTCCACGAATTCATTTACAGCCTGTCCGCCAACCCGCTGGTGGCGCCGGCGCTGGCCACGCACCTGACCTACACGCAGCGCGTGATGGGCGAGGTGCTGATGCGCGACGAGAAGCCGCGCGACATCTGGAACCAGCACGCCCGCATCCTCGACGCGATCGCCGCCGGCCACGGCGATCGTGCCGAGGCCCTGACGAGGGCGCACATCACGCAGGCCTCCGGCTTCATGGTGGCGCGGCTGAGCCGCCAGGCGGCCGTGCCGCGCGTCAGTGCAGCGGCTTCGTCAGGTACACGCCCTCGCGGCCGACGATCGCCTCGCGCGCCGGCATGAAGATCGTGCAGTCGTCGCACGGCGCGCGGATCTCGAGGGCGCCGTCGGTGGCGATGAGCTCGCCCTCGGCGAAGGTCTCGAAGCCGATCACCGGTCGTGCGAAGGCGAAGCTCTCGTGCTGGATCACGTGCGTGCGCAGCAGCTCGAAGCGGCGCGGCACCGCGCTCGGCGGCGGCGACCGGTCGATGAGACCGAAGTGGCCGAGGAAGTCCTTCGCGACCTCGACGGCAAGGTCGGCGCTGGCCTGCATGAAGTGCTGGCCGCACTCGACGACGAGCGCCGCGCCGGGCCCGTGCTCGCCGGCATGGCCGCCGTGCTGGATCAGCGGCGTGCCCGAGCCGAGGCCGGCCGGCATCACGAGATGCACGGCCGGTCGCGTCAGCGCCCGCGCGACTGCGGCGTTGCGCTCGAAGGCGGGGTAGACCCAGAACGGCGCCACCGGCTGGCTCGTGGAATGGATGTCGAGGATGTGATCGGCCGCCGCCACCGCCGGCCGCATCTCGCGGGCGCGGCGCAGCTCGACGCTGTCGTCGCTGCCGTCGAGCTGCGCCGCCGACCAGATGCGGTTGAGGTTGTGGGTGATGAGGCGGCTGTCGAAGGGCCGGGTCTCGTCGAAGGTCTCGTAGGCGGCGACGTTGGCGAAGCTGAGCGTCAGCGTGCCGATCTTCGGGCGCACGCCGCTGTCGAGCAGCTCGCACACCGCGACCATGCCGCAGAACTCGTTGCCGTGCGTGAGGCCGTTGACCAGCACGTGCGGGCCGGGTCGCCCCGACTCGAAGCGATGCACGTAGTCGATGCCGGTGTTGCCGGCCCGGTAGCGCGACAGGTCGCGCGGCCGGACTTCGATCGGCAGGACCGTGGTCAATGTTTCGGCGCCGGCGACGGGCTGCCCTGAACGGCCCCAGACTTGCGGTCGCGCGCTTCCCGCTTCTGTTCTTTGACCCGTTTCTGTTTCTGGCGGCGGATGCCGCGATCCTTGTCAGCGCTCATGTCGGTCCCGTGTTGATGCGACCCGCTTTGTACCACTCGCGTACCACCCCGATGTACGACCACAACCAGACCCTTATTCCTGATTCCTTCATGGCACTGCACTCGGCCCACGGCCGGCCGCTGCTGAGCCGGCAAGACACCGAGGCACGCTTCGAGATCTGCGAAGACCTCGCTCTCCACGCCGCCGCATTCCTGGCATCCCGCCACCAGGAAGGCGACGACAGCGACGAGGCCTTGCGGCGCTGCCGTACCGGCCTCGCGGCCGAGCCCGCGGTGGTGTCGGCCGCGGAAGCCGACTGGGTGATCGAGCGCGTCGCCGAGCTGCAGGAGTGGCCGCGGCCCGACTGGCTCGGCGGCAGCGGCACGGAGGCCGGTCGATGAAGGTGCCGGAGCGACTGCGCCCGCTGCTCGAGGAAGGCCTCATCGACTCGGTCGTGCGCCAGCTCATGAGCGGCAAGGAGGCGATGGTCTATGTCGTTCGCTGCGGCGCCGAGACGCGCTGCGCCAAGGTCTACAAGGAAGCGACCCAGCGTAGTTTTTGTCAGGACGCCGACTACACCGAGAACCGCAAGGTCAAGAACTCGCGGCAGGCGCGGGCGATGGCCAAGGGCACGCGCTTCGGCCGCGAAGCCCAGGAGGCAGCGTGGCAAAGCGCCGAGGTCGACGCGCTGTACCGCCTCGCCGCCGCCGGTGTGCGGGTGCCGAAGCCGATCAACTTCCACGACGGCGTGCTGCTGATGGAGCTCGTCGTCGATGCCGACGGCGATGCCGCGCCGCGCCTCAACGATGTCGCCTTCAGCGCCGACGAGGCGCGCACGCACCACGCCACCCTGATCGGCGAGGTCGTGCGCATGCTGGCCGCCGGCGTCATCCACGGCGACCTGTCCGAATTCAACATCCTGCTCGCCGGCGATGGCCCGGTCATCATCGACCTGCCCCAGGCCGTCGATGCTGCAGGCAACAACCACGCGCAGCGCATGCTGCTGCGCGACGTCGACAACCTGCGCAACTTCTTCGGCCGCTTCGCGCCGGAGCTGCTGGCGACGCAGTACGGCGCCGAGATCTGGTCGCTCTACACGCGCGGCCTGCTGCAGCGCGAAGCCGTACTCACGGGCCGCTTCGACAGCGTGCTCGCGCCGGTCGACGTCGCCAGCGTGCTGCGCGTCGTCGACGACGCGCGCGCCGAGGAGAAGGCACGGCTCCTGCGCATGCAAGAGCTTCCGTAGCCCGCGCCTCAGCCGTTCTTCAGCAGGTCGTTGCGCTCCTCCGCGACCAGCCGCTCGAGAATGCGCCGCGCCTCGAAGCCGCCCAGGTCGATGTTGAGCCGCATCAGGTGCCTCTCGGGTTGTTCGGAGAGGTTGCGCTGCTGCGACTCGAGGATCGCCACGTCCTCGCCGAAGATCTCGGCCTGGCCGCTGCGGATCGTTTCGGTGAGCGCGGCGTCGTCGACGTTGAAGTTGCGCGCCATGCCCCAGAAGTACCAGATCGTGGTGTCGGTCTCCGGGGTGATGAAGTCGACCACGATGCTCGAGACCTTGCGGTCGGCCGGCGCGTCGTAGCCGCCGTGGCCGGCGTGGGCGACGCCGACCTCGATCATGACGTGGCTGGGCGGCGTGAAGCGGCAGATCTGCCAGCGGTCGACCGGCACGTCGTCGGCGAGGCGGTTGCCGCGCAGCGCCGCGCGCCAGAACGGCGGCGCCGGGATGTCGCTCATGAAGCGGCTGGTGATCGCCGAGTCGCCTTCGACGCGCGTCACCGGCGCCGCTTCCTCGATCTCGCGCTGGCCGATGCTGGTCGAGTGCACGTAGGTCTCGTGCGTGAGGTCCATGAGGTTGTCGATCATCAGCCGGTAGTCGCACTTCACGTGGAAGAGGCCGCCGGCATGCGTCCACTCCGGGCTCTCGGCCCACGGCAGCGGATGCAGCCGCGCCGGGTCGGCCTCGGCCTTTTCGCCCGGCCAGACCCAGACGAAGCCGTAGCGCTCGATCGCCGGAAAGGCGCGGATCGTCGGCCGCACGCGCTGGCCCGGCATGCTCGCGCAGCGGCCGTCGCTGCCCATCACCAGGCCGTGGTATCCGCAGACGATGCGGCCGTCGTCGCGCACAGTGCCGAGAGAGAGCGGCGCGCCGCGATGCGGGCAGAAGTCCTCGAGCGCCGCGACGGCGCCGCCTTCGCCGCGGAACAGCACCATGCGGTGACCGCAGACCGTGCGGCCGAGCGGCTTGCCGGAAGCGAGCTCCTGCGGCGTGCAGGCGACGTACCAGGCGTTGCGGACGAACATCGGCGCTCTCCTGCCCGGCGATGGCCGGGCCGCGCCACTTATACGCCGCCTCGCGGCGATCAGTCCGTCGGGTAGAGGCGCTCGGTCGGCATCACGACCTTGGCGCCGCCGGGCGGCTGCCACCAGACGTGCGCTTCGGTGCCGCCGCCGCCTTCGAAGTAGCGGATCTTGATCGGGTAGCGCTGGCCCGCGACCATGTCGACGGCGCCGGGGTACTCCGTGGTCCCCTGGAAGTTCCAGCTCTGCGGCGGCAGGATCGAGACGCCGCCGACGTAGATCTGCATGCCGTCGTCGGTGGTGCCGAAGATCGTGTAGGTGCCTGTGACCGGCGCTTCGATATAGCCCGTCCAGATCACCGAGAAGTTGTCGTTCTGGCCGCTCAGGATCGTGTTGGTCGGGCCGGTGCCGGTCCAGACGTTGTCGATGTACGGGTCGACCACGGTCTGAGCCAGTTCCGACTCGTCGATCTGCGAGTAGTACTGCGCCAGGAGGCCGGTGCCGCTTCCGGGCACCTGCGACGCGAGATGCATCGTCGGCGATGCCGCGGCCGCCTTGCCGCGTCGTGCCGCCGTGGCCCACGGGTCGGTCGCTGCTGCCTTGGTCAGATCGGTCAGGTCGAACGAGGCCCAGACCATCGTGTCGGCGGCCGTCAGCGCGTTGCGGACGGTGGCCGCCCAGAGCGCCGGGTCGTTCGGCAACAGGTTGCCGTGGGCGCCATCGATCTCGCGGATGCCGAAGGCCGCCTTCACGCTCGCCGCCCACGGCGCCCGCAGCGCTACCGGGATGAAGGCGCTGGCGGTGTCGACCGAGGGCAAGGCGACCTTGCGCCAGGCCACCGAGCCGGCGAACTGCTCCTTCGTGCGCAACCCGTAGTCGGTGCCGCCGTCGATCAGCAGCGAGCGCGTGCCGTTGCCTTCGACGAAGCCGGCGAAGAACGAGCCCAGCAGTTGCGCCGAGCTGGCACCGCACTGGCCGCCGACGACGATCGCCACGGGATCGCGCGACTCGCAGTTCACCAACACCGGCGGAGACTTCGGCTCGGCGCCGGCCGGCCCCCGCATGACGACCACGGCTGCATCCGGGAATTCAGTCACGATGGCCTGCATGATCTTCTTGCTGATCAGCTGCGTCTGGGCGCGGTACTCCTCGATGGTCTTGGTCTGGAACTTGAGGTCGTACGGATAGTTGGTGCGCAGGCCGGCGATGCTCTCGTTGTCGATGGCGATGCCGACGAGGCCGGCGTCTTTCGCCACGCGCGCCAGGTTGCCCACGTTGGCGAGCACCGTGGTCCAGTCGTCGAAGGGGTCGAGGTCATGCTGCACCGTGACGACCGCGAAATTGAAGCGCAGCTTGGCCGGGCGGAGGCCATACACCGGTTGCAGTTCGGCGCCGATCGTGGCGAGGCTGACGGGTGCAGCCTTCATCGCGGCGTCGGTGACCGTCGGCAAGCGCAGGAAGACGCCATCGAAGGCGTCGAGGGCGACGTCCATCGTCGCCAGCCGGTCACGCAGCGCGGTCGGCGTGACCGCGATCACATCGCGCTGATGCAGCACGAGTCGCTTGCCGGCGCGAAAGTCGCCGTAGAGAACGGCGCCACCCTGCGGGCCGGGGCCGGCCTGATAGCCGGAGCCGCCATCGCTGCCGGTGCCCGCTCCGGCGTTGCCGCTGCCGCTGCCGCTGCCGCTGCCGCCGCCGCATCCTGTTACCAGCAACGCCGCGATCCACCCCGCTGTTGTTCCAAGCCTCACACCCGTCTCCCTCAGCACGAGCGGGAAACTTTGCCAGCGGCGGGGCGAAAGACCTGTAAGGCCTTTGTAAGACGTTGAGGGTCCGCGCTACGGCGCCGGCCCGCTCGTCGGGATCCGCGCGCCGGTTTATGTCACTTCGAATCGGACCCGCGGATCAGGGCCAGAAGGCCAACGAGCACGGCGCCGGCGGCGGCGACGCCAAGCGCCGTCTTCGCCGGGTCTTCCTTGGCGTAGCTGGTCACGGCGTCGATCTGCGGCCGGTACTTCTCGACCACCGGCGCGGCTTGTTCACGGAGGCTCTTCCACGCATCGCTCATCGTGTCGGAAACGCTGTCGACGCTGTCCTGCGCGCGCTTTTGCGTCGCCTCCGCCAGCTTCCTGGCCTGCGAGGCGGCACTCTGGGTGGCGGAGAGTGCGTCGTTCGCGGCGCTGTGGGCGCGGTCGGCGAGATCGAGGGCAGCGTCGCGGATCGTCGCCATGGTCGACATCGCCACGCTTCGCGCCTGATCGCTGCGGCTGCTGGAGCGCGAAATCAGGGCCACCAGGCCCATCAGCGCCGCGCCGGTGGCGGCCGAGATGAGGAGGGCCTTGGTCGGCTGGTCGCGAGCGTAGTTCGAGAACGCGTCGATCTGCGGCCGAATCCGCTGCACGACGGCATCGGTCTGCTCGCGCAGCTTCTGCAGGGTCGTGGCGGCAGCTTCTTCGGCTGCATCGGCGGTTGTCTGGGCAGCGGTGGTGACCATGGCGCTTCTCTTCGTGTGGGATGGGAAGGCCGACGTTATTTCACGCCTGTCGGCAGGGCTGTGGGACAAGCCGGTGCATGCAGGTAAGACGGCGCCGACGGGGGTTCGCCGCACGCCGCGCCGACCGGGTTGAACTCCGCGATCACGACCTCAGGTAGCCGTTGTCGCCTCGCCGAACCGGGGCCGAAGGAAGTGTCCGATGAACGCCCCCCACACCGAATTGCTGCGATCCCGCCTCGAGACCCTGATCGCGCTGGCGCGGCTGCTGGAGCGCGTCGAGGCGAGCCCGGTCGCCATCGGCCCGGATCAGTATCGAACCCTGGTATCGCAGATCAAGGTGGCGCTCGCGCCGGCACTGCCGGAGCAGGCTCTTCAGGCAATCCTCGGAGCCCACCCGGCCACTGCCGAGCTCTACGAGAACATGCACTACGAGTCTTCAGGCCTCTCGCGCTCTTCGCTCGATCGTTCGGTCGCCACCGAGATGCTCGCTTCGGAGTGGATCCATCGGGCCGCTCGACGCGACGCCTGAGTCCAGCAGCGGTCAGAGCTTCGGGATGTGGAGCGTCTTGCTCACCATCAACGTCCCCGACACCGCGAACAGCAACGCCAGTGGGTGCAGCTCGCCGCCGAGAATGTTCCAGCTGCCTCCGTAGATCGCGGTGCCGACGCGACCTTGCCAGACCGCCCAGGCGAACACCGCGGTGAGGACGACGCTGGTTGGAATCGGCGTGCCCTCGAAGTACTTCACCTTGTCGCTTCCGGCCGACAACGACTCGGCGGTGACGTTGTAACGCGCCAGCCGCGAGACGCCGCAGCAGACGAAGTAGACGAGCATCACGGCGTCCCACAGGCCGGTCAGGCCGCAGGCGAAGGCGAGCGCGGCCGGGGCGACGCCGAAGGAGATCACGTCGGCGAGCGAGTCGAGCTCGCGACCGAGGGCCGAGGCGGTGCCGCGCCAGCGGGCGACCCGGCCGTCGAGGACGTCGAAGATCAGCGCCGCCGGCGCCAGCGCCGCGGCCACGAGCAGGTCGCCGACGTCGTGGCCGATGCCGTAGCGCATCGCCATCAGCACCGCGGCGACGCCGCAGGCCGCGTTGCCGAGGGTGAACGCGTCGGCGAGCTGGAAGCCGCGGATCATCGAGAAGTGCGCGCGCAGGTCGGGTCGGGTCGGCATGGGAGGCGGGTCGTGAAGCGACGCCACCGTGCGGCGCGTGGCGAGTGTCGAGCACGCGCCGTTGCCTGTCTGCCAGTCATTTCCCACATGACGACGGGTCTCCCTCGGCTCGCCAGCCGCCGCGAAAGCGATTCCACTGGGCCGCTGCCGCGCTCTTCGCGGCCCTGGAGACGACGATGACGAAGACCGATACAGCCAAGGCGACGACGCACACGGGCACGCCCGAGCGAGAAGCGCTCGCGAGCTCCGAGAAGAAGGCGAGCGAGCAGCAGCCCGGCAGCTACAAGGACACGTCGACCGCCGAGAAGGTCGTCGCCATTCCGCCCACGGGTCCGGACAAGAAGCCGATCCGCGGTCTCGACTCGAAGTAGCGCGAACGCGCTGCCGCGTCGGCCCTAACCTTCTTCCGACCAGGCGAAACCGTCGCGGGCGACGAGCGCGCTGGCGGCCGCTGGCCCCCAGGTACCTGCCATGTAGGGGCGCGGGCCGGCGTCGTCGGCACGCCACGCCTGCAGCACCGGCTCGACCCAACCCCACGCCTGCTCCTGCTCGTCGCTGCGCACGAACAGGTTGAGGCGCCCGGCGACGACATCGAGCAGCAGCCGCTCGTAGGCGCCGACGCGGTTCTCGGCGAAGGCCTTGTCGAAGTCGAGGTCGAGCGACACCGGCGCCAGCGCCTCGCCCTGCGCCGAGCCCTTGGCGGCGAGCAGGTGCAGCTCGAGGCCGTCCTCCGGCTGCAGCTTGATGACCAGCTTGTTCGGCGGATTCACGCCGGCGAAGATGTTGTGCGGCGTCGGCCGAAAGGTCACGACGATCTGGGCGTCGCGATCGGCCAGGCGCTTGCCGGTGCGCAGGTAGAACGGCACGCCGGCCCAGCGCCAGTTTTGCACTTCGGTGCGCATCGCCACGAAGGTCTCGGTGCGATTGCCGGCAGGCACCTTGTCTTCCTCGAGATAGCCCTTGGCCGGTTGGCCCTCGGCGTTGCCGGCGCGGTACTGGCCGCGCACCACGTCTTTCGCGACGCTCTCGGCCGTGAACGGCCTCAGCGAGCGCAGCACCTTCAGCTTCTCGTCGCGGATGGCGTCGGCGTCGTTGCGTGACGGCGGCTCCATCGCCACCATCGTAAGCAGCTGCAACGCGTGGTTCTGGATCATGTCGCGCAGGGCGCCGGTGCGGCTGTAGAAGTCGCCGCGGGTGCCGACGCCGATCGACTCGGCGATCGTGATCTGCACGTTGGCAATGCACTCGCGCCGCCAGAGCGGCTCGAAGAGCGCGTTGCCGAAGCGCAGCGCCATCAGGTTCTGCACCGACGGCTTGCCGAGGTAATGATCGATGCGAAACGCCTGCTCCTCGCGGAACACA
>Ga0123338_10002192_pt1 | contig 18338 bp, 10 predicted proteins | sample grotaG_FD_89793 | JGI IMG/M metagenome (GOLD analysis project Ga0123338, IMG submission 89793) | Glacier valley bacterial and archeal communities from Borup Fiord, Nunavut, Canada, to study Microbial Dark Matter (Phase II) -... | ecosystem: Environmental > Aquatic > Freshwater > Ice > Glacier ...
TCAATTGATAACCGAAGCCATTCATGGTATAATTTTTTTGTGTTAATTCGTATATTTGCATACACTTATTATACACCTTTTGCCGGGCTTTTCGAAGCCCGGCATTTGTATTTTTAGGTATAAAAAAGGAGCTGTGCACTAATTACTTAGTGCGACAGCTCCTTTTTGTTATAACTTACTGCTTTACCAAATGCACATCGGTATTCGTATTTATCTAAAATCGTTATAAGCGCTGATTATTTCCGTATCGTTGCAGATAAATTGCCGTTTCCTATAAGGTCACAATAAGATGGAGTATCCTTAACTGCTTCTGTCAATTAGACAGGGAGTAGTTTAAGGACGCTCCATCTTTTTGTATGATATATGAGTAAAGAAAGTATTATATGATTGCAAGTACTATAAAGTTCAGTATGAATAAAGCAGTTGCTACCCATAATACTGGGCTTATTTCTTTTGTTTTTCCCTTTACAAGCTTAACGATACAATAGAATATAAATCCACCTGCTATACCATAAGAAATGCTATAACATAATGCCATAAAGATTGCAGCAAAAAATGCAGGAATAGCATCCTCTAAATCAGTCCAATTTACATCTTTAAAGGAAGCTAACATCATAACACCAACAGCAATTAATGCAGGCGCAGTTGCTTGTGCGGGAACGATACCAACGATTGGAGCAAGAAACATACTTGCGATGAATAACAATGCTGTTACAACAGAGGTTAAACCAGTACGTCCACCGGCTTCAATACCTGCTGCACTTTCTACATAGGTTGTTGTATTAGAAGTACCAAAGATAGCACCAACACTTGTTGCGATGGAATCTGCAAATAATGCTTTGTCCATCTTTGACTTAAATCCAGAGCCTTCTTCAAGTGCTTTTTCATCTGCAGCATCGAAAATACCAGTTCTTCTTCCAGTTCCGATAAATGTACCAATCGTATCAAAGGTATCGGATAAACTGAAGGCAAATATAGTCATAATCACAGTAGGGATCCTTGCAGCATCACTAAATAAGGATTGCATTCCATCCTTACCAAATGCAGCACCAAAGGTTGTTCCCAATTCTTTAAAGGATTCTCCAAGCCCAGTTGTAGCACCAATGCCTGTTAAATCTACAACTCCCATAGGAATTCCAATAATGGTTGTTAAAATTATGCTGATGAATATGGCACCCTTTACTTTGAGTACGAGAAGAACAAAGGTAAGGACTATACCGATGAGTGCTAATATCACACCTGAATTATTAAATTTGACAAGTGCAGGAACGATACTACTATCAGCGATAACAGTTTCAGCACCTTCTCCTGCAGGAATAAGAGAATGTCTGCCAGGATCGGAGGTGAATTCAAGCAATCCAGCACTTTTAATTCCGATATAGGCAATAAAAACGCCGATACCGCCACCAATTGCATGCTGTAAGCTTGCTGGAATCGCTTTAATTATTGATTTACGAAGCTTTGTAACCGTAATGATTACATTAATCACACCACACAGGAATACCATTGCTAACGCCTGCTGCCATGTAAATTTAAGTCCGAAGCATACCGTATAAACAAAGAATGCATTTAATCCCATTCCTGGAGCCTGTGCATAAGGTACATTTGCAAAAAGGCCCATTACTAGGGTACCCACTACAGAGGCGATTATGGTTGCTAAAAACACAGCACCATATGGCATTAATGCTCCACCTTGACTCAACATTGCAGGATTGACAAAGATAATATAAGCCATTGCAAAGAAGGTGGTAGCGCCAGCAATGATTTCTGTGGAAACTTTAGTCCCATTCTGCTTAAGTTTAAAAAATTTTTCCATATATACTCTCCTTTAGTTAATTTATTTATATAAGAAGATCCCTCTTCATATATTCCTTTAAACCGCAAAATCTTCGCTCCTATATACCTTTCCAATAATAATTAATCAGCAAGACATATACGAGCGAAAGATGTTACATAAAATTTATTATACTAGCCAAACGGCTGTCAGCTTAAGCTTCTACTACTTCTTCCTTCGCATTCTCTTCAATTACCTTCTGCTGAACATCGGAAGGAGCCTGCTCATAGCGAGAAAATTGATAAGAGAAATCACCGATACCACCGGTCATAGAGCGAAGATCTGTTGAATAACCATACAACTCAGATAGAGGAATATCTGCATCTATTTCCTGTTTTCCACCGGTAATCGGGTTCATACCGAGTACTCTACCACGGCGCTTGTTTAGATCACCCATGATATCACCGGTAAACCTATCAGGTACTACAACCTTTAAAGAAGCAATTGGCTCGAGAAGAACCGGTGAAGCTTCCATGAAGCCCTGCTTAAATGCATTAACTGTAGCTACCTTAAAAGCCATTTCTGAGGAATCAACCGGGTGATAAGAGCCATCTACTAAGGTTGCTTTCAACCCTACTACCGGATAACCGGCAACCGGTCCCTTAACGACACAATCGGCAATACCTTTTTCAACTGCCGGGAAGTAGTTCCTAGGCACTGCACCACCAACTACCTTCTCTTCGAATACATAAGCTCTTTCCAAATCACCGGAAGGCTCAAATTCAATATGAACGTCACCGTATTGGCCATGTCCGCCGGACTGTTTCTTATGCTTACCTTGAACTCTGACCTTTTTGCGAATTGTCTCGCGGAAGGGTACTCTCGGTTTCATAACTTCAATCTCAACTTTATACTTCGAAAGTAACTTGCACACGGTAACATCCAGTTGTTGGTCACCAATTCCATAAATTAGAGTTTGTCTGTTTTCTTTATCATTTACCATTTTTAAGGTGAGATCTTCATCCATCAGTTTTCCCAAAGCCTGAGATACTTTATCATCATCACCCTTATTTTTCGTCTTAAAACGCTGGTACGTATAAGGAGTTGATACTTCAAGGCGGTCAAACATAACTGGTACAGCCTTCGTAGAAAGAGAGTCCCCAGTAATTGTACTGGACAACTTGCCAATTGCACCAATATCTCCGGCATGAAGTTCTTCAACTTCCATCTGCTCTTTCCCTTTTAAGATATAAAGTCTTGATATTTTCTCTTCTGATTCCTTATTCGTATTATAAATAAGAGAATCTGACCTTAAAACACCAGAGGTTATTTTAAATAAGGAGAACTTACCAATGAACGGATCTGCAATCGTCTTAAATACTCTTGCCGTAAACGGTTTCTTCTCATCATAATTTGCAGTAAAGTCTTCCCCTGTCTTAATGTTTTTGCCTAAAATACTTTTTTTTGTAGGATCCGGAAAGTATTTTTCGATTGCTTGTAGTAGCATGGTAGTGCCCTGTGCATTTACACCTGAGCCCATCAATACTGGAATAACAGATCCATCTATTACATTATTTCGAAGCGCCATTGAAATTTCTTGCTGCGTAAACTCTTCTCCGGAGAAATACTTGTCCATCAATTCTTCGCTAGTCTCTGCCACGGCATCGAGTAAAATTTCTCTGAACTTTGAAAGGTTTTCCATACTATACTCGGGAATTTCACATTCTTCATAATTGCTGGCATTCGTAAATCTTCTGCCTGCCATCTTTACTACATTTACAAAACCTACAAACTTTTCATTTTCCCTGATTGGGATATGCAAAGGTGCAATCTTCTTTCCGTACAGTTCGGTTAATTTTTCTACTACTTCACGATAGCTTGCATTATCATCGTCCATATCGGTTACAAAGAATAACCTTGGTAACTGGAATTTCTCGCAGAAATCCCAAGCTTTTAATGTGCCTACTTCAACTCCTGCTTTTGCAGAAACTACTATAATTGCTGCATCCGCTACTGCAAGTGCTTCCTCAACTTCACCGACAAAATCAAAATATCCCGGTGTATCCAACATATTAATTTTAGTGTCTTCAAAAATCATTGGTACTACTGTTGTACTGATGGAGAATAATCTCTTCTGTTCTTCCTTGTCGTAATCACTGATTGTATTTCCCTCTTCTACTCTTCCTTGACGCTTGAGTATCCCTGTTGTGTACGCCATGGCTTCGACTAAAGTAGTCTTGCCACAGCCACCGTGGCCTAACAAAACAACATTGCGGATCTTTTCCGAAGTGTAAACATTCATACTGACTTCCTCCAATACATTTTATAGTAGTAAGTAGTAGAGTATTAAGCAAACCTTTTGTAACATTTAAAAGGTTCGTTACCCATAAATACCTCTTAGTATATTTTACTAGAGGTAGATTACTTTTACAATAGTTTTGTGTAAATATATACAAAAGATATTTCTTTTACGCTTTAAACCGTTACGCTTTAAAGCAATACAGTATTGACAGTATTAAATAAAGAGGGTATAATGTCAAAACAAGATAATACTTTGGTTATAAAGGTTAATAACTACTAAAAATAGATACTAATAATAGTTTATTATATAGGAGAAAGGAAGATTATAATTATGATTATTGTAATGAAACCACAAGCAAAACAAGAATCTATTCAGAGGATTAAAAATATAATTGAATCAAAAGGTCTGTATGCCCATATTTCAGCTGGTAAGGAAGTAACTATTATCGGTGTTGTCGGAGATAAGACGAGGTTACAGGATCAAAATCTAGAGATCTATGAAGATGTTGATAAAATTGTTGCCGTAACCGAGAGTTATAAACTCGCTAATAGAAAATTTCATCCTGAGCCTTCGAAAATCAAGGTAGGAAACGTTGTTATCGGTGGTGGTAGTCTGGTTATTATGTCTGGACCCTGCGCTGTCGAAAGTAAGGAGCAGCTGCTGGCAACTGCCCATGCGATAAAAAAAGCCGGTGCGCAAATTCTTCGTGGCGGAGCATATAAGCCAAGAACTTCTCCCTATGCTTTCCAAGGTTTAGAGGAAGAAGGACTTATGTATATGAAGGCTGCACGTGAGGAAACCGGTTTACCCGTCATCTGTGAGGTTACCAGTCTAAATGCCATTGAGGCAGCTGTAAAATATGTTGATATGCTACAAATCGGTGCCAGAAACATGCAGAATTTTTACCTTCTTAAGGAAGCAGGTAAAACAGGTCTCCCCGTACTATTAAAACGTGGTCTGTCTGCAACGATTGATGAGTGGCTGAATGCCTCTGAATATATCATCGCAGAAGGCAATCCGAATGTCGTTCTGTGTGAACGCGGAATCCGTACCTTTGAAACAGCTACACGAAACACACTAGATATCAGTGCTGTTCCTGTCATTAAGGAAAAAAGCCATCTTCCGATTATCGTAGATCCGAGCCACGCAACCGGAGTAAGGGCTTATGTCAAGCCTCTCTCACTTAGCGCTGTTGCCGCCGGTGCAGACGGCTTAATGATTGAGACTCATCCGGATCCAGCCCGCGCATTATCCGACGGAGCGCAATCACTGACCTTTGAGCAATTTGAAGAGCTTACCAGGGAACTGAGACCTCTGGCAGCCTTGATGGGTAAGAAGTTTTAACAACACTTCCACTTCATTGAAGCCAGTGGACCCTTTCTTTTATTATAAGTATGAAATTAGTGAAAGCTAAAATGTATTTTATATATCTCATGTTTTGTAAAGGCTAATTTAAAATAGGATATATTCAAGGAGGAAATATGAGCACTACAGAAAGTGATTTTAAGGATAATTTAACAATCGGTTTTATCGGTTTCGGTTTAATTGGTGGCTCCATAGCCCGGGCATTAAAAAAAATAAATAAGAATTATTATTTATTAACGTTTGATTATCACCAGCAACCAAGTTCCGACTTAAAAGCAGCTCTTTCTGATGGTATTCTAGATTCCATAACCTTCTCACTTAAGGAGGGCTTTCCCGACTGTGATATCATATTTTTATGCGCCCCTGTCCTATCAAACATTAATTATCTAAAGCAATTGAAGCCTCTGATGAAATCTACCTGTATTTTAACTGATGTGGGAAGTGTTAAAGGTAATATCCATACTGCGGTAGAGGAGCTTGAAATCGAGGAGCAGTTTATTGGAGGACATCCTATGACCGGCTCAGAAAAAACAGGATACTTAAATTCGTATGCTATGCTTTTAGAAAATTCCTATTATATTTTAACTCCAACCAGTAAAACCCCTGAGAAAATGGTCAATGCCTTATACCAACTGGTTGAAAAAATGGGTTCCCTCCCAATTCTCCTAAACGCAAAAGAACATGATGAAATCACTGCGGCTATCAGCCATGTACCTCATATTATTGCTGCGCAATTAGTTAATCTCATTCGGGATTCTGATGATAATGCAGAAAAAATGAGAGCTCTTGCGGCTGGAGGCTTTAAAGATATTACACGAATTGCTTCCTCTTCACCTATTATGTGGCAGAATATCTGCTTAACAAATGCTGATGGTATTAAACGATTATTGGATCGTTACATACAATCCTTAAAATATGTTTCTGATGCTCTCGCGGGCAAGGACAGTGATTACCTATATCAAATATTTGATACTGCGGGTGAATACAGAAGCTCCATTCCAAACAAATCAAACGGTCTTATCATAAAGGTATTTGAAATTTTTCTTGATATTATAGACGAAGCAGGAGCAATTGCTACGATTGCTACGATGCTAGCGGGTAATCAAATCAGTATTAAAAATATCGGCATTATCCATAACAGGGAATTTGAAGAAGGTGTGTTAAGAATTGAATTTTATGACGAACAGGCAGAAGGAAATGCTGTTACTTTATTAAAAGAATATAATTATCGTGTTTATGAGAGATAGCAGTAATTAATGAAAGAATTGCTTTCTTTATGAAGCATTCTTAGCGAAATTACAATAAAAAACAATGTGGGAGAAGAAAACTATGAAATTTCAAAAGAGGGGACCATTAAAAGGGCAAATCACTGTACCAGGTGATAAGTCGATTTCTCACAGAGCAGTAATGTTCGGTGCTTTGGCTGACGGTACGACTGAGGTTGTAAATTTTCTACAGGGTGCTGACTGCCTATCCTCAATTAAGTGTTTCAAACAATTGGGAATAGATATTAGTAATCATACTGATTGTAGTTCGGTTATCATACACGGAAAAGGATTACATGGACTAAAGAAACCAAGCAATATCCTCGATGCAGGTAACAGTGGTACTACAATTCGTCTGATATCGGGTATTTTAAGCGGACAGGATTTTGCGGTAACCCTAACTGGTGATGAATCGATACAAAGAAGACCTATGGGAAGGATTATGGCGCCTTTGAAAATGATGGGTGCTGACATTATCAGCGACAAGGATAACGCTTGTGCACCTCTTAAAATAAACAGTAATCTTGTAAATTCATCCAAACTTCATGGTATTCATTATATTTCTCCGGTAGCCTCAGCCCAGGTAAAATCCTGTGTATTACTAGCTGGCCTTTATGCAGAAGGTGAAACCTCTGTAACGGAGCCTTCCCTCTCAAGAAATCATACCGAATTGATGCTAAACGAGTTTGGAGCTACGGTAAAATCCCATGGTAATACTACAACTATTTTACCTGAGCCTCATTTAATGGGAAGAAAAATCCTGGTACCAGGGGATATTTCCTCAGCTGCTTATTTTATTGCTGCCGGCCTTATTGTTCCAAATTCTGAAATTCTAATTAAAAATGTAGGTATTAATCCGTCACGAGACGGAATCCTAAAGATATGCAGACAAATGGGTGCTGATATTACCTTAGAAAATGTGAATAATCATAGCGGTGAACCAACAGCAGATATTGTAGTTCGTTCCAGTGATCTTCATGGCACCGAAATAGAAGGAAGCATCATTCCTACCCTAATTGATGAAATCCCAATTATTGCGGTTCTTGCCTGCTTCGCCAAAGGACAGACGGTCATTCGGGATGCAGTGGAATTAAAAGTGAAGGAGTCAAACCGTATTGATGTCATGGTTGATAACCTGTCTAAAATGGGCGCCGAAATCACTGCAACTTCGGATGGAATGATTATTAACGGTGGTAAACCTCTGCATGGTGCTACAATCGAAAGTATGTCAGACCACCGCATTGCCATGTCCTTTGCCATAGCAAGCTTAATGGCGGAGGGTGAAACAGTGATAAACGATGCAGAATGCGTCGATATCTCCTATCCATGCTTTTATTCAGACCTAAATAGCTTGTAAACACAGGTTATATTAGTGTAATCGAATTAATGCAGCCTATAATGATAAAAACTATTAAAATCCAAATCCAGATAGATTTAAAGAAATATTTAAATGCTCCCCCTCGCACAGGTATGACAACATCATCATATTTTCCACCTTTTAGGCTTAAATATTCCTTCCTATCCTTAATTAAGAATACCACTCCAATCAATCCAAACGTAATGTATATTCCCCATACAACAATATTATACACCGAACTGTTTGACGTGGCGTTATCGCCTAAGCCAATTAAAACGCTTAATGTATTATTAATTATATGAAGAATAATAGCATAGTAAATCGTACCTGTCCTTACTGTTACATATCCCAATAAAATCCCAGCTAAAAAGGCAGATGGAATCTGCTCGAGGTTTGCATGAATTATTCCAAAAAGAAGGGCAGATATAATTATTGCAATCCTAGCTCCGTAAGGTGACAACGCCTTTAGGATAGCTCTCCTGAATACAAATTCTTCCGTAATCGGCGCTATTAAGCATACTAATAAAAAATATGGAATAAACCCTATTTCAGGAAAAGCTGGCATCTCCATACCAAAGTCTCCCCATCGAAACCCAGCCAGTCTACTAGCAGCCTGTATTCCCTCATAACACAGAGTTCCTATTAACCCGATGGTAAATAAAATACATATATATTTCCATATATCTTTCCTTATTTTATCAGTATTAGGAACCAGGCTGGCATGAGATGTTTTTGTTCGTTTCATTAACCAACGATATGCTAAGATATTTGACAATAATGTCCCAACACAGAAGCTAAACAGAAGATACACCTCACTGTCAATTGTGACACCCGCCATTCTTATCATCTCGATTATTAGATTCCCAATTCCGAGGACTAACCCTTCTACCACAATTATTAGAATAAACATTTTCGCAATCAAATTACCCAATGTCTTTAAGTCTTTTTTAATATATTCATCTTCAATGTTATTCATTTTCATATCATTCATACTAATTTCTTGCTCACTGCTCATGTAAAATCCCCCTCAGATATTTTTCGTGCACTTGATTCGGTTACTACCTTCCTATTGGTATTTTGTACATTTATTGTAATATATTGGCAACCGATAGTAAAGATATATTTGGAATTTTCGAATATATCTTGTTTTTTTGCTAAAATTAATAAACGAATATTAATTTACGATTTACCATAATACGATAGCAAAATAGAAAAGGCAGAAGCATATATTACATTCTAACCAAACATGCCTACCCTTTGATTTAGTTTGTGCCGAGGATTTCGCAGGCACAAACTTCTAAGTGTGAATTATGCTTTTCAATAATTCACACTATCTGCCTTTTCTATTAAGTTTTATGTTAATTTTAATGTCCATCAACTAAGGTCACTTAACAGTTCGTACCGACGTTTATCTATTTATGTTGTCTAATGTAAGAAAGATACTTTGATAAACTTCTTCTTTCCAATTTTAAGGACTGCCTCCTTACCTTCAAGCAATATATCCAGAGCCACTACCTTTTCCCTGTTCCACTGCACACCGCCTTGCTTTATGAGCCTGCGAAACTCACTTTGTGAGGGGATGAAGCCCGCTTCAACAAGCGTTGGCACCAGATCTAAAAGTGTCCTGCAATTGGCAGGAGCTATCATTTCAAGCATAGTTTCGGGTAATTCACCTTTTTGAAATACGGTATGAAAATAATCCTGTGCTTTTTGCACCTCCTCCTGATTGTGATAGAGGCCGGTGATGGTTTTAGCAAGTTCCAGTTTAATATCTCTGGGATTTTTCCCATTTTCAAGTTGTATCTTGATTTCCTCGATACGGTCAGGATGCTCATCGGTTGCTAATTCAAGATAACGAAGTATTAAGTGGTCCGGTATCTCCATTACCTTTTTAAACATTACCTCTGATCGTTCAAAAATACCAATATAGTTTCCCAAGCTTTTACTCATTTTCTCCACACCATCTAAGCCTTCCAGAAGTGGCATAAAAATCGCTATCTGACGTTTTCTTCCCAAACTGCTTTGCAGGTTTCTTCCCATCAAAATATTAAAGGTCTGATCTGTTCCACCCAGTTCTATATCTGCATTAATTTCTACGGAATCATAAGCCTGCATCAAAGGATAGAAAAATTCATGAAGCCCAATCGGTTCCTTACGTTTATACCGGTTTGAAAAGTCATCCCGTTCTAAAAGTCTTGCTACTGTGGTGCTTGCTGCTAGTTGGATGACATCCCCGAAGTTTAACTTTGACAACCATTCACTATTAAACCGGACTGTTGTTTTTTCAGAATCTAGTATTTTAAATATCTGCTCTGTATAGGTCTTAGCATTTTGCTGTACCTGTTCCTCAGTAAGTGGTTTTCGAGTTTTGGATTTTCCAGTGGGATCTCCGATTTTACCGGTAAAATCACCGATAATAATCACCGCATGATGCCCCAAATCTTGCATTTGTTTAATTTTTCTGAGTACCACTGCATGCCCTAAGTGAATATCCGGTGCACTTGGATCAAGGCCCAGTTTAATGATTAAGGGCTTCCCTTCCTTACGAGCTGATATGAGCTTTTCTCTTAACTCCTCCTCGGAAATTAATTCCAATGCCCCCTTCTTCATAATTTTAATTTGATCTTCAATTACAGAACATGTAAGTTTATCACATTCGTTCAAATTTCTTTCTAGTAAATCCTCATCCAATAGATTAGCCCCCTTATCATTCATTTCATTTAATTCTTTCATTTCATTCCTTTTTATACTCTCCATTAGTTTTTCCTCCTTTGTCATGAATCAAAAAAATCCCGCGCCTCTAATTGCTTAGAGGGCGGGATAAATCTCGCGGTACCACCTCATATTTATCAGCTATTCACATAGCCAACCTCTTTAAGTACGCCGAACATCCTACAAGATGAATTTTTAATGAATACGGCTTGCCGAATTCTTCACTTTGTGATGAATAAAGTTACTTTGGCATATTGAAATCCATCAATCTTACCCATGTAATAACTTCTTTTTCGATTATACTCTAGCACGATAACGGGTGCAGGGTTCCGTCAACAGCCTACTAAGATTTTTCCGTTCGGTGTGAAGCTCAAAGATGTATTCAGAATTCACTTTCTTGCACCTCTCATCGGCCGGTTACTTTCTGTAAGGAAGGTTGAATTCTTACTATTTCTTATCAGCGCTTTTAATTATAATTCTATATTTACCTTGTCATAAATTATTTTAATCGTTAGTATAGCTGTTGCTGTTTCGTTTGTCAAGTAGGTTTACGTACTTGAAGAGATTAACTTTGAAGGGCTTTGAAGGGATTAAGAAAATATAATCAGTACTTTCTACCTTTGATTGAGCTTTTTGCTTCCTCTTTCGTAAATATTTCCCCTTCGGTTATGATTCTAAGTGGTAATTCTTCACCGGTCATTAAGTCCTTAATTGCCTTAATTAGTTGCGGGCCAAGTAATGGATTACATTCTACCGAGCAATTCAATTTGCCATCAATCAAGGCTTTAAATGCTTCTTTTGTTCCATCAACAGAAACAATTTTTACATCGACCCCCGGCTTTATTCCATTCTCTTCCAAAGCTTCAATTGCACCTAAGGCCATGTCATCATTGTGTGCAAATATAACATCAATGTCCCATTCATGTTCTGATAAATACTTTTCAATAATATTTTTACCGTCCTTATAGGTAAAATACCCCACCTCCGAATATACAATTTTGTACTCCGGATGCTGAATTAAAATTTCTTCGAAGCCTTTCTTACGGTCTGTTGCCGGTGATGCACCGATAGTGCCTTGCAATTCTAATATCGATACTCCGTCAGCGTCACTTGGTACATTTTCAACAATCCATCGCATTGCACTGCGGCCTTCCTCAAGAAATTCCGCCCCTAGATAGGTTAGAAATAATTCATCATCCTCTACACTGATTTTTCTATCTGATAGTATTACTGGAATTTCTGCTGCCTTAGCCTCCTGTAATATATCTTCCCATCCGGTATCAACAACAGGGGAAAGAACAATAATATCAACCTTCATATCAATGAATTTCCGAATAGCTTCAAATTGCTCTTCTTGTACTTGGTTTGCATCTTCAAATATTAAATTGATGCCTGCATCCCTTGCTGCTTCTTTAATTGATGCGGTATTAGCAAGTCTCCACGCGCTTTCTGTTCCAAGCTGGGAATATCCTACATCAATAATGTGATCTACTTCTGTTAAGGGCTGATCTAAACCTCTTATATACTCTCCTACATTTTCTTTCGTAATATTATGGCTTCGTAATATAATTTGCTTTGGGACACCGCTTACATGGTTAAGGATATCCATTGAATACTGTATAGCTTCCTTCCCACCGGTAGGACATGTGATGGTTGCTGCAATCATATCATTTTGCACCATGCTTACGCCATTATTATCACCTATAAACCCATCAATACCAATAATCGGTATATGATATCCTAATTGCTGTAAAGCTAAATACACCCCTCTAGCCATATAATCATTGTGAGCAAAGATTGCATCTATTCCTTCGAGTTTATTCCCAAGCTCTAGCACCATATCTTCTGTGTCATCCCTGGTTGCAGATTCTACCCTGTACTTGGTTGTATCTATATTCGGATATTCGGATATGACAGATAGAAAGCCTTCACTTCGGTCAACCGTAGATTGTGAATATTCGCTTCCACATAACTCCAATAATGATCCGGCTTTATTGTCCAGCAAAGTAACGATTTCTTCCCCTGCTTGTTTCCCGATTGTTTCATTGTCAGGTCCAATATAGAGCGTATAATCATAGCCCTCTACCGCACGGTCCATAACAATTACTGGAATTTTTTGATAAACTTCGCAAATGATCGGTGTCATTTCCTTTACATCCCATGGAGATACAATCAATAAATCAATGCCATATTCCAATAATTTTTGTATATCATTTTTTTGCTGTACCGTATTTGAAGTTGCATCCATGATAATTAGCCTGATATTAGAATGTTTTTTAGCCTCTTCCTTAATCTCATTTGTGGATACCAGTCGCCAGGATTCTCGCATATTCGCTTGGGAGACACCAATAACAAAGTCTATTTTTTCCTGGTCATTATTTTCATTATAAAAATAACAGCCTGTAAAGAAAATAGTAAACAAGCAGATTAAACTCCATATTGTTAGCTTTGAAATTAATTTATTCTTCATATTGCATATCCTCTTCCACTTTGCTGCTATTTTGGGGGATTCTAATTGTTACCTTCGTTCCAATATCTTTTATGCTGACTACCTGTACGCTAAATCGATTACCATAACGAATCCGTAGTCTTTCTTTTATGTAGAACAACCCAAAGCTTTGATTTTCATCCAGCTTTAACGGTTCATTTAACATCCTGTTGAGTTCCTCCACCTTCTCAGGCATCATTCCAGAACCGTCATCCTCTACCGCCAGCTCCATGAAATGTCCCTCTAATTCCTTAGTTCTTATAATTAGGTGTCCTTCTCCACGTTTCGTTTTGATTCCGTGATAAATAGCATTTTCGACCAGTGGCTGCAAAATAAATTTAGGGACCTCATATTTCTGCAATTTCTGCTCCTCATACACCTCATAATTTAATTTTGCTTGGTACCTGATCTTCTGTATATATAAATAATTAGATACATATTTTATTTCATCTTCCAGAGTGACATAGTCCTTCCCATGACTTAAACCTATCCGATACATGCTAGTCAGTGCATCCACTAGCTTAACTATATCATCCGCCTCGTATTCTCTGGCCATCCAATTAATTGTATCCAGCGTATTATATAGAAAATGCGGTTTGATTTGTTCCTGAAGTACTTTTAACTCCGCTATTCTTTTATTCTTCTGCTCCATATAAACCATATTGATTAAATCCTCGATACGGTCTAACATCTGATTAAAATTTCCACCTAATTCACTTACTTCATCTTGAAAGTTAACATCAAAGCGAACCTTTAAATCTCCTGCCTCCGCTTTTTTCATTAACCGTTTTAACTGAATAATCGGTTTTGTTATTGTCTGTGAAATTTTAAGTGAAAAAACGATAATACAGAGCAAACTTATTAATAAGCAGCTGACTAAAATATATAGGATTGTATTGATGGGTCCCATGATTTCATCAAGTGAGAATACACCTACAATTTTCCAGCCGGTGTAATTAGAGTATTTTTGCCTGATTTGATATTTTTCCCCATTGATTCTAGTGGTAATGGGTGTTTCCCGTTCCTGCTCCAGCCAAATCGGATTGACCCGATAGGTGATTGTACTTGGTGGTGTATATACCACCTGTTGATTATCATCTACGACAAAAATAAATCCTCTTTCACCGAGTGTAATACTTTCTATTGACTGAGAAATAATATCATGTTTGATATCTAGGAGGATTACTCCCATAACCTCTCCGGTTTTATTATTCTTAATTGCTTTTGATAAAGAAAATACGTTATCTACACTATAACCCTCATTGGTTATTATATTTCTACCCGTAATATTACTAATAATCTGAATTTCTTCTGGATTATCTGCTGCTTTCCTATACCAAGATTCCTCAGTAAAGGAATCCCTTGATATTCGAGTCATACCGGTGCTGATATACATATCATTTTCTGTTGCTATTAATAAGCCAGCAACCTCCCGATGAGTATTTGCTATATTATGAAACATATCCTTTATCATGACTCGTTCATTTTCCCAGCTATTATCCTCTTCTTGTGTTACATTGAAGAAAGCGCTATCTTCCATCTCCCTTGTAATGTAATTCGATGTTTTTTCTATTGTACTTATGTACACATCAATTGACGTTTTTACTTGATTAAGCATTTGATCCGTATGATCAGAGATATTGCTCTTCGCTTGTTGCAAGAAAAGGAAAGCTACTATTATGACAAATAATAAAAATGGAATAAGTGCGACGAGAAAGTAAGACCAAATTATTTTACTACGAATCGTAATGTTCATAAATTTGTTCTTAATCCATCTCATCGCACTCACCCCAAGATCAATCTTTTTATAATTAGTATAATCTTTCCGCTGTTATATTACAATTTATTCTTTCTTAATTCTACTAAATTTTCTTAATATTACCAATTCCTTTCTTTCTTTATTTAACTATATTCTTTCCTAATTCTACTTAATTTTCTTTCGACTGCTAAGTCCCTATTTCTTAATTTAACTATGGTCTTTCCTAGTTCTACCAATTTCTTTTTTCTTATTCCATTAAATTCTTTCTTAATTCTAAGTAAATATTTCTTCTCTAATCCTAGTTATTTCTTACATATATATTTATAGTAACGCTATCATTTTATTCTATAATAAACCTTTCTACCTGCTCCATCATCTTTCTTGTCTTGCTGGTCAACACCTGTGCCGCTGCGGATACTTCCTCCATAGAGGCATTCATTTCTTCCGAAGCTGCTGCTATAACTTCAGAAGAAGCCGATACTTCTTCAGCAATAGAGGCTACTCCCTCTATTCTATCAATAATAGCATTTTTCTCCTCGTTTAATTCTAATGTGGACGCATTTACGGCTTCGATCTCAGGAGCTATCACCTTGATTGCCTTTGTTATTTTGTCAAACGATTCAATTGTGGTGTTAAGAACTACAATTTGGTTATTTAGTTCTTTATCCAATTCCACTGTAGTGTTTACCATGTTATCGGTTTCACTTGCTACACCAGTTACTATTGTATTAATATTTACAGAGGATAACTTTGTCTGCTCTGCAAGCTTTCTGATATGATCTGCAACAACGGCAAAGCCTCTTCCTGCTTCACCTGCTCTGGCAGCTTCAATCGCGGCATTTAATGCTAAAAGGTTTGTCTGATCTGCAATACTATTGATAAAGTTTGCAATATCATTTATCTTTTGTACATTCTCACGAAAGCCCGCGGTTTTAATAGTAAACTCATTAAAGGAGTTATTAATCACATTTGATGACTTAATTAATGACTGTATATTACTGTTACTGTCTTCTGACATGCTGCTAATTCTGCCTGCATTTTTGTCTATATCTTTAATGGCATTTACTATATTATCCAATTCTCTCGCAAAAGAACTCAAACTTCCTATCATTTTTGTTAAATCATCCGCTTGTGCTCCTGCTCCTTTTGCCACATCCTGAATTGAAATTGTAACATTTTCTGATGCCGAGGTTATTTGCTGTGAAATTGCAGATAAATTTACTGATTGATCATCAATCTCAGCGGAACTATCCTTGATATTATTTAGTATATCTCTGATAAAATTCTGCATTGTGACTAATGATTTTGCCAAAGTCCCGATTTCATCCTTCTTATTAATGTATTTTAAAGATACTTTCTTCGTCAAATCGCCATTGGCCATTAAACTGATATTCTTTACGATAGCAATCAGGCTGTTTGTTATACTGCTTGTAAGAATAAAAACTGTCAAGGCTCCAACTACTAGAAATATAAGAGATAAAATGACAATAGAATTTCTAAGGGGGTTTAATCCGGATAAAATCTCATTTTTTGCACCTGCGACGGCAATTGACCAGCCTGTCAAATTAATTGGAGAATACCCTGCATAATTATCTACCCCTTCAAAGGAATATTCGCCTGTCCCGACATTTCCTTCTGTCATTAAAACCAAGGTGTCAGCAAAGCTCCTTAAGGAGGTGTCTACTTCCGCTTCTTTAATAAAATTAGCTTTGCGAAAAACTAAGGTTAAGTTAGCGTGCGCTATCATTTCTCCTGCTTTATTGATCATAAAGGCATTACCCGATTTCCCAAAGGTAATATCATTTATTAAAGTACTGAAATCATTGCCATGCTTCACTGCAATTAAAACATTCTTTACATTACTTCCATCCTTTATCGGAACCGCATAAACTATCACTAAGTTATTTTGATAAACTCCGAAAATATCTACGATTGGTTCTGAGATGGCTTTCTCTCCAGCTAATGCCTTTTGAAAATATTCCATATCCTTAATGTCAAATATTTTATTACCTGATGTCGTAAGTATTCCAGCTTGGTCAGCTATTCCTAAAAGTAAATAGCCTCCTCTTGTTTCCTGATCCTTTAGTTTGGATAATCTCTTATTTTCATCCAGTGATACATCACTAACATTCTTTGCAATAATATCCAACATACCAAAGTTACCATTAATACGGCTTTCTATGAGTAAGGCTGCCTCCGAAGCCATTTTAGGTAACATTTCATCTGTATTATTAATTAAAGCCTTGGTAGATATGTAATAGGACATTAATCCCATTCCAGCACAAACAGTAAGTATTAATGCACCCAACAATAGGATCATTTTAGTTTTTATACTTTTCGAAAAATTTAAATTATTTTTAATACGAACATAAAAATTATTCATATCCTATACCTCCATTCTCTTTCTTTTGTAATGAACCTTCCTTTAACACTTATTAAATGAAGTAGTCTAACAGATCTGTTAACTTATTTTAAAAGAGGATATGATATTTATAAAAGGCTCAAAGTAATCCAGTCTATGTTTGCGTTTATCTTTTGATTTCTAGGGGTACTATTTTTTCCCTTTTTCCGTTCTGATAGAAATAATTCTTTGTATTACGATGAAAATACATAATAATGCTGCAATCGTAACCTTTGTCCACCAGGTGTTAAGATTCTGATAAGTCACAATGGTTTGTATTACACCCTGAATTAAGACACCTACCGTCGTTCCAATTATCGAACCAACTCCTCCGGTAAGCAAGGTACCACCTATGACTGCTGAGGAAATTGCATCAAGCTCAAGTCCGATATTCTGTAATGAGTATCCTGCTAAGGTATAAAAGCTAAAAACTACACCTGCTAAAGCTGCACAAAAGCTGCTAATTGCATAAGCCGCTATTTTGGTCTTCTTTACGGGTAACCCCATTAAAACTGATGATTGTTCATTTCCTCCGATTGCATAGATACTTCTTCCAAATCTCGTATATTTTAGCACATAAACCGCTACTATAATGATGATGATAGCAATAAAAACATAATAATAGATCTTACCTGATCCTAGCTTTATCTTGCTAAGCGCCATTTTTTTATAAAATTCATTCGTAATTGGAATGGATTGTGTGCTAATAACCGAACATAATCCTCTCATAAAAAACTGCCCTGCTAAGGTAACAATAAAGGGTTGAAGATGATATGTATGTATGATATATCCCATTCCTATTCCAAGTAACAACCCTATCAGTAATACGACAGGTATTACTACATATTCGGGTACACCTAAACGCAACAGGTAGGCGGAAAATACACAAGTAAATGCAATTGTTGATGCAATTGA
>Ga0123338_10002197_pt1 | contig 18321 bp, 10 predicted proteins | sample grotaG_FD_89793 | JGI IMG/M metagenome (GOLD analysis project Ga0123338, IMG submission 89793) | Glacier valley bacterial and archeal communities from Borup Fiord, Nunavut, Canada, to study Microbial Dark Matter (Phase II) -... | ecosystem: Environmental > Aquatic > Freshwater > Ice > Glacier ...
ATTGTCGATACCGATCTGCCGTCGGATACCGCTGCGTGCGTGCACGATGCGCTCGCCGACGTTCACTTCGCGGCGGGCCAACCGGCCAGCTGGCGCGAGAAGCTCACGCTCTAGCTTGCGAGCGCACTCGGAGCGTTCTAGAAGCGGATTCCGGCGTACGCGTCGAGCGAGCGGAACTCGCCATCGTTCTGCGACGACGAAGCCTGGAGATCGGGACCGCAGCACGGCAACGTCGCGTAGTACACGATCGGCGTCGAATCGATCGTGCGCTGACCGATGTGAAACCGTGCGCCGATCGTGAGCCCCCCCGCGGCGCGGTACTCGAGACCCGCGCCCGCTTCGAAGTGATGGCCATCGGTCTCGCCGTAGTAGCCAGTGGTCGAACGATCGATGCCGAGCCCCGCGAAGAGCTGTGGCACGAGGCCGAGCTGGTTCGAGCCGAGGTCGAGTACGAGGAGGCCGGTCACGACCTTCATGTCGGTCGAGTTGTCGGTCGCGTTGGTCTTCTGGATATCGAGCTCGGCCGCGAACCGCTGGGTCAGGCCGATCCGCGCGAACACCGACTCGGTGGTCAGCGGGTCCTGGCTCGCGTTCGCGCCATCCTGGGTCACGCCGGCGCCAACGCCGACCGTGATGGAGCCCGCGTAGGCGGAGGGGCAGGAGAGGAGGGCGGCGAGGGCGAGTCCACGAGCAGGGCGCATGAACGCTCACACAGCACGCCCCGTGCCCGTACAACCGCGTGAAACTACGCGACCAGTCCTCAGAAATCCGAGAGCACTCTCGGATTAACGAAGAGATGCGGCGATCTTCTCGGCCGCGCGGGTCGCCATCGCCATGATCGTGACCTGCGGGTTGACGCCGAGCGACGACGGCACCGAGGCGCCGTCCACGACATAGAGCCCCTGTGTGTCATGGCATTGGTGATCCTGATCGACGACCGAACGGCTCGGGTCGATCCCCATGCGCGCGGTCCCGAGCGGGTGGTAGGCCGAGACGTCGAGGTCGCGTGCGTGAACCGTCGCGCGCCGGAGCTTCGCGAGATCGTCGGCTGACTCGAGCACGTCGAAGCCCGCGATCGGGGTGTGGATACGATGGGCACCGGCCGCGAAGAAGACCTGCGCGAGGACATCGACCCCGCGCTTGATGTGCGCGACATCGTGATCGTCGAGCGAATAGCGGATCACCGGCTGACCCATCATGGAGGTGACCGATCCGCGCGCGTGATCTTCGACCAGAAAGCCAAAGCTCGCGACATGATCGAAGGACTCGGCGAGCCGGACCAGCTCCGGGCCGATCAGGTTCGTGACGGTGAGGCTCATCTCGAGCGGCAGCATCGCGCCCTCGAACAGGATGCCTTCTTCGTGGAGTTCTTCGATCCCGTAGCCCTGCGGGATGCCTTTCCAGCCGAGGATCTGCTCTTCGAACTCGGCGAGCACACCGCACGCGGGATGGATCGAGAGGTTTTTACCGAGCTGACCCGAGCGATTCGCGAGGCCCTGCTGACCGAGCACGATCGGGGTCATGATCGAACCACACGCGATCACCACGCTCCGCGCGCGAACCGTCAACGTGCTGCCATCGGCGGTCTTGGCGACCACGCCGACCGCGGTGCCGCGCTCGACGAGAATCCGCGTCATCTTCGCGTTCGAGAACAGCTCCGCACCGGCGCGGAGCGCGAGCGGGATGTACGAGACGTTCGTCGAACGCTTCGCATCGGTCGGGCAGCCGAAAACGCATACGCCCTGGCCATCGCACGCCGGGGCGTTGCGCTTGAGGGGGCCGTGGCGCGTGAAGCCGAGGGCATCGCAGCCGCGCGCGATCACGCGACCGTTGCCGCCGAGGAGCGCCGCCTTCGCGTGCTCGACCCCGAGCACGCGCTCGACGCGATCGAAATAGGGGCCGAGCTGATCGGGGCCGAGCTCGGTCAGTCCGAGGTCACGATGCCACTCGTGGAGCACGCGATCGGGCGTCCGGTAACACGTGCCGCTGTTGACGGTCGTGGTGCCTCCGACGGTCTGGCCCAGGGGGATCGGAATGCCGACGTTGCCGAGCGAGAACGTGCCGCCACCGCGGCGATAGAGCTTCTGCTGCATGTCGACCGCGCGCCCGGTGAAGTCACCGCGCTCGAAGTAGCGACCTTCTTCGACGAATACGACCGCGAGCCCGGCTTCGGCGAGCTCGCGCCCGACGACCGCGCCGCCAGCGCCGGTCCCGACCACGACGACATCACACTCGAGCGCGGTGTCGCCGCCGAGCGTATCGCCCGCGTGCACGCGATCGCGCATGTATGCGGGCTTGGCTTCGGCGCGAATGCGCTCCTGGTCGTAGACGCAGCCGAGCTGCTTGTAGAGCGCGGGATCATCGAAGTGGGCGATCTTGAGTGGCGAGACGAGCGCGCGCAGCATCAAGCGCCGCACGACATCGCCCGTGCGAAAACTCTCGAGCACCGCGAGCCGGAGATCTCCCGACAGCGCGGCGAAGCTCCGCCGATGGCGCAGCCACGCAGTCGCATCGATCGCGCGAACCAGGGCGTGGATGCCGGTCGCGACCGGCGAGGGCAGGCCGGCGAGGAAACGCTCGACCTTCGCGACGGTCGCCTCACCCGCGCCTGGAATGAACCTGCCGGCCGGAATCGCAGCTTCCGCGATCGCGAGCAATGTTGCGTTCACGATTTGACCCTACACCGATTGGTACGATGGTCCAACCAGTAAGTTATCTGCTGAACACGGCGTCGAGAAGTCCGTAGGTCGCCGATAGATTCGCACCCAGAAACACGATGCCGCCGGTCTCCGCGACGTCGGCCGCGAGGCGCAACCCGGAGGCTTGGTTGAACAGCATCGTGAAGCCGAGCTGGCCTTCGACGCGGAGGCCTTTGTCGGTGTTCATCGTGTCATCGCTCGAGACCTGCAGGATGCCGGTGACGTCGAACATGCCGAATGGATCGCCGTGGTCGCCGTAGGTGTAGCGCGTCATGTGCGCGGTCGCGCCAGCCGCGTACGGCGAGGGCTGACCATCCGCGGCGAACAAGCGATAGCGCGCGTATGCGGTACCCGCGACTTCGAGCTTGTCGTCATCGAGCTGCGTGCCGTAGCCCGCTCGCACGAGCAGCTGCTCGACGCGGCCGTTCTCGTAGCCCGAATCGATCAAGCCTCGGGGCCGGCGCAGGTAGCCTTCGCCGAAAGCGACCTGCAGGTCGAGGCCGCTCGGGCGCGCGAAGAGCTGCGTGTCGCGCAGCACGTTCAAGAGCTCGTACGCGAGGCCGGCATCGGGCTCGCCGAGCAAGACGCCCGCTTCGCGCAGGATCGTGACGGTCGACACGAGCGAGCGATACGTCGAGCGCTCGCCGCGCAGCACCCACCACGTGAGCTGGAGCTTCTTCGAGGTCGCCGCGTCGATCGGCTTGCCGAGCGCACGTGCCGCTTCGAGTGTGCGTGCCAACCGGCGGACCCGAATCGCGGCACCGACATCGAGCATGCGGCCGTAGCCCGCACCGAGCGCGATATCGAGGTCGGCGTTCGTCGTCGTCAACTTGAAGTCGGCGTTGCCATTCTGCTGGATCTGTTGATCGCTGACGACGTCCGAGGTGTACGTCGTCTGCAGCAACGCCGCGGCCTTGCCGACGCCGTAGATACCCGCGCCGCTGTAGAACCGCACCTCACCGTCGAGATCGATTGAGAGCTCAGCGCCGCGGATCTGCTCGCGACCTTGCGGATTGACGAGGCCTGTCACGAGGTGCGCACCCGCATCGGTGCCCCACGCCATGCTGTCGCGCTCGACGCGATGGGACCACGTGCCGGCGACATCGGCGGCCGCATCGATCCGCTTGCGACCGGTGTCGTACGCGAAGCTCGCAGTGCCGCCCGCGAACGTGAGCCGGTCGTACGCGGCGAGCGTGTCGTCGGAGAGCGCGGGCAATGCCGGCAGATCCGACGACGGCTTCGCACCGACGAGTGCACTGCCACCGGCGACGAGTAACTTCGAGCCAGTGCCCGCGTCGACCGCGCCAGTATCGGCGGGGGTCTCGGGCTGTGCGACGACGACCAGGGTTTTTTCGGGGACCTTGTCGGGAGCTTTCGCGGGCGAGGCCGCATCGGCACTCGCGCCGAGCTTGGTCAGCGACTTCTTCGCGAGCTCGCGCTGGCTCTTGTCACGCGAGACATCGTTCGCGATCTTCTGCAGCGTCGGGACCGCGCTCGGATCGCCGAGCGCGCCGAGGCCTTCGATCGCGATCTCGCCGATGATGTCGAAGGTCTCGCTGTCCGCGAGCTTGATCAGCTCGGGCACGGCCTTCTTGTCTTTGCTCTGGCCGAGTTTTTTCGCGGCATCGCGCCGCTTGTCCTTCCAGATCGAACGATCCATGTCGGTCGGCTGGTTCTCGATCACCTTGATCAAGTCGGGCACCGGCTCCGCGCGTGCGAGCTGCGAGCCGAACATGCCGAGGCACATCGCGGCGAGAGCGAGGCGCTTCATCGCTGACCTCCGAGCCGGAGGCAGGCCATCGCGTTCGGGTTCGGATTCTGCGGCGAGTTCTGCACCTTGAGTGCGTCGCACGACGATGCGGCGACGCAGTTGATGATCAGCGTTTGCTCGATATCGATCGAGGTCTCGATCCGATCGACGCACGCACCCCAATCGAAGTGCTTGTCGGTGTCGCCGGAGTTGATCGAGATGGCGCCGCAATCGACCAACTTCCAACAAGCGTCCTGCGCGGTCGCGAGCGGCTTGGTGCAGTCGTCATTGATCGCGCCGCCTTCGGCGCAGTTTGCGTGTGAACCAGTCGCGGTATCGTCGCCGGCGCTACACGCGGCGAGTAAGACAAGGCAGAGCCAAGACTTCATCGCCGCGAATTGTATCGGAAGCGGCGATCAGCGGTCGCGTTTGCGGACCAAGTTGGAGACCGGAACGAGGACGCCCTCCGCAGAGGTGAGCGACCGCGCGACGAGCTCGGCGATGTCGAGGACCTGCACCTTGTCCTCCATGTTCTTGGCCTTCATACCGTCGGCCAGCATGATGTTGCAGAACGGGCAGGCAACCGCGACCGCATCGACCTTGGCATCGAGAATCTCGTTCGTGCGGTTCTCGTTGACCCGCTGGCCCTCGTGCTCGTCCATGAACATGCGACCGCCGCCAGCGCCGCAGCACATGCCGTGCTGCTTGCTGCGCGGCATCTCGACGATGTTCGGGATCCCGATCTGAGCGAGTACGTCGCGCGGGGCATCGAACTCGCGGTTCCAGCGACCGAGGTAGCAGCTGTCGTGGTAGGTGATCGAACCGACCGGCGCGTTGTTCGCGTCGCTCCTGAGCTTGCCGGTCGTGTAGAGATGATCGATCAGCTGCGTGTGGTGGACGACTTCGAAGTTGCCACCGAACTGCGGATAATCGTGCCGCAGCGTGTGCAGGCAGTGTGGGCAGCTGGTGACGACCTTCTTCGCGTTCGCGGCCTTGAGCGTCTCGATGTTCTGTTCGGCGAGTGCCTGGAACAGCATCTCGTTACCCGTGCGGCGCGCCGGATCACCGGTGCAAGCTTCGGAGTGACCGAGCACCGCGTACTCGACGCCCGCGGCATTGAGCACTTTGACCATCGCGCGGGTCTGCTTGATGATGCGCGCGTCGAACGCGCCCGCGCAGCCGACCCACAGGATGTACTCGGGGTCCGGGTGATCCTCGATCAGCTTGACGTCGAGATCCGTGGCCCAGTCCATGCGCTTATCGTTGCTGATGCCCCACGGGTTCGACTGGCGCTCGATGTTGCGATACGTGCGCTGCAGCTCCGGCGGCGTCTTCTCTTGTTCGAGCACCAGGTTCTGGCGCATCTGCAAGATCTTCAGCGGATGCTCGATGAAAACCGGGCAGACCTCCTGGCAGGCGCCGCACGTGGTGCAGGCCCACAGCGTGTCCTCGGCGATCCGACCACCGGTCATCTTCGGCATCGACTCGAGCTCGGCCTTCGCCGCGCCGAGCTCGCCGCGCGCGAACACGAGGTCCGGAGGCGGGTGATTGTCCGGAGCCGCCGTCGCCGGATCATCCGCGTGCGCGGTCGCGTAGTCCTCGAGCGAGGTGACGCTGGCCTCGAGCGCCTTGATCTTGTCGCCGAGCTGGACGCGATCCAGCATCTCGTAGCGGATGTCGTGGACGAGTTGCATCGGCGAGAGGTTCTTGCCGGTGTTGTACGCGGGGCAGTAGTTCGAGCAGCGCGCGCACTCGGTGCACGCGTAGGTATCCATCAGCGACTTCCAGGAGAACTGCTCGAAGTTGCCGACGCCCCACTGCTTGTCGTCCTCGAGATCGATCTTCGGAAGATCCATTTGGCGCTCGCTGCGGTTGCGCGTGAAGATGTTCGGCAGCGCGCCAAGCAGGTGGATGTGCTTGGAGTAGGGCAGGTAGTTGAGGAACGTCAGGAGGATGAGGACGTGCAGCCAGTAGCCGATCACGTGGCCCTGGTGGGATGCGTGGTCCGACAGCGGCGCGAGCCACGTGCCGATCGTGCCGGAGATCGGCAGCCACCACGGCGCGGAGCCGCCGGCCGAGATCACGCCCGCGACTTCGTACCCGTGCATCAGGAAGTGCGTGATCATCAGCGCGCCGATACCGCCGAGGATCAGGCCGGCATCGAGGCTCATCGGGATCAGCCGAGGCTTCACGAACACGCGGCGAATTACCGCCCAAGTGACCATCAGCAACACGACCAAGTTGAAGCTGTCGATCACCGCGTAGATCGGCTGGAAGATGACCGACGGCAGGAGCTCGAGCGAGACGCCCGGGATGAGGCTCGATACGACCAGGTCGACGGTCGCGAGCGTGATGATGAGGAAGCCCCAAAAGATGAAGAGGTGGTGCTTGCTCGTGCGGTGCTGCGGGCCTTCTTCGGCGACCTTCTTCTGACCGAAGAAGTAGATGCCGACGTCCATCAACCGCCCGGGCAGCTGATCGAGACGAGGTCGAGGGTCAGCGACTCCGGCCGCAAGTCCGCGCCCGAACAGATAAATAGTGCGGGCAAAGAAGGCCAGCGACGCCGCGAGCAGGAGAATGAAAAGGACCTGAGTCACCGCAAGATCCGCTTACCATGCCGGACCCTTGCGAGGTTTCGTCGGTCGCCGGAAATCGTGCATGGTGTGAGCTGGGTGGAGCGCTGCCCGGGGCGGCGGACGAGCGATAGGAAGCGATGAAGCTCGAGGCCGAGGCGTTCTGCGCATTTCTCGCGCACCAAGCGGTGCGCCGGATCGGCGGCCGAAGCTGGCGGCTTGTCATCGCCGGCGACCTGTTCGACCTTCATGTCGGTGGTGATCCCGGGCTCCGGCGAGCGTGAGCTGGCGCCGGCTCGGCTCGGCCGCCGCCTCGTACTCGAGAAATGGGGAATGAGCGCGGTCCTGGTCGGCACGTCCGCGTGCATCGGCGCGGTGATTCCGCGGCTCGAGACCCAGCCAGGGATGTCGGAGCGCCGTGTTACGGCTCCGAAACGTGAGTGGTCGGAGCCCCGCAGAGACGCCGTTGATGCGGCAATACCTCGAGGTCAAGGACAAGCATCCTGACGCGCTGGTGTTGTTCCGGCTCGGTGATTTCTACGAGATGTTCTTCGAGGATGCGGTGCTCGGATCGAGGCTGCTCGATCTCACGCTGACCACGCGCGACAAGGGCAGAGAAGACGCGGTGCCGATGTGCGGCGTCCCGCATCACGCGGCGCGCGGATACATCGCGAAGCTCACCGAGCTCGGGCATCGCGTCGTGATGGTCGAGCAGGTCGAGGATCCGCGGCTCGCGAAGGGATTGGTCAAGCGGGAGGTCGCGCGGATCATCACGCCCGGCATCGTGTTCGATGACGAGGTGCTCGACCCGAAGTTACCGCGCTATGTCGCGGCGATCGTGCCGGGCGCGACGCAACAGACGTTCGGGCTGGCCTACCTGGATGCCACGACCGGCGAGCTACGTGCGACGCTGGTCGCGACGGGCGAACTGCTCGACGAGCTGACGCGCGTGGCACCGAGGGAGATCATCGTCGAGGCGACGTGGATCGCAGGGGAGGGCGTGCTGGTCGCGATCAAGGCGAGGTATCGCTGCGCGTGGAACGTGGTGAAGTGCGCCGATGACGCGGATGCTCACGCCACGCTCGCGATGCTGACGCTCGCGAATGCAGATTCGCTCGCGGCGCTCTCCGATCCGACGGTGAAGAGGCGTTCGCGCGCGGCAGAGCCGCTCGCGCTTGCAACGGCGCTCACACTGACGAATCTAGCCTCGGAGGTCCTGCGCGCCGCCGCGACCGTCCTTGGCTACGCGCGCGCCACGCAGCCCGGCGGCGTGTTGCCGGTGACGCGGCTGGTCTCGTACGAGGCTGGCGATTCGGTCGTCTTGGACGAGGCCGCGATCGCGAACCTCGAGCTCGTCGAGACCCTGATCGGCCGGCGGACCCAGGGCTCGCTGCTCGATGTCATCGATCAAACCGTGACAGCGCCGGGCGGACGGTTACTGCGGCGGTGGTTGCTGTATCCGCTCGTCGACGTGCCGCAGATCCGTCGCAGGCAGGACGCGGTCGCGTGGCTGGTCGGGCGGCCGGCACTGCTCGAGCAGGTGCGGCGCGCACTCTCGCGGATCGCGGATCTCGAGCGGCTCGCGGGCAAGGCGACGCTCGGGGTCGCGACCCCACGCGATCTGGGCCGGCTGCGCGATGCGGTCGCGCAACTGCCGGAGCTCGTCGCGCTCGTCGCAACCGGCGCAACGAAGCTCGATCCGGTGCCACCGTTGTTGGCACTGGGCGCCGCGATGGCGCCCGAGCTCGCGAAGCTCGCGGAGCGGTTGGCGCGATCGATCGTCGACGAGCCGCCTGCGATGCTGAAGGATGGCGGCGCGATCCGCACGGGCTACGACAAGATCGTCGACGAGTGTCGCGAGCTCGCGGATGGCGGTAAGAATCAGATCCTCGCGATCGAAGAGCGCGAGCAGCGTGAGTCTGGCATCGCGAGCCTCAAGGTTCGCTACAATCGCGTGTTCGGTTATTACATCGAGATCACCAAGTCGCATCTCGCGAAGGTGCCAGCGCACTACGCGCGCAAGCAGACCGTCGCGACCGGCGAGCGGTTCGTGACGCCAGAGCTCGCCGAGCTCGAGAAAAAGGTCGTCGCCGCCGAAGAGACCCTCGCGGTGCGCGAAGCCGAGCTGATGCGGATCGAAGTCCAGGCGGTCGCCGAGATCGCGGCCAAGATCTCGGCCGCCGGCGGCGCGCTCGCGGTGGCCGATGCCTGCGGCTCGCTCGCCGAGGTCGCGGCGCGTCGCAACTACTGCCGGCCCGTCGTCGACGACGGACACGTGCTCGAGATCACCGATGGTCGTCATCCAGTGATCGAAATGATGCTGTCCGAAGGCAACTTCGTGCCGAACGATTGCCGTCTCGATCCCGATGCCGAGCAGCTCGTGTTGATCACGGGACCGAACATGGCGGGCAAATCGACGTACATGCGTCAGGTCGCGCAGATCGCGCTGCTCGCGCAGATCGGTTCGTTCGTGCCTGCGAGGGCCGCGCTGATCGGCGTGTGCGATCGCGTGTTCACACGCGTCGGTGCCGCGGACAATCTGTCGCGCGGCGATTCGACGTTCATGGTCGAGATGCGCGAGACTGCGACGATCCTGGCGAAGGCGACGCGGCGCTCGCTCGTCGTCCTCGATGAGGTTGGCCGCGGCACCTCGACGTTCGACGGCGTCGCGATCGCGTGGGCCGTCGCCGAACATCTCCACGATGCGATCGGTGCGCGCACCTTGTTCGCGACCCACTACCACGAGCTTGTCGCGCTTGCCGAAGCGCGGCCGCGCGTGCGCAACGTGTCGGTCGCGGTACGCGAGCACAAGAACGAGATCGTGTTCCTGCGCCGCGTCGTCGCTGGCGGCGCGAACAAGAGCTACGGCATCGATGTCGCGCGAATCGCGGGCCTGCCCAAAAATGTGATCAGCCGGTCGCGCGAGATCATGAGCAAGCTCGAGGGCGGGTCGAAGCTGGGAAGCTCCGCGCAGTTGTCCTTGTTATCGGCTCACACGCCGTCCGCGGCCGCTGCTTCATCGCCCGTTCACTCGCCCGCACTCGCGAAGCTCGCTTCGATCGACATCGATCGCACCACTCCGCTCGAAGCACTTCAGCTCCTCGTGGAGCTGAAGTCCTTGCTGTGACGCATTCGGCGCCGGCCTACGTCGCCCACATCTCCTCGAATGTACGTACAGATGGCTGAGGGTCTCTACCCCCAACCTCGACCGATAGGGGGCGCCAGCCCCGAACCGGTCTCGCGCTAACTGACCGCAACAATTCACGTTCAGCTTGGCTCGGTGTTTGTAGTAGCGGCCTCCACGGATCTTATGAGGAGGAACTCTGTGATCAAATTGAAGAGCATCGCGATCGGGGCCGCGTTGTTGACTGCCGCGCCAATGGGCTGCGGTGGTGACGACACCAGTGGGCCGTTGGGGAGCGTCGACGCGCTCATCATCCTTCAGCGTCCCAAGCGCAATGATGATGGAGACATCTTCCAGTACACCTCGTACGTGCCGGGGGCGCGGCTTACAAAGCTGTCGCCGCCGACGGCCGATGGCACCAAGACGACGATCTGTTGTGACCAGGACCCCGAGCTCGCGGGCATGGACATCCAGAACTACGATCTGTCGTTCGACGCGAAGGAGATCGTGTTCTCGGGCCACTCCGCGAAGGACGCCCACTACGGTCTCTACCTGTTGACGCTCGACACTGGCGCGGTCACGCAGATCGCGACCGACCCCGGCCGCGACTACGTCTCGCCGATCTTCCTCCCCGGCGACAAGATTCTCTTCAACACCAACGCGGTGGTCTCGAACCCGATCACGGATCCCGATCCGAAGCAGCACGTCGACGAGTACGAGCGCGGCACGACCACGCAGATGGGCGTGGTCAACAAGGACGGCACGAACGAGCAGCTCGGCCCGCGTAACCTCTCGCACCGCACCCAGCCGAGCCTCGCCTCGGACGGTCGCGTGATCTTCACGCAGTGGGATCACCTTGGCGGCGAGAACAGCGGCCACCTGATGTTCATGAACCAGGACATGACGGAGCTGCGTGAAGCGTTCGGCAAGGAAGGCACCGGCGCCTCGAACTCGACGCTCAAGGGCCGCGAGATTTCTCCGGGCCGCTACGTCGCGATCGCGACGGCGCGTAGCCGCACGATCCAGTCCGGCGCGCTGATCGATGCGCGCCTCGGTCATGTCTCCGAGACCAACGGGATCGTCCGCGCGGACGATGCGATGTCGGAAGCGAACGCGTCGTACGTCATGCTGACGCCCGACGTTCCGACCGACAACTCACCCTCGGCAAACACGATCGGTCGCTACTACGACGCGTTCCCGCTCAATGCGAAGGAACACCCGGATCTGCTCGTCTCGTGGTCCGATGGTCCGGTCGAGTCGAGCGTCCTTGCCTCGGCGAACAAGTCGGCGAACTTCGGCGTCTACCTCTACGACACCGAGCACCTCGCTCGTCACCCGATCCTCGATGACCCGGAGATGTGGGACATCTTCGCTCGTCCGCTCCAGGCGCGTACGGCGCCGGCCGTCACCGCCTCGACGAACGACAACACGCTCGGTCAACAGGCCGTGATCGGCTCCATGAACGTCTACAGCTCGACGCTGCACACGTTCCAGCAAGGCAGCGTGTTCGGCGTCCGCGTGATGGAGGGTTACTCCTCCGAAGAGGGCTTCCCGCGCATGTTCGGCACCACCATGTTCGAGGGTCACACCAACCTCGGCGTCGCGCAGGTCCAACCGGATGGCAGCTGGCTCGCGAAGGTGCCGGCGAACGTACCGATGCACGTCCAGGCCGTCGACCAGTTTGGAATGTCGCTGTTCAACGAGCCCGTGTGGTTCTCGGCTCGCGCCGGTGAATCGCGCGTGTGTGGCGGTTGCCACGAGGACCGCGCTCGCGCGACGGTCATCAACCCGGGCATCACGCAGGCCGCTGCGTTCGGTCCGAAAGACGCGCTCGGTATGGTCCCGCGCGATCAGCGTGCGACCGCCGCCGCCGACCTCACGAACGCGAACCTGATCGCGGGCGACCTCACTGGCATCGACAGGCTCCGCGACATCAGCTGGGGGCCGTCGGATCCGACGGTCGCTGGCACGGGTGGCGTCCAGTCCGTGTTCGAAACGAACTGCACCAACTGTCACGGCGCGGACAACACGGCCGGCATCGCCGGCTACACGATCAGCGATGCGATGGGTCATGTCGTGGCGACCTGGACGTTCAACCTCTCGAACGCCCCGGTCACGATCAACTACGGCACCGCCGACGGTGGCGCGCCGCAGACCTATTCGGCCTCCTACCTCACGATGGCAGGCCCGGACATGGAAGCCATCTCGAAGAACAACCTGATGATCACCGGTAACTTCAAGGTCTACATGAACCCGGAAGATGCGGCGAGCTCGGAAGTCATCAAGAAGGTCAACCCGACGCGCCTGTTCCCGACCCCGGATGCGAGTGTCCACGCCTTCACCACCAACCCGCACTCGCTGGTCGGTTACAAGAGCGGTCGCGAGCTCACGGCGACCGAGTTCTACAAGCTGATTCTCGCTGCTGACATGGGCGTGAACTACTTCTCGCGCTCCAACAACCCGCACAACCAAAGCTACTAAGCGCCGCGGAAAGGACACCACCATGAAGAATTTGAACAAGCTCGCCGCGGTCGCTCTGACCCTCATGACCGCGTCGATCGTGACCGAGAAGGCTGCGAACGCAGGTAAGGGCGGCAGCGCCAACCTCATCAAACAAGCCGTCGCGTCGGGCTCGCAGGACGCCATCATCGCCGAGGTGGAACGCACCGAAGGCTTGATGTGCGAAGAGTGCATCCAGACCGTCACCAACCTCACCGAGGACAATCGCTTCGCGGTTCGCGAAGTCGCCGCCTGGTGGTTCGCGAAGCGTCCGCAGCTCGCGCACTTGATGGCCGAGCAGATGAACGAGGACCTCAAGGGCGACGCGCTCCACGTGCGCAACGCCGCTGACTTCCTCGGCGCCATCAAGGAGCTCAAGTCGCTGCCGAACCTGCGCACCGCGATGGCGAGTGGAAATTTAACTTCCGACGCGAAGCTCGCGCTCGTCCGCGCCGCCGGGTACATGGCGCACGTCGGTGGCAACCCGATCCTGGAGGCCGGGATGATCGACGCCGACCCGAGCGTTCGCACCCTGGCGGTAGATGCCTGGCGCGATGTGATCCATCAGACCGGCAGCATCACGGTGATCGAGAACCGGCTGACCGACAGTGACGCGACCGTTCGCGCCCACGCGGCGACCGTCGCTGGCGCGGTGCACGACATGGGCTCGCGGATGCAGCTCGAGAACCTCGTCGTGAACGATTCTGATTCGACCGTGCGGCGTAATGCCGCATACGCCCTCGGTAAGCTCGGTGCTGCCGAGAGCCGTGGCGCGCTGACCACGGCGAGCGCGGATAAATCGGGCCTCGTCAAAAACGTGGCGAAAGCCGCACTCGCGTCCCTGAAGTAATCGCGCCGTGATCGCAAAGTAACTAAAACCTCGACGAGAACATCGTCGTGACCGCCGCGCACGAGGAGCGATCAGTGATCGCTTCGCGATGTCGCGGCGGTTTGTTTTTGAGTTAGACTGTCATCTATGAGGGACTCGGGCTCCGTCTACTCGTACGCGTGTGCGCTCGCGATCGTGTTCATGAGCGGTTGTAGCTCGTGCGATTCGCCAGCGGGCCGCACGTACTACGAACGCAACATCGAGCCGATCTTGCAGCAGAAGTGCGCAGGTAACACGTCGGGTTGCCATGCGACCAACGCCGACGATCCGTACTCGTTCGCGGCAGGCAACTTCGACGTGTCGTCGTTCGAAGTGGTGCAGAAGCGGCGGGACGTGCTCACGCGGTTCGGCGCGTACCCACAGCCATTGTTGCTGATCAAAGCGATCGCACCGGAGATCGCAGACCCGACGAAACCGTCGCGCTTGCAGTTCCAGTACGGCCTCGACCCGACCGATCCGACCCGCGCGACGCCGGCGTTCCGCGACGTCGAAGTGCTTCACGGTGGTGGTTCGATCATCTCGCTCAACTCCGATGCGTACTTCACGCTCCAGACCTGGCTCGAGAACGGCGCGACCGCGAACGGCCTCAAGCCGCCCACGCCTGCGCAGACCGGCAACGGTACGTGCTCGGCGACCGTGCCTCCAGGGTTCACGACCGCGACCCTGATGTCGAACCCCAAGTACGCCGCGGGCTTCGCGACCTTCAAGTCCGACGTCCAGCCGATCCTCAAGCAGCACGGCTGCACTTCTTCGAACTGTCACGGCGCGCCACAATCGGACTTCTACATCACGTGCGGCGACGACGATAACCAGCTCGCGTTCAACTTCGCGCAGGCGTGGTCGTTCGTGAATACGCCGGTCGACGACTCGCAGATTCTTCGCGTGCCGCTCGCTGTTGGCGGCGGCGGCCGCGGTCACACCGGCGGAGACCAGTTCGCGACCACCGCCGACGGTGATTACACGAAGATCAAGAACTGGGCGACCTCGGTGGGCTTGCTCGATTTCGCGAACGGCGATCCGGTCAAGCAGTACTTCAAGGACAGCGTTCAACCGATCCTGATCGCGCGTGGCTGTCAGTTCCAAGCGTGCCACAGCCCAGCGGCAACGAACGACTTCAAGCTGCGTTCCGGTACCCAAGGGTTCTTCTCGGCGGTCGCGCTCGAGAAGAACTACGACCTCTTGAAGAACGACTTCATGGCGATGGAGTTTCCTGATTCGCGGCGCGGTCGCGCGATCGCCAAGGCGCTGCTCACCGATGACCCACGCACCGGTAGCGTCGGCGGCATCTCGCACCGCGGCGGACCCGTACTCGAGACGCCCGGCCTCGCCTCGGATCCTGCCGGCACCACGATGGCGCCGACCACGCCGAACTGCGCGACGGCTCCTGCGAGCGCGACGCCATTCTGCATCGTCCAGAAATGGGTTGACATGGAGCGCGCCGCGATGGCCTCGAACGTCACGCCGATGAACATGGGCGATACCCTTCCTGTCGTCTACGTCGATCGTCCGGCGGGCCAGGCCGCGGGGCGCCTCGAGTTCGACACGTTCCAGGCCGGCGCCGAGCTCCGCGTCGTGACCGGCACGTTCGGCGCGAGCTACGGTCGCAACCTTACCGTCAACAACACCGCACAAGCATCGCTATCCGCGAACTGTGGCCTCGGTGCAAGCCCCGATATCGGTCGTCCGAGCGTGAAGAACGATGGCGACACTGTTGCCTTTGCAGGTCGTGCGGCCGCGAGCGCAGGCTGGCGGATCTACTCCGTCAGTATCGCGTCGAAGGCCTGCACGGTCGTCAACACCGGCTCGACCGGTGCGGTCTCGGACTTCGATCCCGCGTGGTCGCCGGATGGCACCTACCTGGTGTTCGCGTCGACCCGTGGCAAGACCAACTCGCCGAGCGAGACCCGCGTCGCCGCGCGCCCGCAATCTGATATCTGGCGCATGCAGCTGCCCACCGGCACGCCGGAGCAGGTCACCGTGCTGTCGAACTCCGAGGTCAACCCGCAGATGATGCGCGAAGGCCGGATCACGATGTCGACCGAGAAGGCGAGCGACGGCTTCTATCAGGTCAGCGGTCGGCGCATTAACTGGGACCTCACCGACTACCACCCGCTGCTCGCGCAACGCGCGCTGTCCGCGTACACGAGTACGACTGACACGACCACGTTGAATCCCTCGATCGGCTACTCGCAGGCGACCGATATCCGCGAAGGTGCGGATGGCAGCTTCATGCTGATTCTCTCGGACTCGATGAACGGCGTGCCTCTGCTCAAAGGCGGCGCCGGCGCGCTCGCGATCTTCAATCGCAGCATCGGCCCGTTCGAGCAAGGTCGCGGCGACTCCGGCTATCTCCCCTCGGTCCGCATCCTCGGGAGCGGTGGCGAGACCGGCCACGCCGGCGCGACGGCGGGCTTTCGCAACCCGGCGCCGATGCCCGATGGTCGCATCCTGGTCTCGCACGCGAGCCTGCCTGCGTTGAACTGGGATGTCGTCTCGCTCGATCCGCGCACGAACACGTACCAATCGCTGAACATCGCCGATACCCACGGCGCGGTCGTCGATGCCGTGCTCGCCTACAGATCTCCGGCGCGCGTCCTCTACGACAACCGGCGCCAGCTCGTATTCGGTGGCGCCTCGGCCGCTGACGACGACACTCACGCGATCCTCTACATGCCGGATGCGCCGTTGGTCTTCACGCTGCTCACCGGCAATCTGCGCCGTGGTCGCCCGGTGGAGCTGTTCCGCAAAGCGAAGTACCTCGTCGTGTACAGCGAAGGCATGTGCCCGGCAGGCGGCCCGTGTTCGCGCACCACGAACGGTATCTTCGAGAGCCGCACCATGATCGGCAAGGCCGCACTCGCCGACGACGGCTCGGTCAAGGTCCGCCTCCCCGCGGGTCAGGGCGTGATCCTCGAGCTCCAGGACGGTGATGGCGCTTCGCTCGTCAAGATGACCGAAGAGCATCAGCTCGGACCTGGTGAGATGATCTCCATGGGTGTTCGCGAAACGATCACGAGCTCGACGACTGGCGAGACCGTCCAGCTGTTCGATGCGGTGTGCGGTGGTTGCCATGGCTCGGTCTCGGGCAAAGAGACCGACATTGTCGTGACTCCCGATGCATTGACCGGCGCATCGACCTCGATGAAGCAGACCGCCGCTCCCGTGAATCTGCAGTAACAAACCAGCGACGGGGCACAGCCCCCACTCGACCTTCGCGTTGGGCGCCGCGCGTGAAGGTGCGGTTGTCCTGCATCTCGCGCACGGCGCGATCAAGGGCAGCGTTGGCCGACCCGAGCTCGGTGATGTTCGGTCACGCCTCGACCAACGTACGGGACGTTTACACGAGCACCGGGTAGGGCTCCGATGAGCCGCTTTCGACGTCGGCATCGACCTGTCGCGCCAGCACCATTCAAAGGTCGCGTTATTCGGTCGGGCGCAAGGCGAGCTGATCACGGATGGCGGCTATTCGGCGTCCACGGTCGGGGCCATGTTCCGTCGCCGGTGACCCGCTCGGGGCGATCGCGAGCCGCTGCGGTGCGACCGTGGCGTCCCGCACGTGGCGTGGTACGCCCTGGACCTCGCGCACGATCCGCACCTTCTCGAGCAGCTTCAGGACGTAGAAGCTGACGTCGAGTTCCCACCAATAAAAGCCCTGCCGCGCGGAGCGTTGGTAGTGGTGGTGATTGTTGTGCCAGCCCTCGCCGAACGTGAGGACCGCGAGCAGCGGGTTGTTGCGCGAGTCGTCGGTCGTCGCGTACCGCCGGCTGCCGAACACGTGGGCGAGCGAGTTGATGCAGAACGTGACGTGCCACGCGACGACGATCGCCACGAGGTGCCCCCATACCAGGCCGTTCCAGCCGCCGACCGCGAGCAGCACGGCGCCCCACAGCACGACGAGCAGCATGTCGTGGCGATCGAGGAAGCGCAGCTCCGGATAACGCGCGAGGTCTTTGACCGCGGAGAGATCCGTGCCTCGCCCGCGCACGGCGAACACCCAACGCACGTGCGCCCACCAGAAGCCCCGCTGGCGCGGCGAGTGCGTGTCTTCGGGCTGGTCGGAAAATCGATGGTGATTGCGATGATGAGCCGCCCACCACAACGGACCCTGCTGCGCGGCGGACATCCCGACGAGCGCGAGTAAGAACTGAAACACGCGGCTGGTCTTGTAGGTGCGGTGCGAGAAGTAGCGGTGGAAGCCAGCGGTAATCACGAACATCCGGACCGCGTAGCCGCCGATGAGCCACAGCGCGGCGTGCCAGCTCCATCCGACGAGGATGGCGCCCGTGAGTGCCGCAACATGCGCTGCCCAGAACGGGAGATCCTGGCGCCAGCTTCCGCCGATTTCGCGATCCATCCCCAGAGCGTGACGGATCGCTGCGAATCGGCTCGCCACGGCTTCACCATGGCATCGCTCGCTCGATGACACGATCGTGGTTTGCCGAAACGAAAAAGGCTCCCCGATACGGAGAGCCCTTGCGCAATCCGCCGAAGCGGTAGTTACTTCTTCGCGCTTCCGCCCTGGGCCTGGATCACTGCATCGACCGCGCCGTTGTTGGCCTTCATGTCTGGATGGTCCTTGTTGTCCTTGTCGATCACCGAGTTGATGATCGAGTTGTTCTGGTGAGCCGGAACCTTGTGCTGCTCGCGGGTCGCCATCACCGAGGTCCGAACGGTCGGATCCTCGACGGCGAGACCGAGCGCGCCGTAATCTTTTAGCCGATCGACCGCGCGAACATCGAACTCGCCAGCGCGCCAACTGATGGTGTTGCCAACGACCGCCCCGGTGC
>Ga0123338_10002199_pt1 | contig 18317 bp, 17 predicted proteins | sample grotaG_FD_89793 | JGI IMG/M metagenome (GOLD analysis project Ga0123338, IMG submission 89793) | Glacier valley bacterial and archeal communities from Borup Fiord, Nunavut, Canada, to study Microbial Dark Matter (Phase II) -... | ecosystem: Environmental > Aquatic > Freshwater > Ice > Glacier ...
GTAGAAAGCGGGGATTTAGGTGTAGGGTGGAATGGCGCTTACTTAGGGACTTGCAATTAAAAAAATCTCTAAGCTGTAAGTGTAGGGTGGAATGGTATTTACTTAAGCAAAAGTTACTGCCCAGATCCAGCGATTTAGTAAGTGACATTCCACCCTACTAATATCGAAGAATTTATTTTTTGGGATTCCCTTAGTACAGGTCATATTTCATTAATTGACAGGGCAACGTTCCGTTGTACACCGCAATCCTCTGGGATGATTTTAGTCCAATCGATTGAGATAGTTCCTTGTTGCCACTCAGCACAAACGCAGTCCAGCCTTTGAAGCGTTGTTTTAGCACATCGCCCAAAAGTTTATAGAACGCCCCTAAATCACTATCTCGCCCCAGCCGTTCGCCATAGGGTGGATTGCAGAATAAAACCCCACTGTCTGCGGGGGCGACAACATCGGCAAGTTCCATTTGAGAAAACCATACATGGTTATCAACGCCGCAGCTTTGAGCATTGTTAATCGCCTGCTCAATCACATTTTCATCGCGATCGCTTCCCCAAATAGGCGCAGTTAGGGTATCCAGTTGGCTGTCTTTAGCTTCTTGGAGCAGTTTTTCTAAAAGGGGCAGGTCAAAATCGAGCCAATTTTCAAATCCAAAGCAATCCCGAAATAGCCCTGGTGCGATGTTAAGTGCCTTTAAGCTGGCTTCCAGGGGTAAGGTGCCAGATCCACAGAGAGGATCATAGAACATCTGGTCTGGTTGCCAGCCCGAAAGTTGAATTATAGCAGCAGCCAGAGATTCCTTGAGAGGGGCTGCTCCAACCGCAGGACGGTAGCCTCGGCGGTGTAAACTATTTCCAGAACTGTCGAGTTTGACGGTACAAAAATCGCGTTCAATATGAACATTGATCCGCACATCTGGGTCATGAAGCTCTACATTTGAACGTTCGCCCAGATTTTCCTGTTGCTGGTCTACGATCGCATTTTTGATCTGAAGAGATGTGAAGTGGCTGTGGTTGAGGCGATCGTTTTTGCCCGTTGTATTCACCGCCAGCGTCATGTCTGGCGTTAAATAGTTTACCCAATCGATAGTCTGGATGCCGCGATAGAGATCCTTGGCATCTTGGCAAGGAAACTCATGGATATTCACCAAGATTCGGAATGGTAGCCTAGCCCAGAGGTTGACGCGATAAAGTAGAGTGCGATCGCCCTCAAAGGCTACACCGCAAAACCCTGGCTCTACAGAATGGGCACCCAGTTGCTCTAACTCTTGAGCTGCGAGGGTTTCTAATCCGCGAGCAACCGTTGCAAAATAATTCATAATTCGTAATTAATGGCTACTAGTAACTCAATTTATTGGTGGAGATGTCTAAAAAACATTATTCCTTTTTCAGAGCAAGCGACTTTTTCAACTAAGATTCATCTAGAAATTTCTAAAATCAATCATTGTTTGACGATAAGCATCTGGTAAACCTGTATCAAAACACTTACCTTTAACAACATATCCTGTCATTCCCTCTTCCTGACGCAATCTTTCCAAACAGGATGTTAACTGAAATTCACCTCGTTCTCGGAAATTTTTATTAATGTGTTCTGCGAGAAAGTCAAAAATTTTCGGCGTTAGTAAATACAAGCCAAATATACCTAAAAAGTCATTTTCTGCCATTCCCTCTACACGTAAATGCTGTTGTGCATACTCAATGGTAGGTTTTTCATAGAGTTGTGTAACTGACAAAATCGAGTTTAACTCTTGCCAAACTCCTGTTACACATCCAGATATATGAAGATTTTCTGCTGGCGTTGTAGTTAAGCTAACAACGCTTTGATTCACTTGTTCATAAACATCTAAAAGTTGATTAGCACAAGATTTTTCAATGTCAGAAGCATAAATGTGGTCGCCCAACATTAAGAGAAACGACTCATTTTGTACCCAATCCTTGGCACAAAATACCGCATGACCGTAGCCTAATTGTTCCTCTTGCAATAAGATAGTAATTCTCTTGCCTAAATCTTGCAAATATTGGCTATATTCTTGATTTTCCGGTGAAAGTTTAGCTAAAAGTTCTTTTTTGGGTGGATTTTTCAATAAATCTTCAAATATTTCTTTGTCATCTGGCTGTACCACGATCGCTACTTCTGTAATTCCAGCACTGATTGCCTCTTCAATAATTGCGATAATCACAGGTTTTGCCCTACCATCTCGATCAATAATCGGGAAAAGTTCTTTTTTGACAACTTTGGTAGCTGGAAACAACCGAGTCCCGAAACCAGCTACCGGAATCACAGCTTTTCTAACTTTATTTTTCTGCATAAGCAATTCATCACCCCAACTTTTCAAACAACTCCGCCAACACCACATTAGAAAACAAAAAACCGTGTGGATCAATCAAACGCAACCTTCCCCTTCCAACTTCCACCCAACCTTGATCAACGTATGGTTGCAAACATCTGCAAATTTCCTCTACCTTTTCTTCCCCAAACTCTTCCGTCAACGCCGCCAAACTCACACCCTCCGCCAAACGCAACCCCAACATTAACGTTTCTAACAATACTTCCTTTGGGGGAGTCACATCACAATCAATCACACCACCAGCTTGCATCCACTGGTAATACTCCCTAGTTTTACGCGGACGTGTGAAGCGTTTCCCGTCAACATAACTCGCCGCACCCATACCAAAGCCATAATAAGGACGGTTTTCCCAATAAACTCGATTATGCCGACACTGATGGCCAGGTTGGGCATAATTGGAAATTTCATAATGTTCATAACCTGCATCAGTCAAAACCTGCTGCCCCATCTGGTACATTTTGACTGTGGCTTCATCCGTGGGCAAAGGAGTATCACCAGGTTTGTAATAACGACCAAAGGCTGTACCTGGCTCAATGGTAAGATCATAAATAGATATGTGAGTGGGTGCGATCGCTACCGCTTTTGTTAGAGAATCATGCCATTGATCCAAAGACTGATGCGGCAACCCGGAAATTAAGTCTAAACTAAATTCGGGAACCTCAGCTTGGTGAATTAGTTCCACAGCTGCAAAGATATCTTCAACTGAGTGCGATCGCCCCGCCGTTTGCAATAATTCTGATTGAAAGGCTTGTACACCTAAACTTACCCGGTTCACGCCTGCACTGCGATAGCCTGCTATATGTGCTAAATCAAAGGTGCCTGGGTCGATTTCCATAGAAATTTCTGCCCCAGACGCAATCCCAAAATGCTTCTCTAGCTCTGTCACTATACCTTGTAATTGCTCTATTGATAGCAGCGAAGGAGTACCACCACCGAAGAAAATTGTCTTCAGGGGTTGACCAAATGCTGGTGTCATGGCAATTTCTTTACATAGCACTTCAACATATTGGGAGATAGTACCAGATGTTTCGCCCCGCAAGCGATCGCCGACAACAGACACCGGGAAATCACAATAAAAACACCGCCGTCTGCAAAAGGGAATATGCACATAAGCAGAACTCGCAATTCCCGAAATCCTAGATTTTTGACTCATTTTGAGAAAAGTTTTAAGTTAACCCAACTGCGAATTAGAGACAATGAAAATGAGTCGTTTATTTACAAGTTTTTGTCCTTTTACAACAAAATGATGAAAAATATTAAGATAAAAACCTTTCGTTATAATAATTGCAGATATTGCCCTACTAAACCCTTAGTGTAAGTCAACAGTTCGGCTTCTCTACGAGACGCTACGCGAACGCTCACTGTTGACCCTGAGCGACTTGTGCCGAGCGAAGTCGAGGTAAGCCGAAGGGTCAATATTGATTAGTTTATCTTACCGATGAAATAAAAAATACTTAACTTTATCGGTAAACACAGTTGTAGGAAAACAAGACAACCATGCTTGACGCCATTATTATTTTCTCATTTATTCTAGCAGCGTCGGGAATAGGGTTCTACAGCATTGAACTACTACCCAATAGCACGCTAGATCAGGTAACAAATCTTGAAGCTTTACGGTTAGTTGTTGCCGTCTTTGCCGCTATTATTGGTGGTGCGATCGGGCTGAGTTTCCAGACGACATATCGTCGCCTAGAATCACAAATCAAAGAAATGCCTCTGGAAGTGATCTTAACTCGTGCCATTGGCTTAGTGATTGGGCTATTGCTAGCTAACCTGATGCTAGCCCCACTATTTTTACTACCTATACCGGCAAATTTTGGATTTATTAAGCCACTGGTGGCAGTTGTCGGCAGTATTATCCTCTCCGTTACTGGGATGAATTTGGCAGATACCCACGGGCGAGGCTTATTGCGGTTCATTAATCCCAACACTGTCGAATCGATGGTAGCAGAAGGAACGCTAAAACCCGCCAATACCAAAGTTTTAGACACCAGTTGCATTATTGATGGTCGCATTGAAGCCTTACTAGAAACAGGGTTTCTGGAAGGGCAAATTCTCGTGCCGCAGTTTGTCTTACAAGAACTGCAACAAGTAGCGGATGCTAGCAAAGACCAAAAGCGGGTGCGGGGAAGACGAGGGCTAGAAATTCTCAACCGCATTAAAGAAGAGTATCCCGATCGCATCCTGATTAATGGAGTTGACTACGAAGATATTCCCACAGTGGATGCCAAGTTAGTGCGCTTTGCCCAAGAAATTAGCGGCACACTGCTAACTAACGACTACAACTTATCCAAAGTTGCTAGTGTTCAGAAAGTACCTGTTTTGAATGTAAATGATTTAGTGAATGCCGTCCGTCCCAGTTATTTACCTGGTGACAACCTTGATTTGAAAATTCTCAAGGAAGGTAAAGAACCCAGTCAAGGCATTGGCTACCTAGATGACGGCACAATGGTTGTTGTAGAAGAAGGTAGCAATTATGTGGGTGGTGAACTGCGAGTAGTAGTCACCAGTGCTTTACAAACTACAGCAGGACGGATGATTTTTGCCAAACCCCAAGCTTCAGCATTGGCATGAGGAAAGAAAATTATAATCTCTTTCCGAAGAGGAGAGAGATTATTTTATTTGGAAGTTCTTAAGTGTGAGACTCTGTTTACTGGGAAACTAAAATTTTAAAACGGAAAAATGTTCACTGAGAACTGTTTTTTAAGAAATTTTAGGTTTCACAGAAAGTTGAGCCAGTCGCGTGGTGTAAAGGAAAGAAAAAATTTATTTTTTCCTTGATTTAGAAAACTTTTTTAAAGGAATTTGAGATTTAATATTTTGGATGTGGGATTGTATCTAAAAAATCCTACATCCAAAATTTTTCTATGCAATATCAGGGGGTATCTGTTTAGGCGATCGCTGTTGTCGCAACTGTTGTTGTATGAGTTTTTCTAGTTCAGTTCGCCGAACTTCAACGGTATGGGTGGTCTGACCCGGCGTTTCCAAAAAAACAATACTATCTACGGGTTCTAATGCCACCATTTGGAACAAAATATGGGTTACAGGAACAATTTCAGCTAGCATTTGAGGGTCAAGCCCAGCAGGGGAAATTAGAGAGACATCCTGTATGGTAGGGAAAGCGTAGATAACACGCTTTTCCAATCCTGGATTAGCACGATTGCTTAATGTAGTTAAAACCCAACTTGCCTCCGAATTTTGGAGAATATAGTAGTGGGAGTAGCGTAATTTTTGAGCGATCGCTTTAAGGGCAGGAGCAATTGCTTCAACAAGATGTGGTGTCATACCATCGCGGGGTGCATTGTCAATCAGCAATTGAATTTGTGCTTCTAAATCCATAATGACTTGTATACGGCTTCTGGGTAATGGCAATAACATCTATCAAAGTGTGAACAATCCCATGAAAGTTGGGAATAATAAAATCAGCCACATCCTAAATATAGGATTGGTCTGCGTTTAGCTTATACGTAAAATCCAAAAAGCCAATACTCACAGTCGTACAGGTTGTATTTAAAAACGTTAGGGTCTTTTGAAAACTGAGACTATGAATTCAGCCGCAACCGCAACTATTCCATCTGCAAATATTCTGGGAGAAAATTCTAAAGGCGTGGAGGTGATCTTTCAACTCCTGTCCAGGGAGTTTCAGCAGTCAACCAAAGCTTCGGCACAAAATTGCCACGATGTCGCAACACGAATTACCACCGAAGTCTACCGGATTTGTCATGAAAGCAAACGTATCCAAGCTTCTGGAACTGTAGAAAGCTCGGCGATGACCCTGGCTCGGCATCGGCTGCAACAGTGTCTCAGGTACTATCAGTTGGGTTCAAATCGGGGCAGGGTAGAATTACACAGTACTCTGAGTGCGATCGTTTATCGATACATTAATCCCCCTCAGAAGCAATTGAGCTATCAAGGGCGGCTGACTATAATTGAAGATTTCCTCCAGAGTTTTTATCTAGAGGCATTGAACGCTTTCCGGCGAGAAAATCAACTCGATGCCACTTATCGTCCTCAGACACTTTTAGAATTGTCCGAGTATATGGCATTTACCGAGCGCTACGGCAAGCGACGCATTCCCTTACCAGGCCGTCAGCAGCAGCTAATTATCCTGCGGGCGCAAACTTTTTCCCAACACCAGCCCCCAGAAACCAGCGTAGATATAGAACAAGCCGCAGAAGGCAGCAATAGTGAAGCCGACGGTTCTTGGGAAGAACCAGCAGTTTACCAATTGCGCTCCACAATGGCAACGCAAGTCGAACCCGAACCCGAAGAAGACACCTTGCGTTCCGTTGTCGTTACAGAATTAATGACTTATCTCGAACAACGGCAACAATCTGACTGTGCTGATTACTTTTCTCTGCGCCTCCAGGATTTATCAGCACAAGAAATTGAGTCGGTTTTAGGTTTAACCCCTCGTCAGAGAGATTATTTGCAGCAGCGTTTTAAGTATCATTTAATTCGGTTTGCCTTGTTGCACCGTTGGGAATTAGTTCACGAATGGCTGGAAGCTTCTTTGCACACCAATTTGGGCTTAACTCCCCAGCAATGGCAAGTATACACAGCACAGCTGGACAATAAGCAACGGTCTTTACTAGAGTTGAAGCAACAAGGACAAGCCGATGAAAAAATAGCAAAAACTTTAGGGTTGTCAATGGCACAACTTCAAAAACGGTGGTTTAAAATTCTTGAACAAGCTTGGGAAATTCGTAACTCATTAGTATCCGGATCAGGTGCATCTACTCATGAATAGTGACTCAGAATCCTTACAACACCAGTGTCTCGATTGGTTATTGACAGATAATGTCAAAACTAACGAGGAATCGGTAGAATGTGAGGAAAATGACGGGGTAAAAAACCTCCTCAAGGAAGCCACTGCTTCAAAAAGCAGTGAGCCAGAATTGGGAGGAAAGCCCCAGACCTTTCAATTGGGAGAAATTCCTACTGTGCAAGATCGTTTCCAAGCCGTCCTTAAGCGTCGGTTACAAATCCAAGTCCAAGACCACCCACCGTTGTTTCCTTGGGAAACACACTTAATCGAGTATCCCGATTTTATTGATGAGCCGTCAATGACACTCGTCCCTAGCTGGGGGTGGATGGTACAACAATCGAAGTTGAACCTGCCGCGTCCCTTACCGGAGAGAGTTTTCCGGCAATTGCTAGAACAGTGTCAGGCGTTGGTTACATCTTCAGTGCCTCTGGGGGCAAAATTAGTTCAAGCGGTGGAGAACTTTTTTCCCAACGACTCTCAAGCACTAAACGATATAGCTGGATTGGTGCTAAGAAGCACCTATCGGTCTGTAAATATGGAGACACTACCCAATCTTCAGAGCGATTACTCAGATTTACAACCGCGCCAACAGATGGCTTTGTCGTTGCTAGCAGCTAAACAACTGCTGGAAAATTTGACTCTACCAGTTTCAGCAACCAGCCCAGTGGTAGAAAGACAATGGCTAACCAGTGTTGGTACTTTGAACATCAAAGTAGAATACCAGTCTCTAGGTAAACTTACGAAGTTACTTGTTCAAGCTGAGTTACCCGTTAAAGGAACTTTGACGTTGCGGGGAAGTGGCACCTTAGCAATGACAACATCTTCGACTTCGGGATACTTAAGTGTAGAGTTAGGCTGCGAACAACTTCACCCAAGTTATACCCTGGAAGTTGAGTTTCCAGAAATAGACGAACAGTCGTTGTTGTTTGTCATTAGTCTCACGATTTAGTTTAAATTGCCACCGCTAGCACACTACGTCGCTCAACGCCAATATATATTAAGAGGATTTTCCTGCTTTTGAAGCTTATCTTATTTTTCAACAGGCGGTCATTAGGGTGTCTACGAGAAGCAGTTATTACAAAGACACAAAGACGCGAGGACACGGAGAGAGTATTTGATAATTTCTCCGCGTTCTGGCGTCTTGTTTTCTCACCGTGTCTCCCCCGATCAATCATTTCATTTTTGATTTGACTACAGTAGTAAGGTAGGCAATTACGTCTCCGGTATTGTGTCCGTTGCATCTACATCATTGCTTCCTTTAGACTCAAATGTTTAACTTATCCAGAATAAATCGGTTTTGGCCTCTGCCTGTAGGTAATTTCTGGCGGCGAAATCCGCACAGATTGCGTTTGATAGAAGTGGAAGATTCAATTTTCTTGCGGGTGCTGGTGCTAGCGTTGGTTATTTTGGGAATTGTGGCGACAGATATCGCCGCCCAGACTTCATTCAGTTTTTGGGCGTTACCCCTGAGTGCAGTAGGTGCGATTTGGAGTTATTATTGTCGCCGCGATGCTAATGTTGCAGTTAAGTTCTGCATTGCCATCGGAATGTTAGTAGCACTGGGTGCTTTGTTTGGGCGGTTAGTGGGGGAGTTGAATGATACGCGGTTGAGTTTGGCAGAGTTATTAATTCAACTACAGGTGTTACACAGCTTTGATACGCCCCGTCGCAAAGATTTGGGCTATTCGATTGTTATAGGAGTGATTTTATTAGGTGTGGCGGCAACGCTAAGTCAGACTTTAGCATTTGCACCTGTGTTGCTGTTATTTTTAGCGATCGCTCTGCCAACTTTAGTATTAGATTATCGCTCACGCTTGGGTTTGCAGCCATTAAAAACTCAAAAGGAAAAATCCCATCAGAAGAATTCCTCAACTCTTAATTTTAAATTTTTAATTCTGAATTTTTTACTAATTGTCGGTCTGGGGCTGGCAATTTTTGCTATTTTACCCAGATTCCCTGGCTATCAGTTACGGAATTTTCCTGTAAGTTCTGCAATTAAAGTAAAAGGTAGTTTTACAGGACGTAGTATCATTAATCCCGGTTATGTCCGCCAAGGTAAAGGTAGTAATCAGGGTAGTGGTACAGGGCAAAACCAAACTGGTCAACCCGGAAAAGTAGATAATGACTTTTATTACGGTTTTAATAGCCAAATTAACCAAAATCTCCGGGGCGAGATGAAACCCAAGGTTGTAATGCGGGTGCGATCGCAAGCTGAGGGTTTTTGGCGAGTATTAGGATTTGACCATTATACAGGTAAGGGATGGGAAGTTTCCCGGAATGAAGATGTCACGACTGTCAGGCGATCGCCTTGGTCTTACCAAATTTTTCTTTACCCATCTGTGCTTACTGGTAAAACCCAAGAGGTAGTGCAAACTTATACAATGGTGTCGGATTTGCCTAACCTAATTCCAGCGATGACTTATCCCAAGGAAGTTTACTTTCCGACCCCAGTGATCGCTGTTGATCAAGAAGATGGATTGCGATCGCCTGTGGAATTATCAGAAGGACTCACTTACACAGTAATTTCCGCAGTACCATACCGCGATCGCACTTTATTAGGTAAAGCTTCTACTAATTATCCAAAACATATTAAAAAGTATTATCTACAAATCCCTCCCGAAATTGCCGAAAAAGTCCGGGAACGCACCGAAGAAATTTTTGCTAACTACAATCAAGAAAAAGTCTCAAAGTCTTCTAAAAGCCTAGATTCACCCTATGAAAAGGCTCTCTACTTAGCTCAATACCTGAAGCAACACTACTCTGTTCCCCAAAATCCTTTAGGATTGCCTTATTTGAGTGAAAAAGAAGACTTGGTAGAAACTTTTTTGTTTAAGCAAAAAGGAGGCTATCCAGACCATTTCTCTACAGTTCTGACGATGATGCTGCGTTCTATTGGCATTCCAGCGCGGTTGGTAGCAGGGTTTAGTGCCGGAGAATTTAATCCATTTACAGGGCTGTATGTTGTGCGTAATACTGACGCATACGCGATGACGGAAGTGTATTTTCCTAAATATGGTTGGTTTGCTTTTGACCCCATTCCCAATCATCCCCTGATACCACCATCTGTTGAAGACACTCAGAGTTTTAGTGTGTTGCGCCAGTTATGGCACTGGGTTGCTGGATGGTTGCCCTCTCCGGTGACAGGTTTGTTAAATAATGTATTTGGGACAATATTGAGTTGGATAATTAGAGCGATCGCTTGGTTTTTAGCTTTATTTTCTCAAGGTTGGTTTGGCGTATTGACTGGCTTAATCTTGACAACTATAGCAGCTTTCTTCGGTTGGCTGGGTTGGGGTCAGTGGCGAGACTGGCGCAACCGTCGATGGTTAAAGAAATTGCCAGCAATGGAAAGCCTTTATCAACAAATGCTGCAATGGACAACCCAAAAAGGTTTAGGCAAACATCCAGCCCAAACACCCTTAGAGTATGCCACAGTCTCATACCAGCATCATGCCGTAGCAACTGCTGAGGTAATTGATGAGATTAGCCAAGCCTATGTTAGTTGGCGTTATGGTGGTCATAATCCTAACTTGAAGCGATTGCGAGAAAGATGGCAAGGTATCAAAAAGACTGCTAAGAGTGCTAAGTAATTGTAAAATCTTTCTATCTCTGGTTTCTTTGCGTTTGGAGTAGTTAATAGTAATTTATTGAACCGCAGAGGCACAGAGAACACAGAGATAAGATATTAGAGAGGAATTGATTTTCGAGAGATTAATCCTTATGACCTCACTTAGAGGTACAAAATTGTTCGCAGTCCTTCGTCTATTTCTTCTTGTAAATGTTCTGGTAATGAGCCAACGCGCTCTACTAAAAACGTTTTGTCAACAGTAAAAATTTGAGACACATTAGCTACAGAATCTCTGGGTAAACCTGTAGCTTCACGCGGTAACAAAACATTGCCCGGTGCTTGTGCTAACTGAGTGTTAGAGGTAATAATTACGACGATTACGGTGCTGATCCGACTTTGAGTAAAAATATCATCTTGAACAATCAAAATAGGGCGACGATACCCAGGTTCCGAACCGAGTGGATCAGGTAAATTTGCCCACCAAATTTCTCCGCGATACACTACCAATCCTCACGGACTAAGGACATAAATTGTAACTTTGCCAATACTGGATCTAGTTCAGAGGACTCTTCAGAATAAACTTTATTCAGTTGGTTCAACATCTGATTCCGGTTGTATTTCCGCAAATATGCTTTCAAAGCTTTTGTGTAAAGTTCACTACGAGATACCCCTAACTGTCTAGCAAGTGCTTCTGCCTCTTCAAAAATTGAATCTGGAAGCGAAATTGCAGTTTTCATTGCTACCTTTGTTGTGATTACTAGCTTTTGTTATACCCTGGTTATACCAATTTTCAAATATTCGTGCAATAAGTCTATTTTTCTTCATTCAGAACCAACCCTTTTTACTGCTGACAGAGGTTTGTACGAACTCTCGATCCGACTTTGTTAGGTAAATAATTCCCTCGATAATGCTAATAATAGCCATGACGAAAGCACCATAACCAGCAGTAAACTTGGGCTGGAGAGATCGATTCATCAAAGCAGCAATAGCTTTTGGATCGCCTTGTTTAGCAAGTTGTAGAAGATTAGATTGTGCATTAGTCATGGCTGTCTCTAGATAAAGTAGTAACTTCTTATCCTAGAGTTCCCCAATTGAGCTTATCACTCACGCTATCCACAGAAATTTACTTTCTCACAGTGGATTGTCTAAAATCTAAAATCCAAAATTGAGTCAGTAGATGTTTACTAGCTGTTATTTTGGATTTCGTCTAACTTGGCACGTACTGCCCGGATATCTTGCCACATCAACCATTTCGGCGCACCTTGTTCCTTAGAAGGGTTACGCAGCAAGTAGGAAGGATGAAAAATTGGCATACATAAACGCCCTTCCCACTCCAACCACTGTCCGCGAATTTTCGTAATCCCCCGCTTATCGCCAGTAATACTTTTGACAGCAGTTGCACCTGTTAACAGAATTATTTTGGGGTCAACTAGGCGAATTTGTTCTAGTAAATAGGGTAGACAAGCTGCCACTTCTACAGGAGTGGGAACTCTATTTTCTGGTGGGCGACATTTGTTGATATTGGCAATGTATACATCCTGCTCAGTAGTCAGATTCACAGATGCCAGAATTTTCTCCAACAACTGCCCCGATCTGCCGACAAATGGTAAACCAGTTTCATCTTCATTTTGACCTGGCGCTTCCCCTATAACCATAATTGGGGCTTTGAGATTCCCGCGTCCGACAACAGCATGAGTCCGAGTGTCTCCTAATGGACAACGGTGGCAGCGATCGCAATCCTGTGTCAAGTCCGTTATGCTGGAATAAGTTCCCGGAGCGATCGCAATTTTCGCGTCTGTGGGAATCACTTCTCGTTGGTTAAAGGTTGAGTCATCGAAGAGGCTGAGTTGGTTTTGGCTGCTCATGAAAATCAGGATTTTGGCATCAGCACCAGCTGTCTTATCTGAGTTAAATACCGCTCAGGTTGGAGATATATCAGAGTAAATAGACTTTTGCTGAATACTGATAATTTATACAAATCTTATTGTATCAGTTAATTTGAGACAAAATTCAGTCATGATAAAAGCAATGCCGTCCTAAGATGCTGGGGGAAACCATGTCACATACCCCACTTTTCGCCGATCGCACCCATGCGGGTGAGGAGTTAGCGCGAGTAATTCATGATGTTTTGACTCAGCAAACTATTGATTCTGGGATAAAGCCTGTACCAATTGTTTATGCTTTGCCAAGAGGTGGTGTACCAGTCGCAGCACCAATAGCACGTCTTTTGGATTGTCCGTTGACAATTATTGTAGCGAAAAAGATTAGTTATCCAGAAAACCCAGAGTTAGCAATTGGTGCAGTCACTACTTCGGGAAATGTTCTTTGGACTGATCAAAAGCTATTTCGGCCTAAAAATGAGGCGCGATCGCGGGAAGTGGCTTTAAATAAAGCGCTCGATCAAGCTAAGTTTCTTGAGGCTCAATTAATTCCTGCTTGTCCACAGTTCAATGCAAAGGATGCGACGCTGATCTTAGTTGATGATGGCATTGCTACGGGTATGACCATAGCGGTAGCGGCAACTGCGATGAAAGCGCTTTCTCCAGCCGCAGTTTGGCTATGTACTCCAGTAGCGCCACAAAAATTGCTACCTTGGTTAGAACAGTGGGGCGATCGCACAATTGTTCTGCAAACACCCGAACCCTTCCGCAGTGTCAGTAATTTTTACCGGGAATTTCCCCAAGTAGATACATTAGAAGTTCTCGTATATCTCCAGCAGCAAAAGACAATTGGGGGAATTGACTTGTCCGAATAATTTTGAATTGTTAATCGTCCCGATAAACTTCTCTACGATGTCCTACTCTGACAATGGTTACTACTAAGACATCATCGGAAATATGATATAAAATCCGATAATCCCCTAGTCTGATGCAATAACGGTTTTCACCATTTTTTAATTTGCCAACCCCATCAGGCCGAGGATTAGCAGGAAAATTGAAGTTGCTGGATAATGCACCGAACCAAAAGAAATTTTACGAGTCATCTTCAAAAGGCTAGTTCTGGAATAGTTTCCCTGTCTTGCTTTTTAACTATTTGGAGATGTTTCCTGCTGGTATTGCATAGCTTTAGCATAATCACCCAAGGCGTAACAAGCAGCTTTCAGACGAGCAAGAGCTTCTTGTTCGCTGCGGCGGTCTTTGATATTCCTAGCTAACAGCAAACGTTCTTCATAATATGTAATTGCTTTGTTATAGTCACCCAAAGCTTCACAAGCAACTCCTAAACTACCTAATGACTGTTCCTCGCTACGCTTGTCTTGAGTTTCTTTGGCTAATTGCAAGCGTTCTTCATAATACTTAATGGCTTTAGCATAATCACTTAAGGCATAACAAGCATTACCCAAATTTTTTAGCACCTGAGAAGTACTGCGAACATTTTTTAAAGAGCGTGATAGTACTACACACTGCTCATAATAGGCGATCGCTTTTGGGTAATGGTCCAAAGCATACCAAGCATTACCCAAATTCTTGAGTACCTGTTCCTCGCCCCAATTATCTTTGAGTTCCCGCACAATTTCTAGGCTTTGCTGTTGATACTCAATTGCCTGTGTAAAGTTGCCTAAAGCTTTATAGACTAATCCCAAATTATTCAGTGCTGCAACTTGACTGCGTTTGTCTTGCAATTGCTGCGTTATTTTCAAACACTTTTCCAGAAACTCAACTGCTTTTTGATGGTCATTCAGGTGACGATATGCATTGCCTAAATGGGAAAGTGCTTGCATCTGCAACGCTAAATCTGAAGTGCCTTCACTCAAAGACAAACACTGTTGGGAGAAGGAGATAGCACCTTTGTAGTCTCCAGCGCTATAAGTTACCAATCCTAAAAAAGAAAGTACCTGTGCCTGTTTTTGCAAATCCCCAACTGTCTGAAACAGCCCCAAGGATTGTTGCAAAGACTTCATCGCCACTACTAATTCACCAGCTTGCTGCTGTTGAATTCCTTGCCGTAGTAGCTTAGATGCTTCCGATAAATGGTCGTCATTTTCCTGTGGAGGTAGTATTTCTGCTTGCCAACCAGAGTCAAAATCATGGGTAATTGTATTATGCTTCACTGGTTTTAGGTATGTTATGGGTCATTCCGGGGGAACTGTATTTTTCGAGATGTTATTCCATTAGCCTTTAGACATCAACTCCTTCCTGTGAAGTCTGGTGTTAAATCTAGTATTCCCGTAATCAGAATGTATCTTTCATCAGGCTGGTTTACCACAGTGTAGCTTTAGCAGCAGTTCAAGTATTTTTGCAATAGGTTTAATGATTTCGGAAAGGAGTTGAAACAACAGTGCTTACGTATAGAAATTCTAAGAGCGATCGCATCTCAGGGCTATTTGGTTCTAGAGATAAGTGTTTACTAGAATTAATGGGACTTTTACCAATTTTCTCTGAAGATGCACAGAATAAAACACTTAAAACTCTATGCCCTGCAAGGAAATTAGTCTATGCAGGCTCATAGCGGCGATCGCACCACCATTAGGCGTAAAAAGCTTAATTTCTAGTACAGTAACATCATCTTGAACAGAAAAGTTATTCAATTCTGGCGCGGAGTGCCGGAGATGGAAAGAGATTTTCAAATCCAGCTTGTCGCTCGTTTAAGGGTTCTAGAGCATCGTTCCAAAGACTTTCATAGTAAAAGAAGGTTACACCTAGATGGCGTTCTTGGACAGCCCGCACCTGAGACTTAATTTGCTGGATGGAAACTGGATTATTTCGTAATCCTGCCATAATGCCAATTGCAGTTGGAATTATTTGTTGCGCTTCTTGAATTTCTGGGCGAGAAATATTTGCCACAAAACTTTGCAGATTCGGACGATAAATTTGCACAATTAACTCGTCTACAATATTTTGCCGCATCCAACTCAGCCAATCTTGCAGGTGAAACTTGTAAGCTAAATCATAGTAATTGGGAGCAACGGAGAAAATCGCCTGGGGTTTTCTCTGCTTCACCGCTTGGTTAAGTTGTACCATGAACGCCGTAATTTTATCTGCTCGCCACTGTACCCATGCCGCATCTTGGGGATTAGTTGGGGGAGCATTATTGGTTTCTTGGGTGTATAAGGCAACTGTATATTGATCGTAGCCAAATTCGTAGGGCAAACTCATGTGATCGTCAAACTGAATGCCATCGGCATCATATTGAGTAACAGTTTCTAGCACGAGATTGGTAATGAACTGTTGCACTTGGGGATGGAACGGATTCAGCCACATCACCTCACCACCTGCACTGATTGAAGTTTGGCTACCATCCCGCTTTTGTGTGAACCAATCTGGGTAATTCAGTGCTAGTTCTGAGGTTGGGGGAGCCATGAAACCAAATTCAAACCAGGGAATTACTAGCAATCCTTGGCGATGGGCTTGGTTAATCAGGTCTGCCAGAATATCATGCCCATCTGAACCTTTGTAGACAAAAGGTTGAATACCCGCACGTTGTGCTAAGGCACTGGGATACATCACATAGCCAGAATTCCACACTACAGGATAGATTGTGTTGAAGTTTAGCTGCCGCAGTTGACTAACTGCATCCTGCACTTTATCCCGACTCTTGAGGGTGTCAAAATCATTAGTGGTCATCCAAACCCCACGAATTTCCTGACGGGGTAACTGTGCGATCGCAGGGGTGAAACTGTCTACCAGCAATACCGTAACAAAGGATATTAAAATGAGAATTGGAAAAAGATACTTAAGCGATGTCTGACGACAAGCTGCTGTACATCTACGCCGCCAACTTTGAACAATAAAAGATAATTTCATAGATTTGAATGATGCATTAGCTACCCATACACGTCATTGCTTGCTTTTATAATTGAATCTACTCACTATATAGTTTACAAATATTTATGCTGACTACAGAATTAATGAGTTGGTAGTTGTTCGTTCCCTGCTTATGGAACTTTTGCACCATAAAAACTAAAGCAGACCTAGCAAAGTTATAAGATGGTTGACGCAGTTAGTGATCATTAGTGCCCAATAGGCATTGAGAATTGGGCATTGGTTATACTCCATTGGACTTCCAAAAAATAAAATCATCAGTGTAAAGTAATGATAATCATTCAGCCATCAAGTTCTGCTAAGAGATTGATGTAAACTTTGATAAATATAAGTTAAACTAATGACTAAAGTAAAAACACTTTGGCATGGGGGTCCACCAATAATAATTTCAGGACGCATTTCGCTAAAGATTTGATAGTTTCTCCTCAAATTACTAAGGTCGTAATCAAAAATTTTATGGCTAAAGTTTTTTTGATAAACATATATAGCTGGGTTCCAATTATCAAATGCCGCTACAATATTAAATCCAGCATTTTGAAAGCCTAAAGATAACCCTCCACAACCGGCAAAAAGGTCTAAAACTCTAAGTGAAGAGCTTTTTATCTCATCTCTATATTTTTCTTTCATACCTTTATATGTATTTTAATTTTTCATAAAATATCTCTGAATTACTTAGAATAATCCTATCAGGTAATCTTCCTATTACTAGTTTTCTATAAGGAAGATAATCGCTTTCAAATCCAAAAAAATTAGTAAATATACATAATTTTGTGTATTGAATAATACTTTATAATTTACTAAACTATTCCAGACCCTATCTGTGTCACAATATAAAACTGTAATAAGAAAAATATTGTTAAGGTAATTTAGTGAGTCCAACTGCTCAATCCACGGCAAGTGCGCGTCGCGTAGTATTTCCTTTTACGGCAATTGTGGGCCAGGAAGAAATGAAACTGGCGCTGCTATTGAACGTGATTGACCCCAAAATTGGTGGTGTAATGATCATGGGCGATCGCGGCACCGGGAAATCCACAACTATCCGGGCGCTGACTGATCTGCTGCCAGAAATTTCTGTGGTTGCCAATGATCCCTTCAGTAGTGATCCTAGCGACCCCGACTTAATGAGCGATGAAGTCCGCCAACTGTTAGAACAAGGGGCGGAAATTCCTGTAACTCAGAAAAAAGTCCAAATGGTAGACCTACCGCTAGGAGCTACAGAAGACCGAGTTTGTGGGACAATCGACATTGAGAAAGCTTTATCTGAAGGTGTCAAAGCCTTTGAACCGGGACTGCTGGCTAAGGCTAACCGAGGCATTCTCTATGTGGATGAAGTCAACTTGCTAGATGACCACCTTGTAGACGTGCTACTCGACTCCGCCGCCAGTGGATGGAACACTGTAGAACGAGAAGGTATTTCTATCCGTCACCCAGCGCGTTTTGTTCTTGTGGGTTCTGGAAACCCAGAAGAAGGCGAACTACGCCCCCAACTGCTCGATCGCTTTGGGATGCACGCAGAAATTCACACAGTCAAAGAACCAGTCTTGCGGGTGCAAATCGTGGAACAACGGGCGGATTTTGACCAAAATCCGCCAGTATTTCTCGAAAAGTACAAAACTGAACAAGAAGCATTGCAAGAGCAAATTGTCAATGCTCAACAACTTTTGCCAGAAGTGAAAATTGACTATGATCTGCGGGTAAAAATTTCTGAAGTCTGCTCAGAACTGGATGTAGATGGTTTGCGGGGTGACATTGTTAGTAACCGCGCTGCCAAAGCCTTAACAGCTTATGAAGGACGCACTGAAGTTACAGTTGATGATATCCATCGCGTAATTACACTATGCTTGCGTCATAGACTGCGGAAAGACCCTTTAGAATCGA
>Ga0123338_10002203_pt1 | contig 18306 bp, 15 predicted proteins | sample grotaG_FD_89793 | JGI IMG/M metagenome (GOLD analysis project Ga0123338, IMG submission 89793) | Glacier valley bacterial and archeal communities from Borup Fiord, Nunavut, Canada, to study Microbial Dark Matter (Phase II) -... | ecosystem: Environmental > Aquatic > Freshwater > Ice > Glacier ...
CACGATGCCGCCGTCGTCGGCCTGCCGGACGAGCGCTTCGGGGAGGCGATCACCGCCCTCGTCGAACTGTCGCCGTCCGTTCACCTCGAACCGGCCGAACTGATCGCCCACGTCAAGATCAAGCTCGCTGCATACAAGGCGCCGAAACAGATCATCTTCGTCGACAGCATCGATCGGGCCGCCAACGGCAAACTCGACTACAAGACCCTCAAAGCACGCGCCCTTTCCGCCCCGTCCTGAGGTAGCTGCCTCCCCACGGAGCGATGGTGCATCGATCGAGGGCGCTTTCAACCGACTGACCCAACCCTCGAGGCGCCGGCTCGAGACGCCGGCAGCGCGGACTGGCTACCGGTTGGTAACCCCGGCTAACTTCGCAGCGTTCATATTCCCACCTGCATCTTGGAGTTGTCATGGCTGATCTCGGATTCGACGGCAAAGTAGCGGTCATCACCGGCGCCGGCGGCGGACTCGGCCGCCAGCACGCACTGCTCCTCGCCTCCCGCGGCGCACTCGTCGTCGTCAACGACCTCGGCGGAGCGGTCGACGGCACGGGCAGCGACAAGGGCGCAGCCGAGCGTGTCGTCGACGAGATCAGGGCAGCAGGTGGCGAAGCTGCAGCCGACACCAACTCGGTGTCGACGCCGGAGGGTGGCAAGGCGATCATCCAGACGGCGCTCGACGCCTTCGGTCGTATCGACATCGTCGTCAACAACGCCGGCATCCTGCGTGACAAGGCGTTCCACGGGATGGATCAGGCGATGATCGACGCCGTCATCGACGTCCATCTTCGTGGCGCCTTCAACGTCACCCAGCCGGCATTCGTCGCGATGCGGGCCAAGGGGTACGGCCGCATCATCTCGACGTCGTCCGCCTCTGGCATCTTCGGCAACTTCGGCCAGGCGAACTACGGCGCTGCCAAGACCGGTCTCATCGGACTGACCCGAGTGCTCGCCGTCGAAGGTGCTCGCTTCAACATCAAGGCCAATGCCATCGCTCCGTTGGCGCTGACACGGATGACAGAGAACATCCTCGGCAGTCTCGGCGACAAGCTCGATCCGGCGCTGATCTCCCCACTCGTGACCTACCTCGCCCACGAGGAATGCGAGCCAACCGGTCGGTTGTTCTCCGTCGGCGGGGGCCGGATCGCCGAGATCTTCATCGGCGAGGTCCCCGGCTATTTCAATCCCGAACTGACCGTCGAGGACGTTCGCGACAACTTCGAGGCGATCACCAACCGCGACGGTTACTCGGTGCCGGCGAACCTCGGAGACGAGACAGGTCTGTACCTGCCGTACCTCGCCGGCTGAAGCCAGCGCGCTTACCAACCGGCGATCGCGCATCGCCAAAGACCAGTCGCGCGTGGCGAACCTCCCGTGGCGGCAGCGCGGCGGTCGGCGTAACCTGGCGTCATGCAATCGCACGAAGAGGGCTGGAAGCACCCGACGGAGAACGTGTCCGTGAGCAAGAAGCGTGGGTTGAGTCCGATGCTGATCGGCTTGGCGCTGCTGATTGCGGTCGCCGTGATCTTCGTGCTGCAGAATCGCAAGCCGTCGAAAGTCAACTTCCTCTTCTTCCACTACGACGGTCGCCAATGGGGCAACATCCTGGTGGCGATGGCGGTCGGCGTGCTGCTCGATCGCCTGTTCTCGCTGTGGTGGCATCGCCGCAAACGCGAGCCGAAGCGGGCGGACAGCTAACTTCGAACGGTGACCTCCGATGTGGCAATCCACGACTTCGGCGGCCCGGCAGATGGCCCGGTCGTACTGTTCTCGCACGCGACCGGCTTCTGCGGCTGGACCTATCAGCCGATCGCCACGCATCTGACGGACCGCTTCCACTGCCTGGCGTTGGACTATCGCGGCTTCGGCGACACGCCACTGCCAGACGGGTGGGATGTCGACTGGTGGGAATACGGCAGGGAGGCGCTCGACGTCGTCCACGAGGTCGCCGACGGTACCCCGATCCTCGCTTTCGGTCATTCGATGGGCGGCACCGCCTTGCTGATGGCGGCGTTGACAGATCCCGATGCGTTCGCCGGCATCGTCACCTTCGAACCGATCATCTTCCCGGCCGAGGGGCTCGGTGGGCCGGCAGCCGACGGCAACAACAGCAACCCGCTGGCCAACGGAGCGCGCCGACGCCGTGCGAGCTTCGATTCGTTCCAACAGGCGTTCGACAACTTCGCCGCCAAGCCACCGTTCGACAACGTCGACCCGGTCGCACTTCGCGCCTACGTCGACCACGGCTTCTTCCTCGGCGAGGATACGAAGGTGCATCTGAAGTGCACGCCGGAGCATGAAGCAGACACGTTCGAGGCTGCCGGTAAGCATCATTTCTGGGATCGTCTCCCAGAGGTCCACGTCTCCACATGGGTCTACTGCGGAGCGTTCGAAGCGGCGCAGCCAGCGGTGATCGCGCCGCGTATCGCCGAGCGCATCCCTGACGGACACTTCGAACAGTTCACAGAGTTCAATCACTTCGGCCCGCTGCAGGCCCCCGCCCGATTCGCCGAACTGATCGGCACTGTCGCCGCCGAGGTCGGCCTCAGCCCTGACCACCGCTGACGTCGGCACGCCAAATCGCACACACTGCGATCTGCAACGCCTGCGTTGCCGGCAATCAAGCCGGCCAGCCCGAATCGGCGGGGTGGAACAACTGTGGGACACCCATTCTCTAGAGTCGTCGGTATGGGATTCCCGGTACCGAACAGTTTGTCGCCATCGAGGGTCGACGCGTTCACCTCGTGCCCCCTCCAATTCCGCTTCGCCAGTATCGAGAAGCTGCCAGAACCCCCAGGCGCTGCGGCGATGAAGGGCTCGATGGTCCACCGGGCACTCGAATTGCTGTTCTGTCTGCAACCCGTCGAACGGACGACGTCCAACGCCCATCGTTGCCTCGACGACGCCGTTGCGGAGTACCTCGTCGATCCGGAATTCGCCCTGCTCGAACTCGACGAGGCTGCGGTGGCGGCATTCATCGCCGATGCCTCGACGCTGGTCGACAACTACCTGACGATGGAGGATCCCACGGCAATTCGCGAGATCGGTCTCGAACTGCGTCTCGAGGCACCCGTCGGCGACCTCAGCCTGCGTGGCATCATCGATCGTCTGGAACTCGACGCCGTTGGCGGCTTGATCGTCACCGACTACAAGACCGGCAGACCGCCGATGCGTGACCGCGAGCAGGGCAAGCTCGGCGGCGTCAACTTCTATGCATTCCTGTGTCAAGCGGTGCTCGGCCGGCGACCGGCGAAGGTGCGGCTGATGTACCTCCGAACGGGCGAGACGATCGAGTCGACGCCGTCGGAACAGTCCGTCACCTTCCTCACGAAGCGGACGACCGCCGTCTGGAATGCGGTCGAGCGAGCCTGTTCGTCCGGTGACTTCCGTCCCCGTCCGAGCGGACTGTGCAACCACTGTGCGTTCCAGGCCTTCTGTCCATCGTTCGGGGGCAATCCGGATCTCGCCGCTGCCGCACTCGGCAGCACGATGGTCGCGGCGTGATCTCGCCGGGACGTCTGACGTCTGCCTTGCCCTCAGACTCGGCTTCAAAACACGAATGACAGCTGGCGTCACCGAGGCGATCCACTCTTTCGACGCCCGGGTCGACGCTTGGCTCGAACAGATCCGCGGTAACCAGGTCGCAGACCGTGTCTTCAACACCGCGTCGACGCTCGGCGATTTCAGCGTCATATGGCACCTCATCAGCGTGGCTCGGATGTCGGGTGGCAAGCGCTCCACCAAGCAGTCGATCGAACTGTCGCTGTTCCTCGGTGCCGAATCGGTGATCGTCAACCAGGGCATCAAACGGCTGTTCAAACGGACGAGACCGACGACCAGCGGCGACGAGCGCTACGGGGTTCGCACACCCTCGACGAGCAGCTTCCCCAGCGGCCACGCATCGTCTGCCTTTTTCGCGGCGAGGCTGCTGACGTCGATGACCGCCAAGCGATTCGCGCCGCTGTGGTTCGGCCTGGCGATCGTCGTCGCCCTGTCCAGGCCGTACGTGCGCATCCATCATGCCAGTGACATCGTCGGTGGCGCAGTTGTCGGACTCGCGCTCGGTGCCCTCGCCACGCGGGTGCGCCGCCTGTGGACGCGCCAGACCTGATCGCCACTACTGTCGTCGCCATGCCGAGAAATATTGAGCTCGATACGCGGATGAGCGATGCCGAGGGGCTGATGTGGCGTCTGGAGAAGGACCCGTACCTCTCGTCGACGGTCGCCAACATCACGATCCTCGACAAGGCACCGAATTTCGAACAGTTCAAAGCGCGAATGGAACGCGCCACACTGGCAATTCCCCGGCTACGTCAACGCGTGCAGTCGTCACCGGCAAACATCTCCGCCCCGATATGGGTCGACGACCTCAATTTCGACATCGACTACCACGTTCGCCACCTGGCGCTGCCGAAACCAGGCTCGATGCGTCAGATCATCGATCTGGCAACGCTCGTGACCGTCGATCCGTTCGAGCGGACGCGGCCGCTCTGGCAGTACATCGTCGTCGACGGTCTTGCCAAGGGTCGCAGTGCGGTCATCCAGAAAATGCATCACACCATCGCCGACGGTGAAGGCATGATCCGCCTCAGCATGCAGTATCTCGATCTCGTCCGCGACGCCGAACCAACCATGCGTGTGACCGATGAAGAGTGGGCGGCCGCGTCGACCGTGAACGAAGCGTCATCTGGCAGCGATGCGCTGACGACGTTCATCACCGGTAGTTTCAAGTTGCCGCTGGCCCTGGCCTCGCAGATCCGCGGGCTGCTTGCTGATCCCACACACATTCCTGCTGCCACCACAGCGATCTCCGATTCGGTACGCGGCGTGATCGCCCAGCTCTCCGACACCGACGCAGCGAAGTCGCCATTGTGGACACAACGCTCACTCGGTCGCCGGCTGGAAGTCCTCCGGGTCCCGCTCACCGAGGCGCGCGATGCGGCGCGGCGGTTGGGTGGCACGTTGAACACGCTCTTCATCGCCGCAGCCGCCGACGGCGCCGGCGCTTACCACCGCCATTTCGGCGCACCCATCGAGACGCTGAGAGCGTCGATGGCGATCAGTACGCGCACCTCCAAGTCGAAGGGCAACGCTTTTTCACTCGCCAGGATGTTGGTGCCGACGGGTGACATGTCCATCGAGGACCGCTTCCAGGCGATCCAATTGTCGACCGGCGCGGCGCGTGAATCGCAGGCCAGCGGGTCCGCATCGCTGGAAACGCTCGCCAAGGTGGCGACGGCGTTACCGACATCGCTGATCACCCGCCTCGCCAGGCAGCAGGCCCAGACCGTCGACTTCGCCACCTCCAACGTCCGCGCCGCACCGGTGCCGATGTTCATCGCCGGCGCCCAGATGCTGGAGAACTACCCGATCGGCCCACTGGCCGGCGTGGCCTTCAACCTCACGGCGCTGAGCTACGCCGACAGCTTCGATATGGGTCTGCACATCGACAAAGCTGCAGTCGAGAATCCGACGGTTTTGGCAAAGCTCATCACATCGGCGTTCGAGCGGTTGCTGAGTGCGTGACATATGAGCCGCAGCAGCGGCAGTGAATGACGCCCTCGGCGCTCGAGATGCGGCGCGCCGTGCCGCTTCGGCACCACGCAGGCGCCGAGTCCCTCAGGCGCTCAAGAAGCGGCTGGAACAGCAGGTGCTGGTGCCGGCGTGGTCAACAGCGAGCGGACATCCAGCAGCAAGTCAGCGACTTCGCCAGTGGAGACCAACTCGCGGTGGAGCATTTCGGCGAGTGCCTTGTCAATCACCGTGAGTGCTTCGGTGATTACTCTCTCGTCGCGGGTCTCGGTCATCGGTGCTCCTTCTTGAGGCATTACCGGTTCGTCTGAACACCGTACAGCGCCCGCAGAACCGTAGACCGCATGGTATCGGTGACAATCTCGTTTCGGCAGTGCGCGACCCGTGTCATCTACTATCGGCGCTCATGCGTATCGAGGGAACACACGTCATCGTCACCGGAGCTGCTGGGGGAATCGGCAAGGCACTCGCCGAGGCCTTCCACACCGCAGGAGCACGGGGTGTGGTGGTCACCGACATCAACGCTGCCGGGGCCGAAACCGTCGCTGCGAGACTCAATGGCATTCGGCAGGGATCGGCGCTGGGCATCGGTGCGGACATCGGTTCGGCCGCCGGAAACGAGGCGTTGATCGATGCTGCGCAGGCCGCATTCGGAGCGGTCGACCTGTTTTTCGCCAACGCCGGCGTCGGTTTGGGAAGCGACCTGCTGTCGGCGACCGACAGCGATTGGGAGACCTCGTTCAACGTCAACGTCAACGCCCACATCTGGGCGGCACGCAGGCTGATGCCCGAATGGTTGGAGCGTGGACACGGCTACTTCGCCTCGACCGCGTCTGCGGCCGGACTGCTCACCCAGATCGGTTCAGCGCCCTACTCCGTCACCAAACACGCTGCGGTCTCGTTCGCAGAATGGCTCTCGGTCACCTATGGCGACCGCGGCCTCAGGGTCAGCTGTCTGTGCCCGATGGGCGTCAACACGAACATGCTCAATGGCGGTGACCTCGGCGGTGAGAACAAGGCTGGTGACGTCGTGCGGTCGGCGGGCATCGTCCTCGAACCAGCGGATGTCGCCGCCATCGTCGTTGAGGCGATCGACAACGAGCAGTTCCTCATCCTCCCGCATCCGCAGGTGCTGACGTTCTTCCAGCGCAAGGGTGCCGACTACGACCGCTGGCTTGCCGGTATGCGCCGCCTGCAGGCACGGGTCGCCGGAGTCTGACGGCGCTCGCAGCATCGCAGGGGGCCAGACGGAGCGATACCGTTCCGGCATGTCATCTACCGAAATCGCTGAACGGATCGTCGGCAACATCGCCCAGGCGGCTGCCGTTGCGCTGTCGCCGGACGGAATGCAGGCGGCCTTTGTCGTCTCGAGGGTCGATCTGGCGAAGAACAAGTACTTCACACAGATCTGGCTGGCACCGACGAGCGGATCCACGCCGCCGCGAGTGCTCACCAGCGGGGCGAACGATGCTGCGCCTGCGTGGAGTCCGGACGGACGATCGCTGGCCTTCACCTCACGTCGTAGCGAAAAGGCGGGTGAGGCGACGCTGCGTGTCATCCCCATCGGTCAGCCGGGCGAGACACGGACACTGGCAACGATGAAGGACTCCATCGCCACCCCGATCTGGAGCCCGGACGGTCGATGGATCGCCTTCACCTCGCGCACACAGGACGAGCGCTACTCGAAGGATGACGAGAGTTGGCAGGCGCCTCGCAAGATCGAGCGCTTCTTCACCACTCTCAACGGCGAGGGTTGGACATTCGACCGACCGCAACACATCTATCTCGTCGCCTCCAACGGGACGAGTCCCGCCCCCCGCAATCTCACGCCAGGCCCGTTCGAACACGACGGCATCGACTGGCTGCCGGATTCCAGTGCCGTCGTGACCTCCTCGCAGCGACATGCCGACTGGGACCTCGACTTCGCCTCCGATCTGTATCTCGTTCCGCTCGACGGCGAAATCACGGCAATCACCCATCAGACCGGCATGTACGCCAATCCGGCGGTGTCGCCTGATGGATCGATGGTCGCCTTCATCGGACTCGACGACGCTGCCGAGTATCCGCAGAACGTCAAGATCGGCACGATCGCCATCAGCGGTGGCGAGCACACCTGGCTCACCAAGGAACTCGATCGCAACTTCCAACCGACCTCCGGCAGCCGCGCTCCGATCTGGCTCGGCGACTCGACGATCCTGTCGAGCGCAGAGGACCGTGGCGAAGCCCATCTGTACTGCGTACATGTCGACGGCACCGCACCAACGCCGGCCACGAGCGGGGCGATCAGCGTCAAGACGTTCGATGCGCGCAACGGAACGATCGTCTACAACGCCACGAGCGTCGACGCGATGGGCGACTTGTTCGTGCTCGACGAGACCGGCAAGGCGACGACGCTGACGTCGTTCGCCGAGCAGTACCGCAGCGTCGCTGCCCCGCTCACCTGGGAACGATTCGCAGCACCCTGCACAGACGGCACGAACGAGATCGACGCGTGGATCATGCGCCCCGTCGACTTCGATCCCGAGCAGCGGTACCCGTTGATGCTCAACGTCCACGGCGGCCCGCATACGCAGTATGGCGAGTCCTTTTACGACGAGGCTCAGGTGCAGGCGGCAGCGGGGTTCGTCGTCCTGATGTGCAACCCCCGCGGTGGTTCCGGACGCGAGGAGTCCTGGGGCCAATCGATCATGGGCCCCAAGCACCCAACGGCGCCGGGCGCCGGGTGGGGCAGCGTCGATGTCGACGACATACTCGCCGTGCTCGACACTGCCATCGCCTGCTATTCGTTCATCGACGGTGCCAAGGTCGGCATGATCGGCGGCAGCTACGGCGGCTACATGGCGACGTATCTTGCCGGCCGCCACAGCGACCGCTTCAAGGCGATCTGCTCCGAACGCGCCGTCAACAACATGCTGATCGAGGAGTTCACCAGCGACTGCTCGACAAGCTTCCGTACCGAGCACGGCCCGCGGCACATCGACGATCCCGCTGAATACGAACGCCTCTCACCGATCCGCTTCGCCCGCGACATCAGCGTCCCGCTGCTAATCCTGCACAGCGAGAACGACCTCCGTTGTCCGATCAGCCAGGCAGAGGAACTATTCGTCGCCATGCGTCTGATGCGCAAGGACGTGACGTTCTACCGCTTCCCAGGCGAGAGCCACGAACTGACCCGCAGCGGCAGTCCGCTCCACCGGGTGCAGCGATTCGAGATCGTCCTCGACTGGTTCAACGACAAGCTCAACGCCTGAATCTGCCTGCTCGAGTCCCCGGCCACCGATCCGGCCTCGGGAACAAGGGGTACCAGAGCGCACAGGGCGAACCGTCGCCCAGCTCGCGACTGTCCTTCCATCGAGCCCGCGATTGCGGCGGAAGCCCGGGAATCCACTCGCGTGCTGTCAGGTTCTTCGCTCATCGCCTTGATCCGCAGGTGCTGTGAGCACGTCGGCGTCTGGTCGGCTGAGTAGCTGGCCGATCAAAGGCGGCTCGTAGCGTCGCTGGACGGTGACGCCGTAGAAGTTCTCGTAGAGGTCGGGGACGACAGCGAGTTCGACCAGCCGGCCACTGGCAAGTTCGTCCTGGGCGACGACCGTGGGCATCAGCGCAACGCCCGCTGAGTCGCGTGCGAGTAATCGCAGCAGGGCCATGTCGTCGACTTCGGCGCGCGCTCGGTAGCGGATGCCGAGTTGTTCGCACCGCAGATCGAACGTGGTGCGCATCTCGTTGTCACGACCGGGGAGCAGCAGCGGCACGCGGGCGAGGTCATCGGGAAAGCGGAACGGCGCGGTGTCCGGCCGGCCGATCAGGCTGACCGGCTGCCGGGCGATGCGACGGCACCGCCACGGATCGTTGTCGGTCGAGTGAACGCGCTGGTTGCACAGCACGAGGTCGATCGAATGCACACGCAGCCGGGCGAGGAGCTCTGGCAGACTGCCCGAGACGAGCACGAGCTCGACGTCGTCTCGGTCGAGCACTGGCCGGATGAAGTTCTCCTGGAAGTTACGCGAAGCGGTGGCGACGGCGCCGATGCGAAGAATCTGACGTTCCTCTCGCCGACCTTGGCGCAGCACCTGGACGAGCTCGTTGCCGGAAGCGAAGATGCCCTCTGCGTAGGCGAGGGCGACGTGTCCCGCCTCGGTGAGCCTGAGGGTGCGTCCGGTGCGCTGGAAGAGTTGCTGGCCGAGGTCGACTTCGAGTTGCTTGATCTGGGCCGACAACGCTGATTGGGACACATGGAGCTGTCGGGCGGCGCGAGTGAGATTCCCCTCCTTGGCGACTGACCAGAAGTAGCGCAGATGGTGGAAATTGAGCTGGGTCACGACGCCGCCAATCGTTCGTCTGAAGTGAACAGATTGTACGTTAATGTGTATTGGACAGAACGTCACGGCGGCACGAGAGTGAGAGCGACCACTACGACGACGTCAAAGGCTCCTCTGTGACCGCTGTGCTGAACCCCAACCCATTGCCGGAACTTTCCGCCTGGTCGACCCTGCTGGTGGTGACACCTGCGCTGGTTGCTGCGGGTGCGTCGGCAATCATCGGCCGGGCTTCGGTTGCGGCTTCATGGCGAGTCGCTCGTGGGGCCTCGTGGGTCATGGCGGCCGCAGCCGCAGCAATCGCCGTTGTGCGCGTCGCAACAGGGTCCCACGCCAATGGCCTCGTACGCCTCGACAACGTCACAGTGTCGGTCGTGCTGCTGATCGCGATCGTCGGCGCCGTCGTCGTCCGCTACTCGTCGGTGTACCTGGGCGGTGACGCGTACGAGCGTCGGTACGTGCGCCGTCTGCTGGCAACCTTGGCGGCAGTGTCCGTCGTCGTCGTCGCGAACCATGTGCTGCTGCTCGTCGCGGCGTGGGCGGCGGCGAGCTTCGCGCTGCACGGTTTGCTGACCTATTTCGGCGATCGCCCGGTGGCGATCGCCGTCGCCCACAAGAAGTTCCTGCTGGCGCGCGTCGCTGACGCCTGCATGCTCGGTGCGGCGGTGGCCTTCGGCACCACGCTCTCCACGTTGCGGATCGATCTCATCGTCGATCGCGCAGTCACCGCCTCCGGCCTGGCTGCGGGGACTCGCGCCGGCATTCTGCTGGTTGCGATCGCCGCCGTGCTGAAGTGCGCACAGCTGCCCTTCCACGGATGGTTGATCCAGGTGATGGAGGCACCAACGCCGGTCTCGGCGCTCCTCCACGCCGGTGTGGTGAACCTCGGCGGCGTCGTGCTGCTACGCTTCGCCCCGATCGTCGATCGAGCGATCGAGACTCGATCGTTGCTGGTCGTGACCGGCGTGCTGACTGCGGTCGTCGCCTCGCTGGTGATGACGACACGGGTGAGCATCAAGGTGGCCCTGGCATGGTCCACGTGCGCGCAGATGGGCTTCATGCTGATGCAGTGCGGGTTGGGCATCTGGGAGATGGCGCTGCTGCACCTCCTGGCCCACTCTGCGTACAAGGCGCACGCGTTCCTCAGCGCCGGCAGCACCGTGCGCCGGACGCAGCGCAGGCAGCTTGCGATCGCCGCCGATACGCCGAGCTCGACGGCGCTGATGATCGGTACCGTCGTCGCCGTCGTCGGAACCGCTGCGGTGGGTGCGCTGTGGGCGCTGCTTCCCGGTACCGCGTCGCTGTCGGCGGCCGCCTGGGTGTTGCTCGGTGTCGTCGCCCTTGCGCTCGTGCCATTGTCGACGCCGTTCCGCTCGCCTGGCCACGGCTCGCTCCTGGCTCGGGCGTTGATGGTTCCGTTGGTCTACGTGGCGCTGCACGAGATGGCCGGTCGGCTGGTGCCGCATGCCAGCAGCACCCCCGCAGCGCTGCTCGTGCTCACCGCCGTCAGCTTCGCTGCCCTGTTCGCCGCGCAGGTCACGTCCGTCGTTGCGCCCCACGGGCGACTGGCAACGCGAGTGCTCCCATGGATCTACGCAGGGCTGTTCCTCGACGAAGGCTTCACGCGGCTGGCCTTCAGCGTCTCACGCCCTCCCACTGCGACGCCCCGACCGACGCTACTCCCGCAGCGGCCGGTCATCATGGCGCTCCCCGATTCCGGCGTGATCTCGGGATCCATCGTCGCCCGATCATCTGCCGTGGGCGCAGTCGCTGTAGCACATGCCCAAGCTCCACTGCTCGCCGCGCTCTCCGATCGGAACGACACATGACCACCTCCACCGCTCGTCCCGAGGCAGCCGCAGCGCTGCGCCACGCCATCGATGGTGCGTGCGATCGTGTCGCCCCCACGTGGCCCCTCGATCGCTTCATCGCCGTGAACCCGTACTGGGGATGGCGCCGCACGCCGATCGCCGACGCCGCTGCCATGCTCGGCGCGCTCGCAGGCACCGCACTGACGATGCCGCGCCAATGGTTCCATGAGGAATGGGCCGCCGGTCGGCTGGACGACCGTCACCTCGATGCGGCCGCGTCGGCACTCGGGGTACCCTGCCTCGCCGATACCGCTCGCGACCTGCTTGCAGGTCCGGCCGAGCTCGAGTCGTCGCCGCTGAGGCGGATGCCGCTCCTGACGGACATCGTCGATTCGAGTCCGACAGCGGGCCCGTTGCCCGGTCGAACCTGGACGGATCTCGTCGCCCATCAGATCGGACAGCGGTGCGCTGCGCACTTCGACGAGTGGCAGGCCACATGGGCCCCCGACCAGACGAGGGGGCTGTTCGGTGCATGGCGCACGGACCCGTCGGTCACCCACGGCTTCCGGTGGAGGCACGGCAGCGATTGGGCGCGGGAGCGGCTCGACTCGCTTCCCGACTCGCCGCTCGGTGCGATCGATGCTGCCCTGGGCGATCTCTGCATTGTCGACGGCGGGCGCGAGGAGTACCTCACGGCCGTGCTCGCCTCGGTGAACGGCTGGGCTGCGTGGTGTGCATACCGCAGGTGGCAGGCACGACTCGCCGGCGGCGACGACGACGCGATCGTCGATCTCCTGGCGATCAGGGTCGTATGGGAGTGGCTGTTGGCCGCCGACGTGGACGACGACGCCGACATGCGGATCCGCTCGGCGGCGTGGGCGGCCTCGTGGAGCACGGTCGCCGACGTTGCGGACGCGAACCGCGAGACACAGCGCGTCGAGTGGGTGCTCCAGGCGGCGGTGGAGCGCACCTATCAGGACAGCATCATCGGGGGCCTCGGGGCGGCGACACCCGCCCCGGCGGGGGTGCCAGAGCTGCAGGCAGTGTTCTGCATCGACGTGCGGTCCGAGGTGTTCCGACGGGCGCTGGAGACCACCGAGCCGTCGGTCCAGACGCGAGGATTCGCCGGGTTCTTCGGGCTGCCGATCTCGTACACGCCCGCCGGCAGCGCGCTGAAACGACCGCAGCTTCCCGGTCTCCTGGAGCCGACGCTCGTGGTGACCGACATCGCATCAGACCGCGAGCCGGAGGCGCTGGCCACACATCGGTCGAACGTGCTCGGCGAACGGCAGCGCTGGGATGCGTTCCGGCGTCAACCCTCCTCGGTGTTCAGCTTCGTGGAGGCACTCGGCCTGCTCTACGTCGTCAAACTCGTCAAGGAGAGCATGCCTCACCGGCATCGGCCGGTCAGCTGGGAGCTCGATGGTCTCGGCCACGTCGGTGAGCGCCTGCGGCCCCGACTCGCACTGCTCGACGACGACCCGGCCGCCGCCGCACTGCTCGCTCATCGGGTGCTGGTCGGCATGGGAATGCTCGACGGCTTCGCGCCGCTGGTGATGCTGTGCGGGCACGGGAGCCTGAGCGCCAACAACCCTCACGCCGCCGGACTCGACTGTGGTGCCTGCGGAGGCCAGACGGGGGAGGTGAACGCCCGCGTGCTCGCCGACCTGTTGAACGACCAGCGGGTTCGGGATCGATTGCGAGGCATGGGGGTCGACCTACCGCTGTCGACGTGGTTCGTGGCGGCACTCCACACCACCACCACCGATGCGGTCGAGTTGTTCGACGTCGATCTCGTACCGGAGTCACACCGGCAGCGCGTCAGTGCACTGGAGCAATCGCTTCGCGTTGCGGGGGATCATGCGCGTGCCGAGCGAGCCGCGTCGCTCGGCCTCGGCCACCTCGTCCCCGTTCCTCGCCGCCTGGAGCGGGCGCTGGTCGAACGGGCGAACGACTGGTCACAGGTGCGGCCGGAATGGGGACTCGCAGGCAATGCAGGATTCGTCGTCGCTCCGCGATGGCGTACCAGACAGCTCGACCTGCAGGGCCGAAGCTTCCTGCACGACTACGACTGGCGTCTCGACCCCGACGGGGCGGTACTGACCTCGATCATGACCGCCCCGATGGTGGTGACGAACTGGATCAACCTGCAGTACCACGCTTCGACGGTCGACAATCGCCGCTACGGCAGCGGCAACAAGGTGCTCCACAACGTCGTCGGTGGTCGTATCGGCGTCTTCGAGGGCAACGGCGGCGACCTGCGCATTGGGCTGGCGATCCAATCCCTCCACGACGGCCACACCCTCCGTCACCCGCCACTTCGACTCTCGGTATTCGTCGAGTCCCCCCGCGCTCCGATCGACGCAATTATCGACGGGCAACCGGTCGTGCAGGACCTGGTGCTCAACGGCTGGCTCAACCTCCTGCGCATCGAACCGGCTGACGGCGCAGTCGAGGAGCGGTCGGGCGACGGCTGGCGATGCCGCCCTGTCCTGCCTGCTTCCAGTGACCTGGCCGCCACCTTCGGCAGACGAGCGAGCGGATGACGATCGATGCGTGCCGTGGTGGGTTGTGCCGTGGTGACTAGTCTCGTCAAGGCGGTCGCGCTGGTGCCGGCCGTGTCGTGAAGCGTTTGGGAGAGCCGGTTGAGTAACCCGAGTTTGGAAGACGCCCTCGAGGCGATCGAGCGTGAGGCTGCAGTGATGGTACGCGCCTCGGCGGCGGTGCACACCGAGGCGAAGCGGGTCAGAGCAGCGGCGGCTTCGGGTCAGTTGCGGGCGTTGCGTCAGTCGTTGGAAACGCTGACGCGTCTCGCTGAACAGGCTGCAGTGACGGCGCGGGACGTGCAGTCCGGTTGGGGGTTCGACGAGCACGCCTATTTCGCTTCTGGCGGCTACACCGCCGAGGTGTTGGCGTTGGCTGCAGGGCAGGGTTTGAGTGTGTTTGCGTCCGATGAACGGATGTTGAGTTATCCGGCGGTCGTGTCGTTGTCGGCGTCGGATGCGTCCGTGTTGATCGACAAGGTGAAGGATCGTCGTGTGCGTCCGTCTGTGTTGGTGCGTACGTTGAAAGCACTGCAGGGACGTCCGCCGAAATTCAAGGCGGACGTGTTCCTCGAGGCGCTCGCCACTGCCTACAGGCTGGTCGTTGCCAGCAGCGGCTTGCGTGCCGGGGCCACGGTCAAGTTGGTCGACGTGTATCACGTGTTGACGGTCCTGCCGGGCTCGGCCAAGGAGTACAGCCGTCAAGAACTGGCACGCGATCTGTACCTGCTCGATCAGAGTGGTGTGACCACCACTCGTGACGGGCGGGTGTTGGCGTTGCCGGCAAGCGCGTTGACGCGCGACTCTGGCGTGTTGCGAACGGTCACACGATCCGGGCAGGACAAGGTGTACGCCGGGATCAGTTTCGAGGGTGGTCGGTCGTGATCGCCGTCGACGAGTATGCCGATTTTTTGGTGGCCGAGTATCTCGACTCCTACATCGCTGGTGGTGGTGCGGCGGTCAAGTTCGTGGTGGCCGGCGGCGCCGGGGAGGCCGAGCATTTCAGTCGGACAGTCAGCGAGCGGGCAGCGGCGGACGGGTACGTGACGGTGCGCGTCGACGCTGTGGATGTCCGTGTGCACCTGATCGATCAGATTTTCTCCGCTGTCGCTGCCCGCATCGATTGGGATGCGCTCGCCGCCCGTCGGGTTCGAGAGACGTTCGCCGCGGTCTCGCATCCGGTCGCCGACGGGTCGAGTGATGTTTCGGTGGAGGCGGTGGCCGCTCATCATCAGGTCGATGCGGGCGAGTTGAGTCGTGACATGAACCGCCGGCTGCAACAGGACGTGTTCCATGACTACGAGATGGTCCAGGAGTTCCGTATCGCCATGCTGCGCCTGTGTCAGGCGCAGATGCGCACTGGGCAGGTGACCGAGGCCGAGCATGATGCCGTGCTCGCCTGGTTGCGGGGCGAGTTGCACAAGATTTCGCTGCTTCGCACGGCGATGATTTTTCGTCGGATCGGACGGCACAATGCCCGCCAGCTGTTGTTCTCGTTGGCTCACTGGTTGGGGGTCAATGGTCATGCCGGGCTGCTCGTCGAGGTCGACGTGCGCCGTTTCGGGTTCGCCAGACGCCCCCAAGCCGATGAACGGCACGGTTTCTATTACACGAAAGCCAACCTGCTCGACGGTTACGAGTTGCTGCGTCAACTCGTCGACAACACCGACGAACTGTCGCACTGCTGTGTGGTGGTGATCGCCGCGCCGGAGTTCATTTCCGATGTGTCCCGCGGCGTCGACGCCTACCAGGCGTTGAAGCTGCGGATCTTCGACGAAGTCCGCGACCGCAACCGTGACAACCCGTATTCGTCGCTGATCCGGTTGGGCTCGGCGTGAGCGGCGAAACGTCGCCGCCGGCGTTGGCCGCCAGGCGGGCGTTGGAAGCGCTGCGCGCGGGGGTGCCGAACCGTGACGCCGTTGCCGCTCTCGGGTCGCTGCAAACAGCGGTGGAGGACCGTTTCAGCGAACTGCTCGAGACACTCGCCAGGCGCGACGGGACCCCGACCGGTGGGATGCTGATCAGCGGCGGGTTCGGGGCCGGCAAGAGTCACGTGCTCGAGTATCTCGCACACCGTGCGCTGGAGGCCGGTTTCGTCGTTTCCAAGGTGGTCATCTCCAAAGAAACAGCGCTTCACGACCCGGTCAAAGTGTTCGCCGCTGCGATCGCCGATGCTCAACTGCCCGGTCGAACGGGGTCGGCGATCGACGAGATCGCCACCGGGTTGCTGACCGACTCAGCCGAATACGCGGGACTGTATCGGTGGGTGCACAGTGACGATGTGCCGCTCGACAGTCGTTTCGCGGCGAGCCTGTTCCTCTACGAACACGCCCGTGGCGACGCCGAGTTCGCTGACCGGATCGTGCGTTTCTGGGCGGGCGATCCCCTTCCCGTCGCCGACCTGCGCCGGCGTCTGAAAGAGTCCGGGTCGGCATCGGTGTACCGCCTGGCGGCGATACGCGAACGCGACCTCGCCGTCCAACGTTTCCGGTTCGTGTCCCGTTTGATCACCGCCGCCGGCTACCGCGGCTGGGTCGTATTGCTCGACGAGGTCGAGCTGATCGGTCGTTACTCACTGTTGCAACGGGCCAAATCGTACGCTGAGGTGGCCCGCTGGGTGCGCGGCGACCGCGACGACCCTGACGCACCGCTTGCGGCGGTGCTGACCACCGTCGACGATTTCGAGGCGCAGGTGCTCGTCGGCAAGAACGACCTCGAACTGATCTCGAAACGGCTACGGATGAAACAGACCACCGAATCCGAGTTGCTCGCCGGTGCCGCCGAGACCGGTATGCGTGTGATCGAACGAGACCAGATCCGACTCCAGCCCCCCGACCGTGACGAACTCGACCGCACCTACACCAAACTCAAACAGATCCACGGCGCAGCGTTCGGATGGGATCCGCCCGATGTCGAAGGCTTGGAACGCCTCCCGTCGAACCGGATGCGTCAATACGTCAGGGCGTGGATCAACGAATGGGACCTGCGACGCCTCGACCCGACCTACACCCCTGATCTCGCCGTCAACGAGCTGATCATCGACCTCACCGACGACGACAACCCCACCAGCGACGACAACCCCACCAGCGACGACAACCCCACCAGCGACGACGGGACGGGACTCGACGGCGGGACAGGACTGGCTTGACAGCCCTGCGTGAGGTCGACGCCGTGGTCGACCTCCGACCGGGATGCACCGCCGCCGAGATCCGCGACCTGCTACGGGCCAACGGCAGGGTGTCGATCACGACTGCCGACGTCGTCCGCGTCTTGCGCACCAATGCGCACCGCTTCCGGCACGACGGCAACGAACCCGCCCGATGGTGGCCCGCTGTCGACGATCCCGGGCCGGCACGCGACAGGGGACCCGGCGCCACTCCCCACGGGTCGACCTTACCGCTGTACCGCTGGCAGATCGAGGCGCTCGACGCATGGCGGCACCGGGGCGGGCGGGGCGTCGTCGAAGCCGTCACCGGGACCGGCAAGACACTCGTCGGTGTCGCCGCCGCCAACGACGAACTCGCGCGCCGCGGCCAAGTCCTGGTGCTCGTACCGACACACGAACTGGCCGACCAATGGGCAGATGCACTCGCCAGGTACGGGCCGGACACCGCCCGTCTCGGGCGGCTCGGAGGGGGCAGTCGCGACAGTCTCAGCGACCACGACATTGTTGTCGCCGTTGTCAACTCCGCCCGTGACGCCGATCTCCGGCCCCGCCGCCCTGGCGGACTGCTCATCGCCGACGAATGCCACCGCTACGGCTCCGACGGCAACCGTGTCGCATTGCACGCCGGTTTCGGCCGCCGCCTCGGGCTCAGCGCCACCTATGCCCGTGCCGACGACGCACATCTCACCTGGCTCGACCCGTATTTCGGGGGGACCTGCTACCGAATCGGCTACCGGCGTGCCATCGCCGATGGCGTCACCGCCAGATTCGACGTCGCTCTCGCCGGGGTCGACTTCGCCCCCGGCGAACGTGGCGACTACGACGAGCTCACGTTGACGATGTCGACAACCCGAGCGCAACTGATCGCCGCTGGACATGCGCCACCAGAACCGATCGGCGCGTTCTTCGCCGCTGTCGCCTCGCTCGCCCGTCGCCGCG
>Ga0123338_10002204_pt1 | contig 18301 bp, 16 predicted proteins | sample grotaG_FD_89793 | JGI IMG/M metagenome (GOLD analysis project Ga0123338, IMG submission 89793) | Glacier valley bacterial and archeal communities from Borup Fiord, Nunavut, Canada, to study Microbial Dark Matter (Phase II) -... | ecosystem: Environmental > Aquatic > Freshwater > Ice > Glacier ...
CGTCGATCGCTTCAAATCGATCAACGATTCGCTGGGTCATCTCGTTGGCGACGAACTCCTGGTCCAACTCGCCGAACGGCTCTCCGATCTCTTGCGCGAAGAAGATACGATCGCGCGACCGGGTGGCGACGAGTTTGTCGTGGTGCTCAACGATATCAACGACGAAGAAACCGCTAAGGAACTGGCCGTCCGCATTCAAGCGGCTCTGGCACGGCCAATGGAATTGCGGTCGGGAACGCAGTTCGTGTCGTGCAGTATCGGCATCGCCCTCTACCCAACCGACGGCAACACACCCGACGAACTCTTGCGAGCGGCGGATGCCGCGATGTACAAAGCCAAACGGCGCGGCGGCGGAAACTTTCAGTTTTACACGGCCGCCCTACACGAATCGGCTGTCCGCGCGCTTGCAACCGAGAACGCCCTTCGTCGCGCGATCGAGAACGGCGACTTGCGCGTTCACTACCAACCGATCCGATCCATCGACACGCCTGAGGCGCCCGTCAGCTTCGAGGCACTCGTGCGCTGGGAGCGCGACGGTGCGCTGGTGAGTGCGGCGGACTTCATTCCGGTCGCCGAAGAATCGGGCCTCATCAAGGCGATTGGCGATTTCGTGCTCGACACGGTGTGCCTGCAAATTTCACGGTGGCTCGCCGAGGGTCGCGTTTTCGACCGCGTCGCCGTCAACTTATCCGCCCGGCAACTGCGCGATCGTGATTTCGGCGAACGGATCGAGCGCCGAATCCAAGGTCACGGCATCGACCCGCGTCGGCTCGAATTCGAGCTGACGGAATCGACGCTGCTCGAGGGCGGCGCCACGGTGCTTTTTAACGTCGATCGTCTGCGCGGGCTCGGCATCACGTTCTCCATCGACGATTTCGGCACCGGATATTCATCGCTTGCGTATCTAAAATGGCTACCGATCGACAAAATCAAAATCGATCGTTCGTTCGTCACCGATCTCACGAACGACCGTGCAAATCAGGCGATCGTCGAGGCGATCATCTCGGTCGGCCATAAACTCGGCAAGACGATCGTTGCCGAGGGCATCGAATCCGAAGCCGAACTGATGGCGCTCGCCGCGCTCACGTGCGATCACGCGCAAGGATACCATCTCGGACGCCCCGTCGGAGCGCCCTTCGAGCCTTAGGTCTCCTTCGGGGCGATCGTCCCGTCCGTCGCGGCAGGGTCGTTCTCATCGGGATCGAGCAATTGCGTTTGTGCGACGTCTTCGCGCTCGCCGGGCGTCGGATACCGTTCTTCGGTCAGGTCGTCTTCGTAGAGATCCTTGCGTTCCATGAACGACTTCTACCCCGCTCCGCATCGTGCAAAGCAGCAACTTGCAACGGATTCGCGCGGTCACCGCATTCGTGAAAGCGATACGCGTCGAACGGACGGGCGGACCCGACGTTCTCCACCTAGCCGACATCGAGAAGCCGACCCCGAAGGCAGGCGAAGCGCTCGTCAAGATCACCGCGATCGGGATCAATTACATCGACATCTATATCCGGACCGGGATGTATCCCTCCCCGCTGCCCTATACGCCCGGCGGCGAGGGGGCGGGCGTGATCGAGGAAGTCGGCGAGAACGACTTCGATCTCAAGATCGGCGACCGCGTCGCCTACATGGGGTCGGGCAGTGGTAGCTACGCTGAGTACAACTGCGTCGCGGTCGACAAACTCGTCTCGATTCCGCACGACCTCGACAACCGGATCGCGTGCGCGGCGATGCTGCAAGGCGTCACCGCGCAGTATCTCTCGCACTCGACCTATCCGATCCAACGGGGCGATACCGTCGTCGTGCACGCGGCCGCCGGCGGCGTCGGCAACTTACTCGTGCAGCTCGCAAAAGCGCGCGGCGCGACGGTCGTAGCGACCGCCTCGACCCCCGAAAAACGTTCGCTGGCCGTCGCTGCGGGCGCGGATGCGGCAACCGACTACGACGGCTTCGTCGAGAAAGTCAAAGAACTCACCGGCGGCGAGGGTGCGGCCTGCGTGTACGATTCAGTCGGAATGACCACGTTCGACGATAGCTTACGAGCGCTCGCGCCGCGCGGCTACATGGTGCTTTACGGTGCCGCGAGCGGAGCCGTTCCGCCGATCTCGCCGCAAGCACTCGCCGCTGCCGGATCGCTCTTTCTGACACGACCGACCGCCGTGCATTTCACGCGCACGCGCGCAGAATTACTCGCTCGCGCGCACGACATCTTCGAGCACATCGCAAAGAAGTCGCTCGACGTGCGCGTGGGCGCGACCTATCCACTCGCCGATGCCGCACGCGCGCATACGGATCTCGCCGCGCGTGCAACGACCGGAAAGCTCATTCTACTCCCGTAAGTCCTACGGCTTCTTGAGGTTCGCCGCGCCCAAATCGAGCGCGGCGAACGGAATCACCTCGACATCGCTATAGGCCGCGCGAATCGCGGTTTCGAATTTCTTCGCATCACCGACGAGTACCACGAACGGTCGATCGGCGATGTAGCGTTTCGAGAACGCACCGATCGCGGCCGCGTCGACCGCATTCACCTGCGGAACGAACGTTCCGATATCGGCCAGCGGTACGCCGTTGAGCGCGAGATCCCCGAACGTTCCGGCGATGCCGTCGATCGTTTCGATCCCGCGGTAGAAGTCGCCGGTCACCGTCGCTTTGCGCGGTGCGAGTTCGTCCGCCGGAACGGGCGCGCTTGCAAGCGATGCGAGCGTATCGAGAATGACTTTCGTGCCTTCGACGACCTTCGTGTGATCGACGAGCGTTGCGGCCGTGAAGACGCCGCAGTCTTTACGCGCACCCAGGCTCGCGCCCGCACCGTACGAAAGTCCGCGTTTAACGCGCACTTCCTGATTGAGGCGACCGGAGAATCCCGAGAGCACGGCCGTTGCGACGACGCCCGCGTAATACTGCGGATCGAGGCGCGCGATCGATGCGTGACCCGCGACGATCGCCGTTCGACCCGCGTCGGGTTTATCGACGATGACGACGCGCGAGTGAGGCGGAACCGGCGTCGAGACGGGCGCGGGCACGAGCGCCGTTGCGGGCTTGCTCCAGCTTCCAAGTACGCGCGTCACGAGGGCGATCGCCGCATCCGGTGCGATGTCGCCGCCGATAACGAGCAACGCATTATCCGGCCGGTAGGCACGCGCGTGAAATGCAGCGATGTCCGCGCGTGTGAGCGCTTGCAGTGAAGTCGCTGTTCCGCTGAGCGGATGCGCGTACGGCGATCCGCCGTATGCGACGCGTCCGGCAACGAGCCGCGCGAGAGAACTCGGCGAACTATACCCGAGTTGTAAATCGCTGATAGCTTTGGTGCGCACGCGTTCGACTTCGGCTGGGGCGAAGGCCGGATGCAACACCACATCGGCGAAGAGGTCGAATGCCGCGGGAAACGTCGGTGTCGTCGCGCTGACGCTCACGAGCGATGCATCGAAACCGGCACCGGCATTCAACCGTGCGCCGAGCGCGTCGACCGCTTGCGAGATTTCGAGCGCCCCGCGCGTCGTCGTCCCCGAGGTCAAGAGCGTGGCGGTGGCACTAGCGAGGCCCGCGTGCGCTTCGTCTTCCGACGAACCGCCACTGCGCACGATCAATTGCGCGGCGATGAGTGGAACGCTCTGCGCCTTCGGTTGCGACTTCACTTGGAATGCGATCACGCGCAAGCCGTTGGGAAGCGTCGCCTCTCGCGCGGTGGGCAAGGTGGCGATCCGCACGGGCCCGGGCGGTGGCGGCGTTTGCAAGGGCTGGGCACTCACGGCCATCGGTAATCCTACGATCAGAAAAGCGGCAAGGAAAGCACGAATCACTTCGGCAGATACTCCACGACGGTGCGATTCGTGGGCATAAAATACGTCTTGGCAACGCGCATGATATCGGCCGACGTTACTGCCTGCAGTTGCGCGAGATCGGAATTCACCTGACCCGGATCGCCGCGTACGACGGCCGCGCGCACGAGCGCAAGCGCGATGCCGTTATACGTCGCGCGCGAACGTACGATCGAGCTTGCCACTTGCGTTTTTGCTTTGTCGAGCTCGGCGGCATCAACCGGTGTCGACTGCAAACGCGCGATCTCCGCATCGAGCGCGGCGTGTGCATCGGCGACGGCTTTACCTTTATTGAGGATCGTGCGGAACGTGAAGAGTCCGGGCTGTTGGCGCGTGTCCGCACTCGCGTAGGCGTTCGATGCGATCTGCTGATCGTAGACGAGCGATCGATAGAGGCGCGAGCTCTTGCCCGCCCCGAGAATCGTCTCGATCATGTCGAGCACGACGGCATCGGGTGCGTTTGCCGCCGGAACGTGATAGGCGTATTCGAGTGCGGGAAGCGGCACGTTATCGCCGTGATAGGTGAAGCGGCGCTCCGCGGTTTGCTTCGGCTCGACCACGCTCACGCGCGGCACGCTACCGGCGGGCTTTGCGATCGCACCGAAATACTTGTCGATCCACGCGCCGGCTTGGGCGGGATCGAAATCGCCGACGAGCACGAGCACCGCATTGTCGGGCCGGTAATACGTCTGATGGAAAGCAACCACATCGGCGAGCGTCGCGGCGTGCAAGTTGTCGGGATCGCCGATGACGCCGCGGCGATACGGGTGCGTCGTATACGATTCGCGATCGACGATTTCACCGAGCATACCGTACGGTTCGGCAAGCACGCTCTGTCCGTACTCACCGATCACGACCTCGCGTTCGGTCAGAAAATTCGCTTGCGTTACGTTGAGGGTGGCGAGCCGGTCGGCTTCGGCCCACAGCAGCGTCTCGAGATAATTTGCGGGCACCACTTCGTAATAGTTGGTGATGTCCTCGGCCGTAAAGGCATTGTTGTAGCCGCCCACGTCTTCGGTGAGGCGGTCCATCGTCTCGGACTTGGTGTTGGCGGTGCCTTTGAACATCAGGTGTTCGAAGAGATGGGCGAAGCCCGAGCGGCCCGGCGGATCGTCTTTGCCGCCGACCTTGTAGCCGACGTTGATGGCGACCGAAGGCACGCGATGGTCCTCGACCAGGAGCACGCGTAAGCCGTTGGGCAGAGTCCGATCTGTGTACTGAAGGGGCGCGAGTACGATCGCAGCCGCCGAAGGTATGGTCGTCAGCGACATCCATCCGATCCCGAGAATGAGGGCGAAGAGCCAAGGGGGGCGCATCGGCCGACGATTCACCCAGCGCCCCGCGTGTCCCCCGCTCGGCCATCGCAGCCGCCACCGATTACTGGTCAAACAATATTCTTTAGATCGACCTCGTTCTTGACTTTAAACAATGTTTGCCGCCAAGATGCAGCAGCAAGAATAATGTTTGGAGGCCTGAGTGATTGTTGATGAACCGAGCTTCATGCCGTACGCGCCCGGGAAGCCAGTTACGTCCATTGTAAAAACGGATATATGAAGGGACTATTCCATCGGTCTTGACTCTCAAGTCGCTACAATCGCTGGGAGTCGCGAGCGGGAATGCAGACCGCGTTCAAAAGGCACTTCGATTCTTAGGCCTTATCAGCAGTGATTTCTTATTAACAAATCTTGCGATGGAACTTCGCAAAACCACTTCCGACGAATATAGATCACAGCTTGGTGCGATCATCTCGGACGCATATAATCCCGTTTTCGTTAGCTACAATCCAGCCACCGCGACTGCGGCTGACTTAAACAACGCATTTAAGCCATTTGATCCGGCCGGACAGCGTCCGAATATGATCGCGCTATTCATGGCGCTGTGTCGTGAAGCGGGGCTCGCGCCGGAAGCGACTACGCTCAAACCTGGCCGTGTTGCTGGAGCGCCCTCCAACCCGAAAGGTGAACACACAAGGGTCGGCACTCAGAATCGCAACAAGCCAATTACACCCCCTTTGGCGCCACCATCGACCAAAGGCACTTCGAAAACCGTAACTTTAAGAAATGGTGGGGGTCAAGTAACACTGATGATTTCGGTTGACTTGATGGAACTTGAAGGAGCAGAGCGTGAATTCGTATTTGGCTTAATCGACAAACTCAAGGCGTACGCACAGCCCCTTACACGCTTAAATCCATAACGCACAATTACTAGTAAGAGTGTAGGCGCCATGCAGTCAGTCCACTTGAATGAGCCAGGAGAGGATCTGAGATCTATCCCAATTTCAAACAGCGCACCTCGCTGCCTTCAGGCTCGATTTTATCGGACAGTGGACGGCACGGAACCTGTTAACGATTTTATTGAATCACTTACCGTGGAAGAGCAGGTCGTTCTCGACCATCAGATTGACTTGCTGAATCGGCTAGACGAAACACATCCGCATTTGGCATTTCCTCACAGTTCTCAAATATCAGGTGAGCTGCGCGAACTGCGTTGCCATTATGGATCAAAGCATTATCGTATTTTATACAGACGCTCCCATTTGTTCTTAATATTACTCCATGCGTTTCGCAAAACCACGCCAAAAATTCCGCCGGCCGAGATTCAAATCGCCAAAGTGCGCTTTGATGATTTTAAAAACAGGATGGACTCTTTAGCTCGAAAGCCACCTAGCGCAACCGGAAGGAGAGCCCCACCGAATCGTTGACACGAAGTTGCCAAAAATGATAACTTCATCTAGCATGGATCCTGATATTGAACAAAGCCCTGCGGGATCAACCTTAAGAGAAGTTCGCGCTGGCCGCTTATCTAAACGAGATTATTATCTAGCTAAGCGTCGACTTGAACAAAGCCTTGCGATCGCAGAGTTGATCATTCTGTTTAGAACTAGACATAAGCTCAGTCAACAAGCGCTTGCAGATCGCCTTGGCACGAGCAAGGCTGCAATTTCAAGGATTGAGTCTGGGCGGCATCTGCCATCAACCGACACTCTTGTTCGATTGGCAGACCTTTTCAACAGTCGCCTGGAAATTAAATTCACCCAAGACCCCATTGAGTCGGATGCTTTGAATAAGCGGCGCCCTCTGAGCAAAACCACTTAACCAGCTGCAACTTCTGACGGTTGACATCGAACATGCGTTCGATTATGGTTGGTGTCCCATGGCCGTCGATCCGGCGTTTGCCGCCTTGCGCGAAGCCTTCGACACCCGTTATCGCGAGACGAGTGCGGCGGCCTTTGCCTTGGGCGAAGACGCGATCGTTCAGACAGGTTTTGCGGATCTCGACCGGGTTTTAGGCGGCGGATTCCCGCGCGGCCTCATCTCGACGCTCGAGGGGGCGCCTAGCGGCGGACGCAGCGCCATTGCGGCCCGTCTGCTCGCCACCGCCACCACGCGAAGCCTGGGGGCGATCATCGGCGACGATCTCTTTCCGCCGGCGTTGGCGGCCGCCGGTGTCAACCTGGAACGACTGATGATCGTCCCGGTTCACGAACCCGTGCAGATTGCGCGCGCGGCAGATATCGTCGTGCGTTCGGGCGCCTTTACGGTCGTCATCATTCCCACGCTCCCAAGCGGCCGCGGCACGGGTGGCGCCACCTGGACGCGGCTGGCAAGCCTAGCGCATCGCAGCAACACGTTGCTCGTTGCCCTCGGTGTAGAGGCCTCGAGCGAATTGCGCTTCTTTGCCTCGGTGCGCCTGGAGCTTGCGATCGAACGCGTACGCTGGAACGGCCCAGCCGGCCCGTACGGCGAGCTTGCCGGTTACGATATCCGCGCGCTCGTAAAAAAACACAAACGCGCCGCCCCGGGGGCAAGCGCGCTCGTGTCGTGTACGAGTTTCGAGGATCGGCCGGCGTTTACGGACGTGCGCGAACGCGCACTTGCGGGCGACGAGCGCGTTCACGCCCGACCGCGGATTCGCTCGGCCTAGCGGCGCCTCTTGTCCACGGTCATGCGCTAGCCCCTTGGAGAAAGACCTAGCCTGCTTCTGCCCACGAAGATCGGCATCGCGCCAAAGGCGATTTGTCCGGCCAAGCCCACGAGCCCAAGGGGAGTCGCTACCGCCCAGGCCCAGTCGGTGATGCTTTCCCCCCGCATCATGTATGCCAGCGCTGCTTCACTCGCCATGGTCAACGTGAAAGCCGTTACTCCCATCACGACGCGTTGCGCAATCGAAAAAGACTGATTACGAAGAAGGTAGCGGGCGACGATCCAGCTCGCCGCAATCAGGATGGGGACCTCGAGAAACACGGAAACCGCCACCCCAAGCCGTGGCGCAAAAACGAGCACGCGAGCGGCGCCCGTGGCGAACGCAAACGTGAACACAACACCGAAATAGAGCAGTCCCTCGAAGCAGGCTATGATCATACGCCTTCTTGCCAGGCAACTGCCCCACATTACTGCGGCGACGCGCTTGCTGCGTTGGCCTAGTGGCGCCTACACGCCGGGTTGGTCGGCGGGGTTGTGTTTGGTGAAGTACACGCCGTTTGAATTGCGATTCAGTTCGCGATTGAGTTGGGCGCGTTCGAGCGAGGTGAGATTGTGGTTGTCGCTCGCGTTGTTGCGCTGCGCGCGGATGGCATTGAGGCGATGCTCGTCGACGCTGTATTCGTGATGGGTGAGCTGGCCTGAGGCCACGCCTTGATTGATGCGGTCTTGCTGGTTCTCGATGCGGCTCTGCACTTGACCGGCGCTGGCGGCGAGCGGAAGCGCGAGGACGGTGGCGACGAGAGCGGCTGAAAAATGTTTAATCATGGCGAGAAACTCCGTGGGGTGTTGCCCGGTACGTGAGGGCGAGTGGATGAAAACAAACCGACAACGCATCGATTTTCCACCGCGTTTCGGGATTCGCCATCACCTCACGAGATTCTAAACCGCCTCTCTCCGCGCGCTCATTTCGACCAGTGGGCTGCGGCCAAATGCGAGGCCGAGACTCTCATCCGACGCGAAAGCGAAACCTTCGTCCCTCGACCACTCGATAATTAGTTACAAGCTTCTTTGAAAGGCACATTCATGAAACCGATCATCGTGCGTCCCGAACCCATCCGCGAGAATCGCGTGCTTACGAACCGACCCGTAGCGAACGTGCCCTTTGGCGGCTGGGGACCTCGCCTGGGGTAGCGGCAAAGCGTGCCAGCACCAGTGCCGCGCACGCGATGAACGCAAAGGCCGTCGCACACACGCCCGTCCAGTTCCACCATTGCCACGCTACGGCACCCACGTACGACCCGACCGCACCACCCGAAAACGTCACGAACATGTACGTCGTGTTGAGTCGGCTCCGAGCCGAGTCGTCGAGCGCGAAAATGCGCGACTGATTCGAGATCTGATTCGATTGCATGCCGATCGCAAACACGATCGCGCCGGCCACGAAAAACCATGCGAGGTTCGCGCCGCTCCAGTAGATCGTCCAGGCGATCGCGAGCATGACCAGCGCGAACGCACCCGTGGCCACGCTTCCATATTTGTCGGCAAACGTTCCCACGTTGACGGCGACGAACGCGCCGATCATCGCGGTCAGTCCGAGCGAACCGACGAATGCCGGACCCAGACCCATCGATGCGAGATGAAACGGGACCGTCGTCCAAAACGCGCTGAACGTCGCGAATGCACAAAAGCCGAGCGCGCACGAAACGCGTAGCCCACGATGTTCGCGCACGAGCGGTGTAAGCGATGCGAGCAACTGCGGATAGGTCAGGCGATTGTGACCTTGATGGCGCGGTAACGCGCGCCACATCGCGATCGCGGCAAACGCACTCGCCGCAGCGCCAAACCAGAACACCGTGCGCCAGCCGAAATTTCCGCCGATGAAACCGCCCGCGACGCGTGCGAAAATAATGCCCATGATCACGCCCGTCTGCACTTGCGCGATCACACGTCCGCGTTTTTCAGGCGTCGCGAGATCGGCGGCAAACGGAATGAGAATTTGTGCGGTGATCGAGGTGACGCCCGCAATGCATCCGGCGATGCCGAGCACGAGCAAACTCGGCGCAAGCGCGCACACAGTCATCGCGATGGCGGAGACCGCGGCGAGTCCGACGCACAGCGTCCGTCGTTCGGCAATGTCACCGAACGGAACGAAAAATAAAATCCCCAGCGCATAGCCGACTTGGATGGCAACCGCAACGAGGCCGACGTCTTTGGGCCCGACGCCGAAGGTGTGTGCGATTTCGACCAGCACCGGCTGCGCGTAATAAATGTTGGCAACTGCGACCCCGGATGCAATCGCCTTCACGAGGACGGTGCGGGACTTCATTGGCGCCCGTTTGGACGCGTTCTTTACAACATCCGGTTGTAGACGAAGAATTCTTCGTCGCGAACGTAGCCGCGGCGTTCGTACAAACGCTGCGCGGTCTCATTATCGACCGCCGTGCTGAGCGTGAGCCCGGCCGCTTCATCCTCGCGCGCGAATCGCTCCGCGGCCTCCATCAAGGCCGCGCCGACGCCTTGGCTACGTGCGTACGGATCGACGAAGAGATCGTTGAGAATCCAAAACCGCTTCATGAGCGCACTTGCGAAGCACGGATACAACTGCACGAAGCCGATCGCCGCGTGATTGCCGTCGCGGGCAAGGAAAATCACCGATTGGTCGTTCGCCAAGCGTTCGGTGATGAAATCGTGGGATGCTGGCACGTTACTCGGAGCTTTATAAAAGACCCGATAGGCATCGAAGAGCGGAGCGATCGCATCGACGTCGTGCTGTGCGGCGCGAACGACCGTCATAAAAGCGGGAGAGCAGAGTGCATGACGTGTGATTAAACGCACATTTTGGAATCTTTGTTTTGCCCGCTTGGGGAAGCTGCCACAGACAAACGTCCCACCCAGGTGGCCCATTGACATCGAACATACGTTCGATTACACTCACGTTCCCATGTCGGTCCTTGCGGTTCTCATCCCCGCCTATAAACTCGCGGTTGCCCGGCGCGACATCGTAACGGGCGATGGCCCCGTGCTGGTCGCCGACAAGCGCGAACGTGGTCGAGTCGTCGATTGCTCGGCGGCTGCCGGAGCGCTGGGTGCGCGGCGCGGTATGACGCTCGTGCAAGCGCAGGCCGTGGCTCGCGATGCGCTCACCGTAATCGACGACCCCGTTGCCGACACCGCCCTTTGGAACGTACTGCTCGATGCGCTCGACGCCGCCTCGCCGCTGGTCGAAGATGCGAGCGAGGGCTGCGCGTATCTCGAGATGCATGGCATCGAAGGTGGCGCGTCCGGCTGGATTGGAGTCGTTCGCGAAGCCCTGGCGGAGTTCGCTCTACCGGTTCGCCTGGGTCTGGGACCGAACAAATTCGTCGCGCGGGCCGCAGCCATCTACGCCGATGGAACGGTAGCCGAGGAGGGTTCGGCCGAGTTGCTCGCTCCGCTTTCGCTGGATCTTTTAGATTGCACGCCCGATGCCCGCGACCGTTTGCGGCTCTTGGGGATCACGACGCTCGGCGAGCTTGCGGCGCTTCCGCACGGACCCTTCGTCCGCCGCTTCGGACCCGACGGTGCTCGCTGGCACGCCTGGGCGCGTGGCATCGATGATACGCCACTCATCCCGCGGCCACGCGCGATGAAGATCGATCGGGCTCGCTACGGTGAGGGCACGGCCGAATCCGAAGAGGCCGTGCTCTTCGCGTTGCGGGGCCTCGTCGCCGAGGTCGTCGCCGATTTGGAGCTTGCCGGCAAACGCTGCGGCCGCCTAATCCTGACCCTCGAATGCGAAGACGGCGAAACCAAGGACGTTCAAACGCGCGTGGCCGCGCCGACCGCCCAGCCGCATACACTCTTCGAACTCTTGCGTGCCCGGCTCGAAGGGCTGCGCTTGAGCGCCCCGGTCATCGGCGCGCGCCTCTCGGCGGCGGCACTCGAAAACGGCGGCGTTCCGCTCACGCTCTTCGCCGCAAGCGACCCCGACCCCGAAGCCTTGGGCCTCGTCCTCGCCCGCCTGGAGGCAGCGCTCGGCGAACGCATGGCCCTGCGCGCGCGGGTTCAGGTCGGATCGCGCCCCGAGCACCGCTATGCCTTGGAACCGTTCACCATCGAAACGCTCGTCACGAAAACGTGGAGCGCAGCGGTCGTGGGGGCAAGCGCGCTAGCCGCCCAGGCCACCCTCCAGTATCGCCCCCGTACGCCGCAGTCCATCGCCGTGACGCTCGAGCGCGGTCGGCCGACGTTCGTCGGCACCCCGTCGCAAGCGGTGCTCGAATTCGGCGGCCCCTGGCGGGTGGATGAAGCTTGGTGGTCACACGCAACGCGATCGGGCACGATTTCGCTCGAGCGCGACGACTACGACGTACTGCTCGAAGATGGTGCGCTCTACCGGATCGCCTGTTGCGCGGGCGCTTGGATCCTGTGCGGAATCTATGATTGAGCGCAGGGCTAAGGAAGCATATGGAACTGCCGATAGATGTATTGGTTGAAGAAATCGGATGCGCGCTTTAGAAGCGAGTCCACTTTTGCTTAACCGAACCGTTCGTCACCGGCGTCTCTCGTTTATGAGAACGCTTGGTTTCTCATGATCGAGAGTTGATCGTCTCCATGGCTTACCTGACCCTCGCAAACATCTGCCTCTTCGGATCCACCGTTGTTACCCTAGCAACGATCGCGTCGATCGCCTTCGATCGCGTTCCCAAGGTCGGCCACAAGCGCACGCAACGTATTTCCCAGTCGCGGTAACGCACGCGACCCACGCGAGTCGAAACGCACGCCGCGTTTCTCGACTCCGGTGACGGTGCTGGTCACACCTCACCCAAGAAACCCGGCAGACGTACTGGTCATACGTTCGCCGGGCTTCTCTTTTTTACGGATACTTTTCGAGTGCGACTTGGCCGTTCGGAAAGTCGAACGTGACGATCCACTTTTCGAGAATGCCCATGCCGACGGTGCCGGCGGAATACGGATCGGATCCGATCCCCGAATTCGAGGTCGAGAGTTCGGTTGGAACCGGACCGAACGCGAGAGGTCCGAGCATAAGTGCGAGCGGACGTGATTCGAGAAAGCGCGCGTTGCCGGTACTATCGTCGGCCGCGCTGCCCGTCGCGCGCGTGTACAAATTGTGCGAACTCACAAACGGTGAGGTCAGCAAAAGTCCCGCCGAACTCGTCGTATCGAACATGAATACACCCGCGAGCCCATCGACGACGCCGTCGACCGCGGGCGTTTGCGATCGTTTGATTTCCATCGGCATCACCGTCCCGGAGAGCGGCATCACATCGTTTACCGGATCGCTAAAGGTGATCGTAGCCGCGCGCACGTCGATGCGCGATCGTAACCGTGCGAAGAGCGGATAGCCGATCGTGCCGTCGATCCCGCCACCGCGGCGATAGTTGGCAACGACCGGGATGTTCTTGAGTTCGACACCCTCGATATCCATGACCGGAATGACGCCGATCTTCGGCTGCGGCGGCGATACGGCGGGAATCGGCGTCGGCACGGCTGCGGGGGTCGGTGTCGGCGGATCCACAAGCGACACTTTCGCTTGCGCAAGTGCCTCGGGCGCGATCTGCAGACGCGCGTTGGTGTTGAGACTCAGCGTGAAGGGGCCTGCGCCGTTGATCATCGTCTGAATCAGGATCCGTTTGCGCGTATACGTTATCGGCACCACGACGCGTTGCGAGGCGAGTACGACTTCGTTTGGCGCCGGACTCGGCGCGGGCGTCGGCCCGATGCCAAGCTGCAACGACGCCGCCGCAATCACGGCCAGAATCACAAAACCACCCGCTCAACAGAACGTGAATCGCACGTCAACTCGACCATCGCGCCTCCCTTGCGAGACCAACGCCCCGCGCGTTTGTTTCGTTCCAGGCTCCGCCTCGGAGATTCGAGGCGCTCAGGCAAGATACGGTTCGAACGGTGCGACCGGAACCAGAATCCGATCCATCGCCTCGAACGTCGGCGCATCGAGCTTGAGATCCGCTGCGATCGCGTTGTCGTCCACGTGCGCGACTTTCGTCGCCCCGACGATCACCGAACTCACCACATCTTCGCGCAGACACCACGCCAGCGCCAACTGCGCGAGCGTACACTGCGCGCGTTCGGCAAGCGGTTTGAGTTGCTGCACGGCCTCGAGAATCGATTCGGTAAAATACTCCTCGAGCGCCCACTTTTGCGATTCGTTTCCGGCACGCGTATCGGCGGGCGGATTTTCGACTGAGGTGTACTTGCCGCTGAGGACGCCCATCGCCAGCGGCGACCAAACGACGTTGCCCAGACCCAATTCTCGACAGGTGGGAAACACGCGATCTTCGACACGTCGCCAAAGTGCATTATATTGCGGTTGGTTACTGGCAGGTTCGGCCCAGCCGCGTGCACGACACAGATACACCGCGCTTGCAATTTGATCGGCGGTCCATTCCGAGACACCCCAATACAGAATCTTGCCGGCCCGCACGAGATCGTTCATCGCGCTGCACGTTTCATCGAGCGGCGTGTGCCGATCGTAACGATGACACTGATAGAGATCGATGTACTCAACGCCAAGGCGCTGCAGCGAACGATCGCTCTGGTCGCGGATATGTTTGCGCGAGAGCCCGCGGTCGTTCGGGCCATCGCCCATCGGAAAAAACAGTTTGGTCGCAAGCACGATCGAATCGCGCGGGTAATCGCGCAGCGCACGACCGACGACTTCCTCGGAATGACCGCGCGCATACGCATTCGCGGTATCGAAAAAATTCACACCGAGTTCGTACGCCCGCGCGATGCACGCCCGGGCCGTCTCTTCCTCGACGCTCCCGCCATACGTAAGCCAAGAACCAAGCCCAACGGCAGAAACCGAAACCCCAGAACGACCCAACCGACGATACTGCATAGCGCGCTCTTTAGGTGGCCACGATAAAATGCCCGTCATTGAGGGAGTTTAGCGGACGAAGGTCCGCTAAACTCATACGTGGGGGAATTTGTGTAAGACGACGCGTTCGAAGCGCCGCAGCCAGTGCGTGTTCCAGGGATCGTCTTTACTGAGCGGCGGAACCAGGATCGTGCTCAGTCCGCAGATGCGCGCGCCGAGGATATCGGTGAAGAGCTGATCGCCGATCACGACGACGGTAGGTTTGGGCAAACCCATCAGCGCGAGCGCGCGTTTGTAGCCGCGTTGCAGCGGCTTGCGCGCGTTCGGAACGATCGGGATGTTCAACGTCTCGGCGACGGTGCGCGCCCACGGTCGACCGTTGTTCGTGAGCATCACGACGTTGATGCCGGCAGCTTGGGCGCGTGCGATCCACCCCGCTTCTTCCGGCAGCGGTTCGTGCGTTCGATACCCGACGAGCGTGTTGTCGAGATCGATGAGCGCACCGCGAATCCCCGCTTCGACGAGTTTCTCGATATCGATCTCGGAAATGCGTTCGGCATAGGACGTCGGCCAAAGCCAACGGCGACCACGGAGTTTCATCGGATTTTTGGGAGCCGATCTTTCGGAACGAGGACGGCGAGTGCGTGGGGCAAGCTTTTGAATTCCGCTGGGAGTCGCGTCGCCGATTCCCCATCGGTAAAGACGTGGTGTGCTTTGCGGCCGCTGATCCGGAACGATTTTCCACGCAACATCTGTACTTCTTCGATTTGCGTGAAACGATGCAACGCCACAGCCACGGCGACCTTGAGCCCGCCGCGCCAATCGCGCAGGTCGATCGAATAGAGCTCGAGCAGACCATCTTCGATCGATGCGGTGTCGTTTTCGACCATGCCGCCGAATCGGTACGAGTTCGCGATCGTCATCTGTACGGTCTGAAAGCGGCGCGTCGTTCCATCTTCGAGCAGTACCTCGAGTTGATAGGGACGAACGTGGGGGAACGCACGCAGGGTCGTGATCGGAACGGTGAGCATGCCGAACTTCTTCTTGAGCGGAGCCGTTTGCTGACGGGCGATATGCGTCGAGAGGCCGATACTCGCCTCGTTGAGATAGCAGCAGCCGTTCACGCTCCCAAGGTCGATCGTGTGCACCACGCCGGTGTCGACGAGCGCGCACGCACCTTCGAGGTCGAAGGGGATGCCGAGCGTTCGCGAGAGCTCGTTGATCGTGCCCAAGGGCAAAATGGCAAGCGGCGCACCGCACGCTCGCAGGCCGTCGATCGCCGAGATGAGGGTTCCGTCGCCACCGCCGATGATCGCGACGTCGATTTTGCCCGCGCTCTCTTTGAGCGCCCGTTCGAGTTCGCGCTTACCCTCGATCGGCACCGTACGTACCTCGTGTCCGCGCGCTTGCAAGATCGCAACGGCCGCGCCGACGGCATCGGCACCGCGACGCGCACGCGTGTTGACGGCAAGGAAAATACGTTTGGGCGAACCGGCCTCTGGAAGAGTTGGCGTGTCGGCCGGTAAAGGCTTACTCATGCGTCGTTACCTTGCAGTCGTTCTGATCTTTGCATTTGCGTTCTTCTCGAGCGCACGCCCGGCGCGGGCCGATGAGGGGATGTGGACCCTCGATAACTTCCCCACCAAAGCCGTTGCCAAGCGGTACGGCTTCAAAACCACGCCCGCGTTCCTCGATACGCTCCGGACGGCATCGGTCCGCCTGCCGGGCTGCTCCGGCTCCTTCGTGTCGGCAAACGGCCTGATCATGACCAACCACCACTGCGCGCGCGGGTGTATTACGAATAACTCGACGCCCCAAAACGACTTCATCAAGACCGGCTTCCTTGCCGCAGCGCAGCCGGACGAAAAATTCTGCCCCGGCTTTTCGATCGTTTCGCTCGTGACGATCAGCGATGTGACGAAGACCGTCGACGCCGCCACGGCCGGAAAAACGGCAGCGGCGTTCAACGCCGCGCAGCGCGCGGTCTTCTCGCAACTGGAGACCGCCTGCGCACCCGACAAGGCGACGCAGCAGTGTCAAGTCGTCACCCTCTATAACGGCGGACGCTATGCGCTCTACCGCTATCGCAAGTACAGCGACGTTCGTCTCGTGTTCGCACCCGAAGAAGCAGCCGCGTTTTTCGGCGGCGATCCCGACAATTTCAATTTTCCGCGTTACGATCTGGATTGCGCGTTCATGCGCGCGTATGAAAACGGCGCTCCGGTTCGCACGCCGAACTTCTTCCGCTGGAGCAAAGCAGGCCCGGCAAACGGCGAACTGATTTTCGTCCCGGGCAATCCCGGCTCGACCTCGCGCCTGGATACGGTCGCAGAACTCGAATATCTGCGCGACGTCCAGAACATCGCCGCGCTGCGCTCGCTCTCAGAACAGCGTGGACTCTACACGCAGTTCGCACAAGAAAGTCCCGAACACGCGCGCCAGGCGACAAGCATCCTCTTCGGTATCGAAAATTCGCTCAAGGCAACGGTCGGTCACGAGTCGACGCTGCTCGATCCTGCCTTTTTTGCGCAGCGGCGCGCGCAAGAGCGCGCCGACCGCGCGGCGATTGCAAAAAATCCGGCCATTGCGGCACGTTTCGGCGGCGCCTACGATGCCATCGCGAAAGCGGAAGAGCGCGCGCGGGATTTGGAGGTCGTCTACACCTATCGCGAACGCTCGGGCGCACCGGGCTTTTATTTGGCTACCGCGCGCACGCTCGTGCGCGCCGCTGCCGAACGCGCGAAGCCCGACGCGCTACGCTTGCGCGGATTCAACGACGCGGCGTTACCGCAACTCGTCTCCATACTGAGTGCACCGCGACCGATATTCGCGGATCTCGAACGCACGGGGCTTGCATTCAATCTCACCAAAATTCGTGAGTTTCTCGGACCCGACGACGTTTACGTTCGCGCACTGCTCGGCAACGATTCACCCGCAGCGGTCGCCGCGCGCGTGCTCGAGGGTTCGAAGCTTGCCGATCCCGCCGTCCGCAAGGCGCTCTACGACGGCGGCGCTGCGGCGATTGCCGCATCGACCGATCCTGCGATCGTGCTCGTTCGCGCGACCGATGCGATGAGTCGCGCGGCGCGACAAACGTTCGAAGATCAAGTCGGCGCGCCGCTTGCGAAAAACGAAGCGCTCGTCGCGCAAGCGCAGTTTGCGCTGCACGGTCTCTCGCGCTATCCCGATGCAACGTTCACCTTGCGCGTCACGTATGGAACCGTCAGCGGCTGGAACGAACGCGGCACGCCGGTCGCCCCGTTCACCACCTTCGGCGGCGCGTTCGCGCATGCGACGGGTAGCGATCCCTTCGCCCTGCCGGCATCTTGGACCGCGGCGCGCGGCACGCTCGATCCGAGCACGCCGCTTGATTTCGTCAGCACGGCGGACATCATCGGCGGAAACTCAGGTAGCCCCGTCGTCAACGGGAAAGGCGAGATGGTCGGCCTGATCTTCGATGGCAACATTCACTCGCTTGGCGGCGACTACGGCTATGACGTTCGTGACAATCGGGCGGTGGCGGTCGATTCGGTGGGTTTGCTTGCGGCGCTCCGCTCGATCTATCATGCGGATCGTTTAGCAAGCGAGCTTTCGCCCTAGGCGTTGGCCGGGAGCGACCCGAGGGAACCGTCGGAAAGACAAGAAAGCGTTCTCATGCCTCTCGGGTGGACCGTGTACCGAGCAATCGTCGCGGGAGCGATGCTCGCGGTCCTCGTGGCCCTTCC
>Ga0123338_10002205_pt1 | contig 18298 bp, 17 predicted proteins | sample grotaG_FD_89793 | JGI IMG/M metagenome (GOLD analysis project Ga0123338, IMG submission 89793) | Glacier valley bacterial and archeal communities from Borup Fiord, Nunavut, Canada, to study Microbial Dark Matter (Phase II) -... | ecosystem: Environmental > Aquatic > Freshwater > Ice > Glacier ...
GTCGTCCGTCGGGTCGGGTTTCGCCGATGAGTGCGGCTAGGCCGCGGGGTCGGTATGCATCAGCGTTCGCGCGTGTTTGAGTGGTGCGTGCATGTCGAGCTATCGCTTCGCGGCCCCCTCGTTTGCCGCATTGCCGAAGGCATCGTCAAGAAAGCGCGTGGTGGACGCAGTGGACACGATTGAGATGTATGCGCGCCTGCCGAGCGGTTTTAGCTGACCGGATGCGGGGTCGTCACTGCAGAGCAGCGCGGAGCCGACGAGCGCGATGGTAAGCGAATCGGCAAGCATGGGCGTCCTCCGACTTAAAACCGGGGTCCGGTGTAGACTTCCACCAGCCGCTCCGGATGGATGTACGTTTTTGCGACCCGAAGCAGATCGCTCGGGGTGATCGCGTTATAGTGCGCTCCCAGATCCGCGTAATAGTCGAGCGGAAGATGGTTCATGGCGATGTTGTCGACACGTCCGATGAGTGCGGAGGTCGATTCTTCCGATACGAGTGCGCCGGCGACGATCTTGGTACGCGCGCGCGCGATCTCATCGAGGGATACGGGCTTCGTGCGTAGCCGCACGAGTTCGTTTTTCAACACACCGATTGCCGCCCGCACGTTCTTGGGATTCGCGGTAAAGTTGAGCGCGAAGAATCCCCGGTCGCGGCTGACGTCGAGCGAACTCGAGATGCCATAGACGAGGCCACGTTTCGTGCGCACTTCGTCCATCAAGCGCGTGTCGAACGAACCGCCCCCGCCGAGCACGGCGTTGAGCACGTTGAAGGCATAGAAGTCCGGATTCCCGCGCGCGATTGCGGGTTCGCCGAGCTGCACGGAAACAGCGTCGCGTTCGGCGGCGATTCGTTGCTGCTGCCCGCTCGTTTGTGGGATTGCCGGTAGACGAACGTCGGGGGTCGTGCCCTCGTTCTGCCACGTGCCGAACGTGCGTTGGATTTGATCGCGCACGTCATCCGGTTTTACGTCGCCGACAACCGTGATCGTGGTCAAATCGGGACGGAAATAGCGGTGCTCGTACGAGCTGAGATCGTCGCGCGTGATCGCGCGAATACTTGCAAGCGAATCTTCGCGCAACGTCGGGTCGCCTTTCGGCACGAGTAAGGTCGAGAACGCGCGCGTTGCAAGGTAGTCGGGATCGTGGACGCGTTGCGGAATCGCAGCGAGTTCCTGACCCCGAAACAGTTCGAGATACTGAGCGGGAAAGGTCGGGTTCCGTTCTCCATCGGCGAGGACGTCGAGCAAGTTCGGTAGGTCGCGTGCGAGCCCGTGCGCATCGAATGACAGTCCAAAGTTGATCGAGGCACCGATGTCATCGGCGACTTTCCGTTGAGCCGTAAAGTCGTATTGCGCGCTCCCGTACGAGAGTAGGCCGGCGGCAAACGACGCGGTGCCTTCCTTGCCGCGCGGGTCGAAGGCCGGCGATCCATCGATCGTCCCGCTGACGAAGACGGTCGGATTGGTGTGCACTTCCTGAACGAAAATCCGCAAACCGTTGGCGAGCGTGAACGTCGTTGGCGCGACTTTACTGCGGATCGCAACCGGCACGCGCAGCGCGGCCTTGACCCAATCCGCCTGCACGATGGGACCGCTTGGGGCGCGTTTCGAGAAATTATCCGACACGCTATTGGCGGCTGCCGCAGCGTCGTTCCCGGCGCTCTTGACCGCGCGCGGAACGAGCGTTCCGGTGACGCTCGGTTCCATCAAATAGGTTTTCAGAGCGGCGTTGATATCGGTCAGGGTGAGCGCGGCGACTTCGGCATCATCGAGTGCGGGGTCGGCGATGCCCTCGATCGCGATCGCCGCGCCGTATCGATCGCCGAGACCCGAAATCGAATCGCGTGCGAAAATCGCTTGCGTTGCGACCCCGCCTTTTGCCGCAGCAAGCAGGTCGGGCTCGACGCCGTCCGTGCGCACGTGTGCGAGCGTCTTTTCGAATGCGGCTCTCACTGCGGCTGCGGTGTGGCCGGGTGTCACCGCAAGCGAAACGTGAAAGAGACCGGAGCGCATCGTCGTCTCGGTGGTTGCGGAGTAGCTCAGTGCGAGCTTGCTCAAGACGAGTGCTTTGTAAAAAGGCGAGCGATCGGAACTCATCACTTGCGCGAGCACCTGCGGTGCCGTCGAAGCCGGGTCGGCTGCGCCGGGAATGCGATAGGCGAGATCGACGATCGTGTATGGCGTGTCACCGGTTACCGTGACCGTGGCATTCTTCGGTGCGGCCGGCGGAACGGGCAGTGCCGTCTTGGGCAAGAGCTTGGGTTTGAGTGGTCCGAACCAGCGATCCGCTAGCGCGAATGCATCGCTTGCGCGCACGTCGCCCGTAATGACCAGCGTTGCGTTGTTCGGTGCATAATACGCGTCGTAGTAGTGTTTGATATCCGCAACGGTGGCTTTCGCCACATCCGCACGATGGCCGAGCGCCGTGAGTGCGAAGGGCGAACCCGGGTAGGCTTTCGTCCGGATCGCATCGCCGAGTTTGAACGACGGATTGCTGAAGTCACCGTCTATTTCGCCGAGCACCGCTCCGCGCTCGAGCTTCCAGTCCGACTCGCGAAGGGAGAGATTGACCATGCGATCGGCTTCGATCCGCAGAGCGAGCTCGAGCCGATCCGCGGGCACGACGAAGTAGTAGCGGGTGTAGTCTTCATCGGTGTTGGCGTTCATCACCGCGCCGAGCCGTGCCGGAATCTCGTCGAGTCCGGCGCCCGAGAGGGCCGGCGTTCCGCGAAACATCATGTGCTCGAGTGCGTGAGCGAGCCCCGTCTTGCCCGGCGTTTCTTGCAGACTTCCAAAATGATAGTAGACCGACGTCTGGACGACGGATGCAGCGTGATCCTCGACGACAACGACCTTTAGGCCGTTGCCGAGCATCATCGTTTGCGCGGCGTTCGGGGCGATGGTCGGCGGCGGAGCGCTCGTTTGGGCCGTAAGACCGACGGATGCGAGAACCGTGCAGAGGACGAGGGCGAAAAACGGCTGAGGCTTGATCACCGATTCCATTTCGCGCGCACGCGCCGTGCTTCCTCAGTCGGCGCCGTCCCATTCACTGCAGCGGAAGCCGATCGACCAGGAACCGGGGAATGCGATCTGCCGCGCGCGGGTCGATGTCTGCGCCGCGCAAACCGGGCGCGCCGCCGTTATGGCCGAAGCAGCGCGTTCCGCGTTTGGCATGGTTGCCGAACCATATGCGTACGTGGTAGTGCGTGCATCGGCTTTGGAAGTCGCCGACTAGTGCCCAAGCGAGGTCTCTTCGTCGGGTATCTCGTTGACGCCTAAATAATACCGGGCGGTCGTTTGAATCGCTCGGCGCGGCGCGAGTCCGATGAGTTCGGAGCGTGCGATCTCGACGCCGTATCCGGCAGCGAGCACGCGCACGAGTTCGGTGATGCGATAGAGTGGGATCGCGTCGGTGTCGGTCACGTTGAACGAGACCTGAACGCGCGCAGTATCGAGTCGCATCGCGAGAGCTTTGAGCGTTCGCAGCCCGCCGTCGCGAGCCCGCATCGAGCGGGCGATGGCGGTTGCGATCGGAAGCTCACCCGTGCGAAGTTCGACATTGAAGGCGATCAGAAACGGCCGCGCACCAACGGCGCTTGCGCCCGCGCTTTCGTGCATCCGGTCGCCATAATCCGGGTGCCAATCGGGATCGGTCTCGCGCGTTGCGAGTGCCTCGAATTCGCCACGCCGCACCTCGGCGAGATTCTCGCGCTGCGGCGTCCGTGCGGCGGCTCCGTAGAGGTACGATGGAACGCGCAACTCGCTCCAGAGTCGCGCCGCCGCGCGCTGCGCGAGGGTCACGGCGTCGGCGAGCGGCGTCGTACCGAGCGGAACGAACGGAAGAACGTCGAGCGCACCGATACGCGGATGTTCGCCGCGATGCCGGCGGAGATCGATTCGCTCGACGGCGATACGGGCGATGGCAAGAGCTGCATCGACGAGCGCATCTCCGGTTCCGATTGCGGTAAGAACGCTGCGGTTATGCGCGGCATCGCTCGTGGTATGTACCACGCGCACATCGGCGCGTTCGGCGGCGGCCACGCAAGCCTGGATGACCGCTCGATCCCGTCCCTCCGAGATGTTGGGAACGATCTCGAAGAGGTCGCTCAATCGAGAGCGGCTCGAACGGCTTGCGCGATATCGCGCACTTCGTGCATGCCGCTCCCCGCGTGTTGCGTTTTCGAACGTGGGACGACGAATTCGCGAAAGCCCAGCTTCTGCGCTTCGCCGATGCGCCGCGCGCCTTGCGAGACGCTGCGGATTTCACCCGAGAGTCCGATCTCACCGAACGCGACTGCGTCGCTCGAAATCGGCACGTTGCGAAACGCGGAGGCGATGGCAAGCGCGATGCCCAGATCCGCAGCCGGTTCGTTCACACGCAAGCCGCCGGCAACCGATGCGTAGATATCGTGGCCGCCGAGCGCCATCCCGGCGCGTCGTTCGAGCACGGCGATGATCATCGCGAGACGCGCTTGGTCGAGGTTGGCCGCAAGCCGTCGCGGCGTTCCGTAGGATGTCTCACCGACGAGCGCTTGAATCTCGACCAGCACGGGACGTGACCCGACGAGCGAGGGCACGATGCACGAGCCGCTCGGGCGCTGATCGCGACCTTCGAGAAAGATCGACGAGGGATTTTTGATTTCGTGTAAGCCGCTCTCATCCATCGAGAAGACGCAAATCTCATCGGCCGAACCGAAACGATTCTTATATGCGCGAACGATGCGATACTCGCCGCTGTTGTCGCCCTCGAAGTAGAGCACGGTGTCGACGAGATGTTCGAGTAAGCGCGGCCCGGCGATGGTGCCGTCTTTGGTGACGTGTCCGACGACGAACGTCGCGCAATCGGTGCGTTTGGCAAATTCCATCAAGAGTTGCGCACAGTCGCGCACCTGCGACACGCTGCCGGCGTACGAGTCGACCTCGGGAATCCACACGGTTTGGATCGAATCCACGATGAGGAATTGCGGTTTGCGCGTTTCGAGTTCATCGAGGATCGCGCGCAAATTCGTTTCGGCGAAGACGAGCACATCGTCGCCCACACCGAGCCGCTGCGCGCGCATTTTCGTCTGCGCGGCGGACTCCTCACCGCAAACGTAGACGGCCGTTGCGCCGGTGCCGGCGATCGTCTGCGCGATCTGAAGCAATAGCGTCGATTTTCCCGCGCCGGGCGGGCCGCCGAGCAAAACGAGCGAGCCGGGGACGATCCCGCCGCCGAGCAACGCGTCGAATTCGCTGATGCCCGAACGGAAGCGAGCGACGCGCGCGCCGTCGACATCGGCAAGCCGGATCGGCACGACAGCCGCGGCCGATGCGCGCGGTTGCGTTGCCGCCCGCTTCACCCCGCGCGTTGCGGTTGCGGTCGGCGCTTCGGCGAACGTGTTCCACGCCTCACAGGCCGGGCAGCGGCCTTCCCAACGTGCGGATTCATGTCCGCATGCGGTACAGAAGAAGAGACTCGCCTTGGTTTTCGCCATTGCGGGAAGCTTCGGCGAGAAGTTCGCGACGCCCGGTGCGTCGTACAGGTGAGGATGCCTGCACGCGCGTTTCTTGTCTTTGCTGCCGTTTGTCTTACGATTCCGTGGTTCCCGATTGCCGTTAGCGCACAAACGTGCAGCGAGGCCGATCGGCCGGCGCATGCCATCTCGATGGCAAAGCCGATTCCGCCGCCCGAAGCCGCTAAACAACATATCAGCGGCATCGTTGAGGTCGTCGTGCGGCTTGCCGACGACGGGAGGGTGCGCGTTGCAACGGCGGTCTCGGGAGATCCGATTCTGCGGCCATCGGCGGTCGATGCCGTGAAACACTCGTCGTTCGAGGCCGACTATCACGCCTGCGAACATCACGGCGGCCTGTATAAATTTATCGTGGAATATATGGATAAAACGCCGCGTCCGACACCGTCGCCCTAGCGCCGAGCGATGTGTGAGGGCCGCCTCGATTCCCGCGGGGCGCGAGCGTTTCTCGCGTCCCGCCCGGAACTCGTGCGCTGACGGCGTCCCATCCTCAGCGCACGTGAGTCAATTCGAAGGCGTCGGGAATTCCGCTTGCGATACCGTATCGAAAACGAAATCAACCCGCCACGCCTATTTCCCGGAACCGCTGCGATTCCCAGACATCGCCTTGCGATCGTGCGCGTGTTCGGCCAGGCGCGGCTTGATATGCAAGGGTGAACGCACCCAGATCTGAACGGCATCGATCCGATAGTCGCTTGGATGAACGTGCAATTTCTCGCAGCGCAGATGCGCGATCGGTGGGTATTCCATCACGAGTCGAGAGAAGCGAAAGAAGACGTGTGCGACCATCGCGCGTAGCGCCGCTTCGCCAGCGAGCAATCCCTCGCCGCCGAATTCGTCGACCAGCGTTTTCGCCTCAAAGTCGCTGAGCGGCAATTGACGCGTAGCAACATGACCGGCGATCGTGACCTCGATACGCGCGCCTGAGTCGGGATCGCTCGTGCAGTCGATCGTTGCGACAACCCCCGTCTTACTCGCGCTTTCGACCGCGCGTTGCGGGGTGCGCCCGCGTAAATCGAATTTCTCGAGCAAGGTGAGCGTTTCGGATTCGGCCAGTAAGGTGTTCATCATCGCACGATACGCGCTACTTAAGAAGGTTGTGAGAAGTGACCATCCTTCGAGGTGAAAAAGCAATTCGTGCGAGCGAGGCGAACCTTGCTTGCCGACATGGCCGTGCGCATTTCCGTAGCCCTCGATGGTCCCTCCGCGAGCGGCAAGACCACCGTCGCGAAGCGTTTGGCGCGCGAAGTCGGCTATCTTTATTTGGATACCGGGGCGATGTACCGGGCGGTCGCGCTCTTGGCGTTGCGCAATGCCGTCGAGCTCGATAGCGACGAAGCGCTGGTCGATTTGATCGCCACGCACCCGATCCATATCGATGCGGATCCCGCGACCGTTGCGGGGTACCGGGTATTCGTCGATGAGATCGATGTGAGCGATCAGTTGACCGCACCCGATGTCACGGCAGCGGTTTCGAGCGTTGCGGCGCAGCCGCACGTTCGCGCGGCGCTCGTCGTGCGTCAACGCGAGATCGCCGAACGTGGACCCGTCGTGATGGCCGGTCGCGATATCGGCACGGTCGTGTTGCCGGATTCAGAATATAAATTCTTCCTCACCGCATCACTCGAGGAACGTGCGAAACGCCGACTCGCCGAGCTCGTGCAGGCCGGCGTGCACACCGACGAGGGGCACGTGCGCGCGCAACTCGCCGAGCGCGATCGTATCGATGAATCGCGGGCGACCTCGCCGCTGCGCCCAGATGCCGGCGCGTTGATCATCGATTCGACGGCCATCGATGCCGAGGAAGTCGTGCGACGCATGCTCGTGCATATGGGCCGGGCATGACCGCGTACGACATCGCGCGCGGGGGACTCAATCTGTTCATGCGTTCGCTTTGGCGCATGGAAGTCAGCGGGCTCGAAAACGTCCCCATGACCGGGCCGCTGGTCGTCGCCTGCAATCACGTCTCGTACGTTGACCCCGTGGCCCTCGGCTGCGCGCTGCCGCGGCCGCTGTGGTACATGGCCAAATCCGAACTGTTCGAAATTCCGGTGCTCGGCCCGGCGATCGCGCTCGTCAATGCGTTTCCGGTCGACCGCAGCAAGGGCGGCCTTGCGGCCATCCGCAAGTCCGTCGCTATCCTCAAAGAAGGCAAGGCGATCGGCATCTTTCCCGAGGGCACGCGCAACCTCGAGGGGCAGGCTGAAGAAAAAGGCGGAGCGGCTTTGCTCGCCTCGCTTGCCGGGGCACTCGTGCTTCCGGCCGCCGTGATCGGCACGGCCCGGGCGAGCAAGCTCGGCAAAATACGTGTCGCTTTTGGCCAACCGCTGCGCGTCGAGCGGAACCGAAAAGCAGCGGGAGACGATCTGGAGAAGTGGACGGGTGAGATTATGAGCCGCATCCGCGGACTCGAGGAGCAATTCGGTGCACATTCGGCGGGCTAAAACCCAGGGGTTCTGTTTCGGCGTCGCCATCACGGTGAAGAAAGCCGAGGAAGCGGTTGCCGTTCCCGGCGCATCGGTTACGACGCTCGGGCATGTCGTTCACAATCCGCAGATGGTCAAGAAGCTCGAGGACGCCGGATTGAAGAACGCGCTCTCGATCGATGAGGTCCAGAGCGGCACGCTCTTCGTGCGCGCCCACGGCCTGCCGACGGACGTTTACGAAAAAGCGAAAGCGAAAAATCTCACGATCGTCGATGCGACCTGTCCGATGGTAACGAAGATTCACGTCCAGGCCGAGAAGCTCAAATCCGAGGGCTACAAGATCGTCGTCGTCGGCGATCCCAACCACCCCGAAGTCAAAGGAACGCTCTCGCACGTTCCCGGTGCGTGGTGCATCGCAACGCCCGAAGAGATCGATGCGTTGCCGCGCGCGAGCCGCGTGGGTGTGGTCGTTCAGTCGACGTGGTCGGGGACGGGCTTCACCGAAATCGTCCGCCGCTTGAGCGAAAAATATTATGAAGTGCGGGCGGTCAACACGATCTGCACCGATACGCGCAATCGTCAGTCCGAAGCGCAATCGCTCGCCCGCGACGTTCAAGTGATGGTGGTCGTCGGCGGAAAATCGTCCGCGAACACCAAGCACCTCGCCGATCTTGCCGAGACCAACGGCGCGCGCTCGTTCCATATCGAAGGCCCAGACGAATTGCAAGCGGCATGGTTTGAGGGCGTTGCGGAAGCCGGGCTGATGTCCGGCGCATCGACTCCCGGGTGGCTCGTCGATGCCGTCGAAACCCGGATGAACGAACTCACCGACCTCGCGGTCGCGCACTAAGAGTTCGGAGGGCACTGTCCGCTCGATCGTCACGCCCGAGGTCGCCGAACGGCTCGAAACGTTTCTGCACGACGCCGTCATGCGCTACGCGGGAGCCTCACCTATCGTCGACCAGGTACGTTACCATTTCGGCTACGGAGATGGCAATGGTGCGCGACGCGGAAAGCGCCTCCGTTCGCGCTTGTTACTGGCGGTGTGCGAAGCAGAAGGCGCGCCGATCGAGGCGGGTCTGGACGCGGCGGCCGCCGTCGAAATTCTCCACAATTACTCGCTCGTTCACGATGACATCGAAGATGGCGACCGCGTTCGACACGGACGCGAAGCGGTGTGGTCGCGTTATGGAATCGCGCACGGCATCAACGCGGGCGACGCGATGTGCGCGTATAGCTATCTCACGCTGCTCGCGAATACCGGCGGCCATCCGCCGGAACGCATCGTGCAAATGACGCGCCGCTTGCACGACGCGAACCTCGAAATGTGCGGCGGCCAGGGGAACGACATCGGCTTCGAAACGGCGGCACACGTGTCGCTCGCGGAGTATTTGGCGATGATCGATGGCAAGACCGCCGCGCTCTTTGCGATCAGTTGTGAACTCGGTGCTCGCGCCGCCGGCCTCGATGATGAGCGTGCCGCTGCCTATGCGCGGCTCGGCCGAACCTACGGACTTGCGTTTCAAATCCACGATGACGTGCTCGGCACGTGGGGCGAGACGGCGGAGACCGGCAAACCTTCGGGGGCCGACATCGCCAAGCGCAAATGGGTGTTCCCGGTCGTCTGGACGATGAGTTCGGCTGCATCCGCGGAGAGGACGACCGTCGAGCGAAACTACGCAGCGGGCCTTCCCCTCGCGCCGGCCGTGGTCGACGAGGTCATCGGGGCGTTGGACCGACTTGGCGCGCGAGCCGCAGCAGACGCGGCGGCGCTCGCGTATCTCGGCGAGGCCGATCGCGTGGCGGCGGCTGCGGGAATCGATCGAAGCGGCGCCGTCCGGGCATTTCTCGTCGAATCGGCGAAACGCACGGCATGAGCGCCTCAGCACGCGTTTCCCTTGGTTTGCCCGAATGGGCGCAACGTTTGCGTGCCTATGCGCCGCTCGTCGCCATCCTTGCGATCGGACTGCTCGTGCGGCTGCTCTTCGTGCGCGGCGACGGCTTCCACAACGACATCGCGGCCTTCGAGGCGTGGTCGCTCACCTTAGCCGACCATCCCCTCAAAGAGTTCTTCGCCAACACCAGTTTTGCGGACTATCCGCCGGGCTATTTTTTCGTTCTCTGGGTCGTCGGCTCGTCGTACCACACGTTGCTCGGTCTTGGCATCGTCCACGCGGATCCGTCGTATATGGCGCTGCGCGTGCTCGTGAAGCTGCCCGCGATCCTGATGGATCTCGTCGATGCGGGGCTGATCTATGCGATCGTCACGCGCTTCGCAAATCGGAACTGGGCGCTGGGCTGTGCGGCGCTCTTCGCGCTCAATCCGGCGGCGATTTACGTCTCGTCGTATTGGGGCCAGGTCGATTCGATTTCTTCGGGCTTGGCGCTCGGCGGACTGCTGATGCTGCTCGTATCGCAGGAGCGTCCGCGCGCTCAGATCGGCTGGATGATCGGTGCGTATGCGGTGCTCGCCTACTCGGTGTTGATCAAACCGCAAGCATCGTTCGTCGGCTTGTTATTTCTCGCATTCGCCTTCACCGCACCGACGCCCGAGGAGGCGGTTCGGCGACGCATCGGAACCATCGGCGGCATCGCCGTCGGCTTCGCGATGGCGTATGCCTGCGCGGCGATCTTCCACAACGTGCTCAATCCGATCGAAGACTTCCGCTGGCTCGTGCAGCGCTATGCGTTCGCCGCGAGCGTTTACCAATACAACTCGGTCAACGCATTCAATCTCTACGCGCTCAAACAGTCGTTCTGGCAGCTCGATTCGCAGCCGATGTCGATTCTGGGCATCAACCTCGGACCGATGTCCGTGTGGGGCTGGCTCCTGACGCTTGCGGCATCGGGCCTCATCGTCGCACGCTACGTGCAGAAGAAGACGAATGCGGCGCTGCTCGAAGGCGCGATGCTCGCGACGTTTGCGTTTTTCATCTTGAGCACGCGCATGCACGAGCGGTACGTCTTCACGGCCTTCGTGCTCGCGATGCCCCTTGCCGCAATCGGCCGCCGCTATCTGTATGCCGCCTTCATCCTAAGCGGCACGCTGCTCGCAAACGTCGGCTACTCGCTCTACTACCAGAGCGTCATGGAAGCAAAGATCGGCGGTGTGGATGCCACCAACTTGCTGCCGCTGGTTTCGCGGCCGCTCTCGGCGCTCAACGTCGGTCTTTTTTTCTTCCTGGGATACGTGTACTTGGGCGGTCGCATCACGTTCCTCGAAAATTTTGAGGCGGGCATGATCCGACGGATTCTTGCCAGTGCCCGCTCGTGGTTCGATCCGCGTGAGGGCGTCGTCGGCTTCCGCCGCATCGACTATCTCCTCATGGGCGGATTTACGCTTGCCTCATTCGTGCTTTGCGTGCTGTGGCTGCAGTGGCCGGTGGAAAAAGTGTTCGATGAGATTTACTATGCGCGGGCGGGCGAAGAGTATCTCAAACACGTCGACATCTTTGAATTCACCCATCCGCCATTTAGCAAGCTCGTCATCACGCTCTCGATGATCCTCTTCGGCGGCCTCTCGCCGGTCGGCGACTCGGGTCTGGGATGGCGCTTCCTCAACGTCGTCGTGGGCGCGTTGATGGTCGGTGTGATCTATGCGTTCGGGAAACGGCTCACCGGATCGACGATCTGGGCGAGCGTTACGGCGGGCCTCTTGCTCTTCGACGGATTTCACTACGCGCAGTCGCGCATTGCGACGCCGGAAATCACCGTCGCCCTGCTTTCGCTCACCACGCTGTATGCGTTTTATCGCTATTGGATCGCCGCACAAGTTCGCACGCGTCGATTGCGTCGTGGCGCTCGCGGCGCGATTCTCGCAACGATGGGCGTTGGAACGATCGTCGCGTTTATCGGTGCGGCCTATCTTGCCACACTCAATGAGATCCCCGGAATTGCGACGGCAAACGACGGCGAGACCGCGATCGGCAAGCTGGTCGTCTTCCTCTACCTCGAAGGCATAGTCTATCTCATCGCTCGGCTGCTCGTGCCGCGCTTTTTCCCCGCCGCTTCGCGCGAATCGAGCTATGCCGACGGAACGCGCGTGCGCGGCAATGCGGGCGCTCTGACGACGACGACTCCCGAAGGCGACGTCGTGCCCCAAAGTAGTGGGAAAAGTGCAAGCGCAACGATCGATGACGGCGATGGGGCCACACGCACGTACGCAAAAGATGGGTCGCTCGTGTATGCAACGCCCGCCGGCACGGCCACGTTTGCTCCGCAAGGCACGCTCACCGTTGGCGAGGACACCAGCACGTCGAAGACCGCCTGGCAGTGGCTCGTGCTGCTTTCCATCTCGGGCGGTTTTCTTGCCGCAAGTAAGTGGAACGGACTCTTCGATTTCTTCGTCGTGTGGGGTTGTGCGATCGGCGTCGTCGCGCAGCAATTCTTCCGCCGGCGCGCGCTTTTCGGCAATCCCTTCGGCTTCCCGCTCGATATCGTCATCACGCTTATGCTCGTCGTCGCAGCGACGATCTACACGCTCTGCTACATCCCGTATTTTGCACTCGGCCATGGCCTTGCCGACCTGATGGCGATGCAGCACTCGATGTATCACTACCACTCGACGCTCGTCGCGACGCATCCGTATTCGTCGCGCTGGTGGCAGTGGCCGATTCTCGACAAACCGATCTCGTATTTTTGGCAAGATCTCCGGCCGCCGATGGATGCGAGCAATCGCGCGGCATGTTGCGTCGCCGAGATTCTGGCCTTGCCGAATCCCATCGGCTGGTGGCTTGGGATCGCCTCGGTGCCGTTCCTTGGGTTTCTTGCTTGGCGCGAACGCAACAAAGGCTACGCGCTCATCGTGGTCGCGTACGTCATCCAATGGCTGCCGTGGATCGGTTCGCCGCGACTCTCGTTCGAGTACCATTTCTTCCCGAATTTGGCGCTGATCGTGCTGGCGGATACGATCCTGCTCCAACGATTGTGGCGCGCACGTGGTCTGCTCTCGAACATTCCGGTGACCCGCATCGCCGTGGGCCTGTTTTTGGCGGCCTACGTCGTTTTGTTCTTTTTCTTCTTCCCGGTGGTGGCGGGCGTCCACGTGACGTGGGAACAGTGGAACGCGCGCATGTGGCTGCCGCACTGGATCATTTGAGTTGGGCCCAACCTTCGTTGGACCCAACTCTCTCGTAGCGGGCACTTTCCAGGCTAGCGGGATTTCCAGGTGCTTGGGCTTTTGGCGGGCGAAGATGGGGGCGTATGTCCGGACATTCGAAATGGCACAACATCAAGCTGCGCAAAGGCAAAGCCGACGCGGCGCGCGGTGCGGTCTTTACGAAGCTCAGTAAAGAGATCATCCTTGCGGCAAAGGGTGGCTCGCCCGATCCCGAGGCCAACCATCGTTTGAAGATGGCGGTCGAAAAAGCACGCGCCAACAACATGCCGCAGGACAATATCAAGCGGGCAATCGCGCGCGGCGGTGGTGCTGGAATCGAAAAAGAGATCGAAGAAATTCGCTACGAGGGCCACGGTCCGGCGGGAATCGCCGTCGTCGTCGATGCTGCAACCGACAATCGCAATCGAACCGCAAGCGAATTGCGCTTTCTCTTCAGTCGCAACGAAGGTACCCTCGGCGAGACCGGCAGCGTCGGCTGGATGTTCGATGCGCGCGGGCTCATCGAAGTCGAACCGCTGGGGCTCGATGAGGATACGCTCACCGAACGCGCCTTAGTCGATGGCGTGATCGACGTGCGGTACGGCGAGCCGACCGAAATCGTTACGGAGCCGGCGGCGCTCGCCTCGACGCGTATGGAACTGGAGAAAAACGGCCTCAAGGTCACCGGCATGCAACTCGGAGTCGTTGCGAAAGCGGCGACGCATCCGACCGGTGAGGACACGGCAAAAGTGCTCGCGTTTCTCGATGCACTCGACGATCACGAAGACGTGCAACGGGTGTATACGAACGTCGAAATCGACGACGCGCAGTTGGAGGCGCTTGCCTGATCCGATACTCCGGCGGCGGTCGCCGGTCTTCGATCCCGACGCGCCGCAGGCGAGCGCGACCGACTGGATGCAGCGTTTGACGCGCTTACGCATCGCGTCGATCGATCGCGATTGGCTCTTTGCGATCGCACTTGCGTGCGCGGTTGGCGTGAGCGTGTGGTTCGGCCGCTCGATCCGCGACTTCTTTTCACCGGCTGCCGCAAACGTGCTCGTGCCGGCGTTCTCCGGACAAACGCAAACGGACGCCCTCACCGAAGCCGTTCGCCTCAAGCTCAAAGCGGTCGTCGTCGCACAGCAGCCCAGCGACCGCTATCCAAAAGACGTCGTGATGGCGCAGCAGCCCGTGCCGGGTTCGCGCGTTCGCGAAGGTCGACAGATCTCGCTCATCGTCAGCCGCGGCGTCACGATTTCGGCGATGCCCGACGTTCGTTTCGAATCGCTACGCGAGGCCGGACTCGACCTCGCACACGTGAAATTGCAGCTCGCCAAAACGACGCTCGTTGCAAACGATGACATCCCGGCAAATCACGTCGTCGATCAAAACCCGCCGCCGAACACGGCCGTTCGCGAGGGGACGCAAGTCACGCTCTCGCTCAGCCGTGGTCCGTCGGGCGGTATCAAAGTGCCGAACTTCGCCGGCGATGATGTCGACTTCGCCCGTTTGGAAGCGCAACGCGAAAAAATCCACTTGGGCCAGATCGTCTGGACCCCGTTCGGTCCGAACGGTCCGCCGCGCGGCCGCATCGTTCGTCAGTCACCCGCCGCGGGCAGCACGATCGATCCGTTCGATACCGTCTCGTTGCAAGTGAGTGCGGGACCGACGCAGTACGGCTATCTCATCCGCCAAGTGCATGCGACGGCGACGGTGCCCGCACGCGACTCCGCCGCGAACGTGCGCCTGGAAGTGCGCGACGATACCGGTACGTGGAACGTGTACAACGGCTACGCCCAAGGCGGCGCGAAGCTCGATTTCAATTTGACGGTCGTCGGCTCGGCCGAACTCGATACGTATATCAACAACGAACTGCTCAACCAATCGAAACTCGGCAACGACGCCCCGCGTCCCAACGCAACCGAAAAACCGGATAAGCCGTGATTCGCATCGCGCCCTCGCTGCTCTCGGCGGATTTTTCGGATATCGCCGGACAAATTCGCCTCGTCGAAGATGCTGGCGCGGGCATGCTGCATCTCGACTCGATGGACGGGCGTTTCGTGCCCAACATCACCTGGGGACCGAAGATCGTCGGCGATCTGCGAAAGCTCACGACGTTGCCGTTCGATTGTCACCTCATGATCGCCGAACCCGAGCGCTACGTCGATGAATTCCGCAAGGCCGGCGCGGACTACATCACCTTTCACTACGAGGCAACACCGCACGCGCACCGTCTCTTGCAGTATCTGCGCTCGATCGGTGCAAAAGCGGGCGTCGGCATCAATCCGGGCACGCCCGTCGCGATGCTCGACGATCTGATCGAGGACATCGATCTGCTGTTGATCATGTCGGTCAATCCGGGCTTTGGCGGGCAGAAATTTATCGAACGCTCGATCCATAAGCTTGGTGAAGCCCGCGCGCTCATCGATGCGCGCAACCCGAACTGCGAACTCGAAGTCGACGGCGGCATCGGCGCGGCGAACATCGAGCGCGCCGTTTCGGCGGGCGCGACCATTCTCGTCGCAGGCTCCTCCGTCTACAACGCGAGCGATCCGCAAGCCGCGCTTCGCGATATGGTCGCTCGTGCGAGCGCGGCTGAAGCGGCACGGTGACGGAGGACGCGCTCGTCGAGTCGATCCGCTCGATCGTCACCTCGCCTGCCTCACGTCGTCTTCGCGTCGGAATCGGTGACGATGCTGCGGCGTGGCAGCCGTCTCGCTCGCACCTGAGCGTCATCACCACCGATGCGCTCATCGAAACCGTGCACTTTACCCGCGCGGCGATGCGCGCCGACGATGTCGGTCATCGGGCGCTAGCCGCAAATCTCTCGGATATTGCCGCGATGGGCGCGCGACCTATCCTTGCGACGATCGCCTTTGGGATCTCATCCGAAGTCGACGAGACGTGGGTGTGCGATTTCTACCGCGGTTTGGCGGCACTTGCCGACCGCACCGGAACGGCGATCGCCGGCGGCGACATCGTGCGTGCTCCCGTCGTCTCGATTTCCATCACGGTCGTAGGCGAAGTTCGTGCGACGTCGATCAAGACGCGCGACGGCGCGCGGCCGGGCGACATTCTTGCCGTAACGGGCCCGCTCGGCGCGAGTCGCGCGGGGTGTGAGATTCTGCTCGATCGGCCTGATCTTGCGAACGACGCGCGCTTCGCCGATGCCCTGCACGCCTTTCGCCGACCGGAGCCGCGCCTGCGTGCCGGACGTTTTCTCGGCGTATCGCGCAACGTGCATGCGATGATGGATACCTCCGATGGAATCGCAAGCGATCTGAGCCGCATGTGTGCCGCCTCGAACGTGGGTGCCGTGCTGGACCGGCTACCGATCGCTCCCGCGGCCGAGCGCTACTGCGTGCAGTGCGAACTGGAGCAGCAATCCTTCGCGCTTGAAGCGGGCGAAGATTTCGAGTTGCTCGTTGCGATCGATCCGCGCGCGTTCGGGTACATCGCCGCGCGCTTTCGCGCGCACACCGGGCATGCGCTCATCGGTATCGGCGAAGTCACGGCCGAAACCGGGATTCGAACGCGTGCCGGGTCGCTCGTCGTCGCCCGCGGGTACGATCATCTGACACCACGATAGCGACGGGTTTCCGCGAACCTGGTTTCGTTGCCAGGACCTTCCAAGATTTGACTCGTATCGTTGGCAAATGAAGGGTGTACATTTTCTCATAGCCGCCATGCTCGCCGTAACCGGACCCGCGGTTGCGAGCTCTGAGCCGCCTGCCGTGACCTACGATGCCTCGCTCGTCGAGGCCGTTGATTGCGCGGCGGCAAAAACGGTCGTCGCCGATCTCGCACGTAGGACTGGGGCGATCGCCGCTTCCGAAGCGCATGCCGCAGCGAAGACATTTTTTGCTTGCGAGCAGCAAAACCGTCGAGATCGCGAGCAAACGAATTTGTTGCGCCTTCTTGTTGCCGGTTCGTCGTTGCTTGCAGCACAAGGTGAGTCCGACGGCTCCGCGGTTGGCGATCTTCGTTCTGCTCTGGACGCGTTGGATCGGATCGACGCGTTTCCCCTCAGCTGCCATAGCACCGATTTCATTACGACATCGATTTCTGGTCGCGTCTTAGGTTTTGCGGCAGATGGCGGATCGGCCGTTTATCAGGGCAGTCCAGGTTACTCGTCCGCCGGTTACTCGTCTGTCGTTTCCTCGTCCGGCGGTAATTCGTGCGGAGCGACACCCTCTCGGTATGATGCGGAAGTGCGGAGAATTCGCGATCGAATCGTTACCATGCAAAAGGCGTTGAAAGTGGAGAAAACATGAAGAAAATCGGCACGCTCCTCCTCGTGCTTGCGATGACCGGAATGGCGTCGGCGGCCGAAGACGTTTCCGCACGCACGGCGTTTGCGATGGACGCGCGCAACGTCATCGATTGTCCGGCAGCGCGCGAAGCGGCCGTTGCAATTGCGACGAACGCGTCCGATCCGTCTCTCGCCGACGCGCATCAAGCGGCGACGATCTTCGATACGTGCGCGAACAAAGTTCGCACGCATGGTTTCGTTGCGGCAAACGTGCAACGCGCAAACTATCTCCGGCTCTTGAACGCAAGCGCCCTCCTGTTTGCGGCGCAAGCTGAGATAGGTGACGATCGCCGTCGCGATCTCGTCTCCGCAAACGCCGTTCTCGAACGCCTCTGGACGCCGTCGTACCTCTCGAGCGTCGTCTACGGACATTTTGCGACGGTGACACCGGGCGGCGGTGCGTATGGCACGGATCCGGACCGGCTCTCGACGACCCGCCCTGTCGGCAGCGGCAATGCGTCGGCAAACGACTACTCGGCGTCGACCGGCTTCTCGGGTCTATCGCTTGAATTGCGCGAGGCCATCGCCCGCGAATTGCGGGCGAGTCAATGATCCGGATGCAGCGCGTATGCGTCGTCGCGATGCGGCGCGGCTCGAGTCCCTGGTTTGGGCGTTGCTCGAGCAAATCGCGCGTAGAGGCAGAACGATCGGACGGCTAAGCTGGCTACTCCGCGTCGGCGTGTTCTAAGCGCCGCGACCCCCGCAGCCCAGAGGTCGCTTACTTTGCAGCGACAAACCTCGTACGCAACGTGGAAACGGATTTCGACCAGCGGGTGTACCCGCTCTTAGGCAGCATCCAGAATAGCGTCGGCATGGGGTTCCTCGGTAACGAGGCCGTCAACGCAATCGCCAACCGTTTACGCGTCCGCGTGTGCGCCGTGCCGAGTTCATTTGCAAGTGCGCGCGGCGGCATGGACGGTCGGATGATGTTCAACATCGATCCGAAAGAA